>Ga0210059_1002647_pt1 | contig 28171 bp, 14 predicted proteins | sample Ectturendosymbi2_FD_188042 | JGI IMG/M metagenome (GOLD analysis project Ga0210059, IMG submission 188042) | Ecteinascidia turbinata endosymbiont from Florida, USA - Sample 2 (SPAdes) (version 2) | ecosystem: Host-associated > Tunicates > Ascidians > Unclassified | place: Key West, Florida...
TGGTCGCTGCGTTCACCGGACTTGAACCCCCCCAGATTTTTATATGTGGGCATACCTTAAGAACAGGGTGTATGGCAACAATCCCCAAACTATCCCGACCTGAAGGCAGCAATCAGAGCAGCAATAAGAGCGATCCCAAGGGAGGAATGCGGGGGGTCATCGAGAACTTTGCCCGCCGGATCCAAATGTGCCTGCAGCGCCGGGGAGCTCATTTGGAGCACATTTTTTGAGCGCCAGTGAAACAAAGAGTTTTTTTAGTACAGACTTGAAACTTTGGAGATGTCTGCTACACAGGCTTGACCTAATGTAGCTGAAGTTTTGTGTCAATCTAAATAAACTTTTGGACGTTAGTCGATTTTTGGTGATGACCGTTTTTTTGTGTCACCCTTCATGCCCGCCTTTTGTCTAGGGAGGATCGAGGGGCAACAGCCCTTGGAGGACTTGGAATACTTCACAGTCAACAGCAATTTCAGATAGTTCTGTTGGCTCCATACCAAGACGGGGCCAAGCAAGATCGGAGATGCAGTTACTCCACCTAGGCCTTGGACGACTTCTGCGCCGTTTTCCCGTGGATTTAGCCAGCAGAACTTGCCTAACCAGTCTTCCGCAGGGCATTCTGGATACAGGGCCGAACTAACGCAGTTTTGATCTCTCAATTTGGAGAAGTGATTCGACATTCAGGGCTCTGCGAATTTCACAGCTGCGCACTTTGTTGCGAAGTGTCACACCAGGGGAGTAAAAAAGGGGACACAATGCCCCGGGACCTGAATCACTGGGGGCACCGAAAAGTCCCAACAATGTCGCAAGTTTTTTCTTTAATACAGTACATTTACTTCCAAAACACCTTAGGTTCGAACATGGTGGCCAAACTTGTTTCCTGCCCCGGGCGCCATCTACCCTCGGTACGCCTCTGTCACACCGTGGCTCTTCGCAAAAATCCTATCTCTGGCGCTTGCACCTAGGGTTGCCAGATGGCCGGTATTTCTCCGGACTGGCCGGTATTTTACTGCTAATTTAGCAGAAGCCGGAAAGACCGGCATTTTGAAAATCAGTGCCTGAAGCGGGTATTTTGAAAATAAATAAATTGCCGTAACTTCAAAATAAACTAACGCAAAATTTCTCAAATTATAATGACTCTAGTAGTGAATTTTGTCAGGACAGTTCTTTCAGCGAAGTTTATTTGCTGCTGTTGACGCAATCCTTGGTGCGATTTTCGCCTCACGCACAAACCGAAATGCAATGAGCCAGCCAAAATGCAGGCAAATTATTAATTGCGGCTTTAACAATACTGATTGTCTCTTTGTTTCCCTGTGCCGCTCACGAAATACGACACAGGTTAGATCCGGCACTGTTAACAAATCAAAATGGCCGGAATTTTTACCAAACGCATCTAGCAACCCTACTTGCATCTGAGTTAATATTCTTTCGGTCATTACCCAAGATTCACGACCATAGGTAAGGATCGGAACAAAGACCGATTTGAAAGCTGACAGCGTAGTGGTGTTTGAAAGCTCCCGTTTTGCGACCACAGAGCGATAAAGCTCACGCAGAACTGCGTTAACTTTGCCAATCCGTGTGTCAATCTCCTCCCTCCACCTTTCGTCACTCGCAAATACCACTCCTAGATGCTTAAACTTCTCCACCATCTGCAGTGTACTGCTACTCACTTGCAGCAGACACTGTCTTGGATTTGTAGAGAGACATAATACCTTCATTCCGGTACGGTTGCAAGCAGCTGAAAACCGATCGAGTGCATGCTGAAGACTCTTTTGAGAAGATGCTAGCTTGCAGTACCAAATCGTCAAAAAGCAAAGGTTGATCTTGCAGCTTCCAACTGTGACACCCTCATCGACTCGGCTGTGACTGTTTATCCGATTCATGTAGACTATGCGTAAGAATGGTAGCACACACCCTTGTCGGAGTCCAACACCAACGGTGAACGGTCGTGATTAAATTCTCCTGACACGGACACAAACTTCTGATCAGGAATACAGTGAGGCGGCCGTCAACACCGTGCTCCCGCAACACTCCACAAATCTTTTCATGAGGAATCCCGTCATATGCTTTCTCGAGGTCGACAAAGCATGTGAAGACGTCTTTGGCATACTCCCAAGATTTCTCGAAAAAATTGCTGGAGAGTGAAATTTGGTCTGTAGTGCTACGGCCAGGATAAAAACCGCACTGGGTATCATTCAGCTTTGATTATTTCGCGGCATTTTATTTCAAGGCACTTGACAATGTAAATGTTAATTATTTGAAAATTCCCGAAAAGCATCGCGGGCCGCATAAAATGCCCTCACTGGCCACATGCGGCCGGAACAAAGATCAATTTGAAAACTGACTGCGTTGTGGTGTTTGTGGTGGCTACATGCGGCCCGCAAGTCGCGTGTTTGAGATCCCTGATCTACGCTATAACTGTGAAAAAGTGCAACTTGCAAAGCAATTTTTAACGTAGGCTATCTACTTTTTCGCAAAAGCTGCATCAATAGTATTTACAACGGTTTTCATCTTTTCATGTATCTCTAAATTAATCGCAATCATACAATTTCCTGAAAGATATTGAACGCTGCAATTTTCGTCCCTTTCTTAATTAATGAAGTAAAACCAGCCACAGACATTTTGAAAACTCCATGAAGGGCGAGATTAAAAAGCGGTCGTGTATCAAATTCTGCTGTCAGCAATTAGCATTCTGGTGTAGCTTACCTTTCCGCTGGATTTGATACCTTTGACTGTGACGGAGAACACTGTCACAAAAGCAGCAATCAGAGCACAGAGAAGAGGCCAGTTGAATTCGCCATCCATAGTGCTCTCAGGATTTGGAATGCGAAGCACGTAGTTCCTGCACAGCAAACACATAGCTGGTATTCGCAACAAATACTTGGAAAAGCGCTGACGTTCTCCGAGTTTTCCATGCATGATATAATCATATGGCGATATAGCGTGGGATTAGTGATAAAATATGGCAGTTCGTAAAGAAAGTAACCCAGTCTATCAACCCACTAAGTGCAGGTCAACTAAAATCATTGTAGACGTACGTTTCTGCCAAAGATGAAGGTACTGTTTGATCCTTGAGTGCAATGTGTCTGGTCAAAGTTTTCAAAAGCGGTCTGAATGCTAAAAAACAACATTGTTTACAAAATAGAAATTTTCCCCTTAACCGAGTCTTCGCTCCTAATCAAAACCTTTGAAGACTTGAGCTGTGGGCGGAATCGTTTTCATAATCAGTAGTTTAGTATCTTTGATGTTTTTAAATTCTGATCTTGGCCTTTAACAAAATAGAAGCTTCACCACTTACGCCCAGGGGTGTGGTGCTAAAAAAAGAGGTGTGGTAATGCCGTTCCCACACCAAATATCAAGGAAGACTGCACGAAATAGTTCGAACGCAGTAAGCATTCGCCGACGAAAATTGACACACTGGATCTTCCTGTGTCGCTGTAGGTATTTGACTAGCAGTGCGAATCTGCGTGTCGCTGGCACATCTGTGAGATCGCAGCCATGTTAATGTAGCCTAATCTAATGCAAAAAGGTGTGGGAACGCGTTCCCACACGAGATAAAGGTGCGGGAACGCCCAGGGAGTAACGGGGTTAGATGGCGCCCGGGGCAAGAAGCAAGTTTGGCGCCCCCATGTTCGAACCTGGGGTATTTCGGAAGCAAATGTACTGTACTGAAAAAAGTACGTGAGACATAGTTGGAAGTATTCGGCGGCCCTCGTAGTGATTCGGCGCCCGGTGAATTTTGTCCCCTTTCCCCCCTTGTTACTCCCCTGAGAACGCCATTCCCACGCATTCCTACCCCACCAACAGCCCTGCCTGTCTGAATGAATGCTCAACTGATTTGTTTCAATTGCGGGAGTTGCTTGCAAAATTGGTCTCAACTTTTTCACAAAACATACGAAGCAGCCGCTTTCAAAGCCACTGACTTCCACAGCAGGATAGCTTTCGATGAAGCTGATTCTTGATGCGCGTGGTGAAACCTTTGTACTATTTATACTATAGATTCGGATTTGAACATTGTTGCATCGAAGTCTAGCGTAAAGCAAACACTGACCAGCTGCACCTTCGCGGAAAGGTATTTCTTACAAGATTTAAGACTGCGACGATTTTTACCAATGCGATTTTTGAGAACATAAGCCAGGAATTTTACTGCAGTCAATGACATCTTTCCTTTGATCGTTTTAAAGTAAGATCGTTTAGTAGTGAGCTGAAAAAATAAAGTTTTGTTACGCTTGGTGACGCGTTTTTAATCCATAGTTGCAATTCGATGGAAAATCGTTAGTTTTCTACTTTGTTAGGGGCATAAATGCGGTTCAAATGGCATCCATGTTTGTTGCATATTGTTTTCAGAATGTTAACTTTATCTCTTTTGCAGATGTGTTTAAAACTTAACCCAACCACTTACTAGTCAAGCTTCAAATTTTTTTGTAAAGTAAAATCTTCTTCGTTTGCTTGATAAGTATATCCAATCATACTTCCATTAACTGGTGACTAGATTTCAATTACTTGTAACCTTAACGCAATTGCTTATATTTTATTGTTTTCCTCTGTTTTTCTCACGTGAAATTTTCTCGTTTTCTGCATATTTCCTTTTGCATGTTCACACCGGTTTGAACTTACTGTTGATTAAGTTTAACACTAGAACTCAGGGAAAAAATATACCCCTTGAGCTCCAGCGATGTCGATTCTAAACCTTCGGAGTTCTTGGTACAACTGTAACTAAAATTTGCTACGTAAAACTTCTTTTCAATTATTGACCGAAAAATAAACTGCACAGAAATCTGTTCGACGGGGTAAAATGTGAGAATCGGCAAAAAGCAGTAACTGCCGCAAACAGAGCACTGAATTATAAAAAATGTCGAAATCGACATCGCCGGAGTTCTAGTGTAAAATACACAGAAATGTTAACTAAAGCCACCGACTCAAGCAACTTCATGTTTCAAATATGTCAACCTGGAGTGAAAACGAAGAGGACATCTTTGTAGTTTGTTTTTTTTAATAAGAGACAAGGAAATTGTATTGTGGCATAATAAGGACAGATTTTTAGTTGCCGAACTATTCTATGCTCGGGCTTTTGTTTTTCTTAAACTGCTCAGCTTAGCCTTTATTCTCTATTCCGTGGCAGCCTCGTTTCCAAAATGCCTTTATCGAAACAGAGTAAAGGTGACAAAGAATGCAGAGTTTTCCAAGATAGTTGGTCCGTTTCCTGTTTTTTACGGAGGTGAATGGGATACCTGTATATGTTTGGTGTGTCCACAGCAGGTTTCAGTGATGAAACAATATAACAATCGACGTCACTACGAGACTCATCATGTCGAACGATACCGTGGCTTGCAAGGGCAACCGAGAAGAGAGAAGGTAAAGGAATTGATAGCAGGCTTGGAAAAACAGCAGTCCGTTTTCACCAGTAGCCATGATATAAGTGCAGCAGCTGTGAAGGCTAGCTGCCATATTGCTAATGACATAGTGTTAGCATCAAAGCCGTACTCTAAGAGTGAGTTCGTGAAGACGTGCACCCTAAAGGCTGCAGAAATCGTGTGTTCTGAAAAGCTAAAGTTTTTGCTAAAATTAGTCTGACAAGAAACACTTTGGCAGAGAGGATTTCGGACATTTTTGCAAATTTAGACATTCAACTGAAGAACAAACTCAAGTCTTTTGTTAAGTTTTCAGTTGCGCTCGATGAAAGCACGGACATTTCGGACATTGCACAACTAGCCATATTTATTCGTCATGTTGAGACTTTGTCTGTCACTGAGGAATTCCTGGGGCTGGTGCCTATGATGGACACCACAACAGCCAATGGTATTTTCAACTCTCTCGTTGGAGTACTGAACAGGGTCGGAGTAAACTGGTCCCGTGCTGTCTGTATTACCACAGATAGCGCGCCATCAATGATCGGGAGAAAAGCAGGTGTTGCGACAAAATTTAGAGAAAAAGTGCAGGTTGTAAGTGGATGACATGAATTTTGGACATTTGGCTGTATTTCGCACCAGGAGGCATTGTGCTGCAAGTCGTTAAAAATGGATCACGTCATGCAAGTGGTTGTCCGGAGAGTTATTGCATCCGAAACAGAGGTCTTAATCACCGTCAGTTTGACAGTCTTCTCAGTGATAAGGCGTTTTTTTTATTCACGTGGGGAAATTGAAAACTTTGTGTGCTAATAATCATTTTCAGATGAGCTTGAACTTTTTGCATTAAACTTATGAAAACAGTTGGAAGTTGTCAATACTTTTAACCAGGGCGTTATACAGTGATTACATTGATCCGACCCGCTTGAGATTAAACTTGCCTGAAGTGGCCCCTGAACTGAAACGAGTTTGACACCCTGCACTAGATTGACATAGTGACTGCACGCATACATTGGCGTAAAATAGGCACGAAACAGGGTTTTTGAAATTGTAGTAGAGCACTGAGCAAAAATGAAGCGGTTTTCACTTGTCTCTGAATGTCATTGTCCTCTTTTAATGAGGCATGAAGTAATGCATTAGGATATTTGACTTATTCAGCAAACTTAACACCGACGTCAATCAGACAGGCAACTTGTGTAAGTACGTTTATATTTTTTAGGGAGAAAAACTACGTTGACTATCTATTTACATAATACAATTTCATTTTCAGCAGCATAATCGTAACAAATATTCTGAAGGCGTTGAAGACCGCTGATGCTACTACCAAACACACATATATCATCAGCCAACATCAAGTGGTTCACAACCACGTTTCCAACAGTGCATCACTCTCTGTACAACAAAACTGCAAGTGTTGGTCAGCATCAAGTTACCTATTTCTTCAAGACTTTTCATGTCCTGATTAGAAACAATTGTATTCTTTTACCCAACAGTGTGCATCTTCATCCAGCTTTTCGTCCGCTTACTTCACTTATAAAATGCTTTTTGCAAGTCTTAATTTGTCTCGCACTTTCATGATGATTAACGAATGCATTAAATTGCTTGTGCGCTGTTTTAGTAGTATTTGTTCCCCTTCAGTATTGTCTGTGCGTGCTAACTAACAAGTAACACCAACCCCTATATTATATAGGCTGTGATTAAGCGTTTTTGTGTTTTCGCGTTTTTCGACTAACCTCCGTATATAGATTTTTTAGCCTGAGCCAATAACGTTGAAAAATTATATAATGCAGAGGCACCTTTATATTATATTCTGCACAGTAAAAGATTCGTTGTTTGACAAACAGGTGTAGTCCCTGTTAAGCATGCAAACTTCGAGGTTTATGACAAAATCTTTGGGCCAGAGTATGTTCATCACTGAGCTAAATCAGTTCACACACTTTGAGGACAGATGACGTTTAAACAACCACCATATTTGTAACAGCGCATGCGTGTTCACAAGCGGAAAACAGTTAAAGATTTTTAACAGATCCCACTTTAAAATAGGCCTTCAATTGGTCTGTTTGAATATGTTTGTTTGGAACTTAATTGTCTTTCAAAATTCAGAACTTGAGTGAAAGTTTGTTCTTGGATCAAGCTTTTTTTAATGGATGATTTATTTCAACGACACTTTGGATGCACATCCTTCGTTTTATTCACAGAGGTGAAATAGATTTTCACATTTGCATTCAGTCTTGTGTTTATCTGTTGCTCTAAATGCAGTTCACGCAAAATATGGGAAAGCTGACAAAAGCAGTCAAGCGTAGTTTTTGATTTATTGCAAACGCCAACATTTTGTTCGTAATTTGTGCGAAGTTTACAAGAAAGTTATTACCGTCAATCTTCCTCAGCATACCTCCAAAATTGGACTTGAGATAACGATGACTTCGTCTGAGCCAGAACTGACCCGTTACCTGAGCGGCTTGCATTGTAGAAAGCAGAGCTTGAGTTCGAGATGTCTTGCAAAGTGACACAGGAATTTGTGTTCCACGGATTGCCTGAATCACAAGAATTTCACTTTTATTAAAATGTTTGTGTTGGTTTTTGCAGAATTTGGTTTCTGTGGTCAAGAAAGCCAACAGTAGTGTCTGTGTTGTCTTGCAACCGGATAAAATCTGTTGCAATTGTTTGCAAGAATAAGCACTGGATAGGACAAATTGAAAAAAACAACATGATTTCAGGCTCTGAAGAATTCACACCATTGGCGGGCGGTCACTACACCACGGTCAGAGTAAAACGCTCCGAAAGGACTTCCTTCGTCGCAGACCTGCCTCTAAAAGTCTAAAGTACAGGGGTGTAACGAGGGGGGCAAGGGGGCGCAACGCCCTGGGCGCCGAAAAGTCCCAGCAATGTCCCAAGTACTCCTTTCAATATACAGTACATTTACTCCCAAAAACCTTGTAGGTTCGAACATGGGAGCGCCAAACTTATTTCTTGCCCCGGGCGCCATTTAAACCCGGCGCACCCCTGCTAAACTATCAGAGAGATAAGCGTTTTGTCATTGAAGGCAACTGTGGATAACTTAGTCAAAACAATATTTTTCTATCTCAGTATTCTTTGGGCGACAAAGAGAATCAGTTAAAAAAATTAGTCGGCGTAAATGGGTGATTGACCACTAGTTGCTTCCGCAATCGTTTAACAATTTTCGAAGCATTTCTTTGTTTACTAAGGATAGGCATTTGCGATCAAATTATACACGTCAACGATTTTGTTGGACTGAATAAGTGCACTAACAGAAAGAGCATATTGGATGAGAACCCGCGTGCTAACCCGTTAGGGCCCAAGTGGGGTGTTTACTGCTGTTATTGAGCAACTACGAAGCGCTGTTCGCATTTTTTAATTTTTACCTTTGTTTCTTCAGGATCACAGATATGGGTTTTTAAACCTACTCAGTGAAATTGGGCGGTGACACTATCCAGCCCAACAAAGTGTAAATACAGAGCAGGGTCCGAAATTTGACCTTTGAGGCGAGATCTAGGTTAGTGCACTAGATTTCCCAGCAAGGCTGTGCTTCATGCGCACGGCAGCGAACGTGTCTCGGCGTGGAGTTTTTGCTCACAATCGCCACTAGGCGTGGCTGCAGACATGCGGACGTCGGAAGGGGGCCTGGATTTTAAAATTATCAGCAAAAAAGTTTGTTTTCTTATTTTCGAGTGGGAAAAACAAGTTTAACCACTTTTGGCCCCCCCTAGAAAAATTTTGGAAAAAATCCCCTAGAGTAGACCCTCCTGGAAAAAATCCTTCCGACGCCCATGGCTGCAGAAAGCCACGAATGCAAAAATTCGGAACAGATGGTTACCCTATTCTCTTGTTCCATTATTGGAGTTTTGAAATGTCATGAGTGTGAAATCAAAAGACAACCTCGTCTGACGCAAGGGCGGTGTGTGGTTTTCTTTACGAGTGTGAATTGTTCTTTTTTATGTTATCATCGTTTTCAGCTTTACGTTTAACGCAAAGCTTCGTCAGTGAGAGCATCGAACACCTCTGACAAATCACGTAAATCTGAGCGACAGAGCTGTGAAAGTTCAAATCGCTTTTTAAGAAGGCGATTCATTGCACCTTATGATTGTTTGCAGGCCGATGATTGGAGCGTAGTTGCAGTTTGTTAATTTACGTTGAGATTGAATTCAGAATTGCAGTTGTAGCTTTAGATTTCCTGCCAATAGCTTCGTTGGCAACGTCTCTTAGTGTCGTTTCTGTTATGTATCGAAAACTGCACTCAACGATTGATAGCAAGTTGATTGAAGTTAGGTATTTGTCGCATGAGAATCTGCTATTCACAATTAAGGAGTATGAAAACTGCTGGCAACCATGCGTCGTCGCTGGATCCCGATTCTTCTGCGCTGTTTTTTTAGTTTCAAGCTCCATTCTTTCCAGACAAGGTCGACTGTCTCATGGTTCAGGTAAAAGTTTAGGAAAACCTCGACAGATCAGACTTTAGTTTGAACAAACGCAGCATGATGATGAATGATTGGCAATCGGAACTGTGTGATGTCGGGTCAGCTCCGTAACCAGAACTGAATACCAAGGAGGTTTTGCGGCTTACAAGAAGGAGGAGGACTCTTACGAAATAGTGTACGCACGTTAATGCAAAACAAGGTGTTCAGGGCTGTGGCCGGAGCCCGGAACCGGATCCCAAGCAATTTTGGACGGCTGGAGTCAGAACCGAAGCCAAAAATTTTTAGATGGCGGAGCTAGAGCCTGAGCCTGAAATTTGGTTCCGGTTCCACACACGTAGCTTCTTGGGCAAGCGAGTTGTAAAAATAATACATTGTTTTTCGTGTGTAATCGACCAAATCGTTCTGGAGTAGAAGCCAAAAACGCCTAGATTTAGGAGCCGGATCCTGAAATTTGAGTTCCGTCTCCACAGCCCTGGTGGTGATGGTAAGTTTAGAGCTAAGATTTAGCAGGGAGTCAAAGTTTTGGCAAGATAGCATTGGCCCTAAATGGCCCCCTCATTCTCGGGTCTGGCCCGAGACAGGAACCTCACAGCCAGTGTTGCCACTTCTGATGTTTTGACATCAGATATGATATTTTGATAGAAATTTTTGATGTTTGACGTTTTGGCGAGAAATCTGATGTTGACAGCTATTATAATAGCTTATTTTTGTTTTCCACACTTCTCTTTTTAAGTTGAAAGCAAGCTATATTCATAACTTTTAAGTTCCTTTGATCAATCTCTCATTCCAATGTGTGTTTGGTTATCGTTCTAAACCAGTGGTTCTCAAAGTGTTCGATATCGACCTCCAGGGGTCAATTTGACCACCCAAGGGGTCGATAAATAGTCACGGTGTCGAATGGGGGTCACTGAACGGCCCCTGAGTTCTGAGCATATTTTCGAATTGTGTATTATATTATCATGCATTTCAAGTAAAAAGTACTCAAATTTATTTTGACACATACTTTCCTTGTATTAATAGCTGTTGGGCTAGGCCACGGGGTCTACAGAAAATTGCATACTTTAATTAGGGGTCAACGTGCAGAATAGTTTGAGAACCACTGTTCTAAACTCTGAAGAAATTCTTTTCACAACTTTGGGATGAACACTGTCTATTGAAAGAAATCCTTTCTCAGCACAGAATAAACACTAAGACCTTACAGAGTAAATTGAACAATGTATGAACTTTGGGATGAATGAACATTGTACGTTATGCATGACCAACTTCTCCATTTCACCGTTTCGGAGAACCCAATTTCGGAGAAATCGGTCATGCGTACGACACTTACTTCGTTGTAAAGCAGTGATGCCAACTTTCCGGTTTCCCGCGATTTTGGGCTTGTTTTTTGTGGAGTTGCGTTTTTTTTAAGACTTGCGGGCTGCTTGTTTTTGGGCTTGTTTTAATTGAAATTTGCTTGTTTTTTGAGATTGTTTTTGCAGATTTCTGTTTTGAGGATTGCTTTTTTTCAAATTTTATGGCACTTTCGCTATTTCAATTTGCTCGTAAAGGTATATTGGGCGTGTTTTTGTGAAAATTTGTTCATTTTGGACTTGTTTTTTCGGATTTGCCACCCTGATTTTTTATTTGATTTTCTTGCTGATATTTCGTTTTGTTGGATTTTCCTGCCAACACATTTTGGGCTTGTTCTTCGGTTAAGTTACCTATGTTGGCTTGTTTTTCAAATTTACTTGCTTGTTTTTGCAAAATAACCTGGCATCACTGTTGTAAAGAGGTTCGTGAAGGAAGCATTTTGCTTACATGAAACTGCAACGTAAAATTCTGATGTTATCTGATGTTGAAGACGGAAACAATTTTATGTTAACGAGACTGGGCCCAGTGGCAACACTGCTCACAGCCACGATCAAAGGATGGCACTGAAGTCGGGCAAAATTCAGCTAATTGCGCAAACATAATTGGAACAAAACCCATTGAAGACGACGAAGTTGCTTCGCTTGAAAATCCACGAAGTGAAGACCGACAATAACAAGAGAATGCCGCTAACAGATCAGTGACTTTGTTATATTGCATAAAATTACAACAAACTGCCGCACGCATCTTCCTGACAAGCTTTCACATTTTGTAGAAACTTAGGCAAAAAGTTTTTCAGGGTGTATTTCAAACTGTTTGAGTGTCAACTTACCAAAGGTCACGAAAAACCTTGTGCTCTGAACAGATTGTTGGGCGACAGAAGGGGAGAAACTATCGGAAAATTGAGCATATTTGCTGAAACGGGCGTAATTCTAAGGGGCGGGAAGGCCGCTTGGGGAGAAAATTAAATTAATTTCTAACTATAGCTATCACTTCACAAATGTCGTTTGAGACCCTATGAATCCAAGCAGACATTGATAACGTTCAAGCCTGGAAAACAAAGTGCTTCAACTCCATCAGCTGTGAATGTCACTAAAATACGAATCCTATTACTCTGCCGTAGGCCTGCGTCGATCTGCATTGGGGCTACCCACGAGCTTCGAGAAGGGCAAGTAGCCGGCTCAAGCAGTTTCGGTCCTGGCATGCCAGCTACAAAATGTAGAACTCAACAGTTGCTCTTACCGCAAGTCATCCATGGGAGACTTCCAATCGTAAAAGTGTTGGCGAGATAAAGCAAACCCCAGGCCATGATCATCATGTACGGTATCAACCCCAGGAAACCGATCACGAACGACGCCAAACCAACGCCCTGCAAGAAAACACAACGCTTTACAAAAGAATGTACGTATGTATCGACGAAATCGAAAACAAGCGGAAAATCCACTGCTTTTTCCTTTCTATACATATTGGCGAAAATTACGACATTGTGCGCTACATTAAATTACTGCTTCCTTTCGCCAAACAATTCTCTGGTCTGTTCTCTCTCACTACGTCAACGTAGTACTACATTGTTGTGGTACTACTATAACCTTTTTTCGGCCAGGAAATAGAGACCTTTTTTCGGCCAGGAATAGAGATTTGTCTGAACGTGTTTAAAGATTATTGTCGGGCGTGTCTACAGGCGATCAGTTTCTCTGGCAGCTGCCGGCACATCAGTGAGTGATCGTCGTAATGCTGCCGAGCACACTGCGTGTGTTACGTCAGCTTTTGCACCTCTCGGAACGCATGATGCATGTAAGCAAGGCCTAGCCTTGATGTAAGACGCGAAGAGCGCGGTTTCGTCGCCAGCCGCAAGTAGCTTTCACACGGATATTTCCTTTCGGCGGTAGATTGTATAAAGCAGTGTACGTTGACATGCATGAGAAACAAAACTTAATTACTACTTAGCCCTTTGCAGCAGCACAGTGAACAAAAATAGTTTGCAGCACATTAAGCCACTGACACGTTGTGGACGTAGAAGGGAAGGGGTGGGGTCGCCACCCAAGGTCTAACTCTATGCGGTTTTGTTGTTTTTTTGGAATTTTTCGGATTGAATTAAGGTTTACACCAGAAATATTTTAAATTCGGCATCATATATTGCCAGTATTTCATTTAATACGTTCACCGCTGTAGCACACAAGAAATAACTTTCTTTTAAAATTGAGTTGTAACCGGTTTTTGAAAAGATTTTAATTAGATTCAAATATAATTGACTCTGTGCATCTGTAAAACAGAATAACCTACTAACACCCCGGACGGTAGATACGATTCGCGCATTTTTACCAACAAACTCAGGCCAAACTGATGATTTCGAAACATAAGCATCCTTTATTTTTTGGACAGCGTAAACAAACTGGTAAAGTCACTTGTGTACAACATAACAAACGTATAATAAACATTAAAGAGAGAAAAAACTAATGAAAGTAAGTATCAATTTCTGCAGCCGACATGTTTTTTCTGACCTTTACCTTCATAAGCGGGAGGCGGTTCCACGCTCCAACCCTTCCTCGCTTGGTCATCTGGCCAAGCCCGACTTCAAAAAAGAACATTGGGAGTGATATCGTGACGAGAGATATGACGTAGGGAATAAGAAACACGCCTGCAAGCGCCAGTAAAAAGTCTAATAGTGACTATTAGAAGAGGTTTTCATACGTTTTCCAACGAACAAAGTCGTAGTGTGATTAACTACCCAACAAAGGAACATGTTTGCATGTACATAAGCACACGGATAGGCTTCTTCAAGAGGCATTAGGAATAATCTTGCCAAAAAATCTACCACTGCCCGCACATCTGATGCTGGCTTTTTTTCGAAGTTCGACCGAATTTCCGCAAATTTTCTCCAGAAATAAGTGAAGAGCAAAAAGCAATAAAAAGTCCATCTTTTTTTTCTCAATCGCTGACAACGTCAACGCTTCGTTGTCTTCAAAAATCTGTCCTAATTTTTTTCAGCCCTGAAAGTTCATAAATGCTCCCTGATTCGCCTGATTATTACAAATTGTGCAAGAATCCACACCCACCACCAATGTCGCCCCGTCTCATGCGTGTATATTTGCATGAACAAAATGATGCTTGTCCTGGGATCGTTTTATGAAAATTTCTAGGACATATTTGCAACGTTGCTATATAGTTGCGTTTTAAAAATTCTGTAATGTGCTGCTTTTGTTTTCAGGTTTGATACGAGTTTGTTGCAGATTGGTTCACTGCTTTGTTGAATGCTTCATTTATGTTTGGAGCACCAGAGAACGTCTGAGACAAGAGATGGAGCAGGTTTCGAAGGCAGGTACGAATGGCCTGGAGAAATGCTGCTCTTTTTACGTCTCGCAGTCATCTGCAAAAACGTCTATGCTCTTTTCACTTTTCTTTACAAATCTTTTGCTCGGTTGACATTTGCCGCAAATTGAAAACAGGGGCCAAACGCTCTCGCAACACACGAAATAAATACAAACGCACCTCCTCCATTTTTCTGACAAAGGTAAGGAAACCGCCACAGATTTCCCAAACCGATGGTATAACCAATCACGGAGAAGAACGACTCGATAGGACGATCCCACGTCAATCTGCAGAATCACCGTAACAACATATACAATTCATGGAAGTTTTTTTTCTCCGATCGTATGTGTGCGTACATTGAAAACTCAATTTGACGTCTGTTTCAGTTAACACCTTCCCTGCCGGTCGATGTCAGCCTAAATTTATCATAAACAAACCAATAAAAGTGGACCCCGTCGAATCACTGGGAAAAAACAAACACTTCAAAACGAATTATCATAAATATGAACAAAACGGAACAACCCTATTTAAAAAGTTAACTCTGCACACCTTATAGCCTCTGATTAAATTGAATTTCATTTTGATCATTTTGAATATTCTACCGCCACTACAAATAAATTCACCATAGTTTGTCTGAGCTATATTTTGCAATCAACTCAGTGTCTAATTGCAATTACTTTGCCAAAAAATAATTCATGGAATTAAACCGTCGTGTGATTTGAGGATAAACATTTTCACAGCAAAGCAAATTATCGTGAAACGCTAAACCGGACGAAAGAAGGATCTGTGTCTCTGAGATTTCTGCCGACTGATTGATGTTTTTTCAACATCGAATTCACGAAAAATGTTAAAAATGGTTTGAAACGAGTTTTTCATGAAAATGTTAAAAATGGTTTGCAGTTATGATACAAAACCTTCGGAAAACAGTTACGTCACACTTTTCAAATCGAAATAATTTTTCGGACCTTTAGGAAGTCTGCAGATGATTTAACCCCATAACAATGTTGTGTTTATGAAATGGTCGTAATGCAAAGCAGTTTTGCAGATATTTCAGCAATAAGTCATCACCAAATGAGAAATGTCTCGTCGATTTTCAGCCAAGCCTCCACATCCGCCTGAAGCAGAAATTCTGTTTTGGAGCTTACGTGCTCGTAATTCGATGGTTCGCTGGCATTTATACACCGCAGAAGTTGCATCTTTTTAATTGGCAGGAGTTCACCAGAGGTCAATCAACCAACGAGCTTATATAGCTAAGTGTGCTTTAGCTATGTTAACAAAATTTCGAGACTATTTTTATGAACTTTAAAATAGTACGAAAAGCTTCTATCAAGAAACATTTCGGAGATAAAAGGATAATTTTACACACTTTACACAATATAATCACTGAAAATTTATTGCGAAGAATCAGTGCAAGTCTTGTGACTAGTGTTTGTCTAACTACATCAACTAAAACAGATCAAACTCAATTTGAAAATGCAACGAATACAAACCTTTGAGTAGCATCCTTTTTGCCCATGCTTTACGATTAATCAGTACGCAGATAATGTTACTATACGTCCCTCACAGGCTCAATTTCACTCAAAACGCCTGATACCATATAAATAAAATTGTTAAAGTTGCTTGGAGCGTGTACAAATTTATCGTTCGTTTGTTTGGTCTATTTCATGTTAAAGGGAGGTGTGATGATGCAGCGCAGCTGATGCAGGTGGGAACAACTTTCTCCGATTAAATTTTGCTGTGAAGCGAAGACTTAGGTGACTAGCACCGTCTGGGAAATTATTTTAGAATGGGCAAGCATTAATCAATCGTGCGACAGAAATTCTCGTGCCAAGTTCTTTGTTTGCTTTTCTGGGAATTTTGTGTCTTACATTACTGGAGTAACCAAAGTGTTGGCGGTGTTCGCTGAAAAGTGTATATTTGGAAAAAGCTGAGTCGACTTGTCCTTGTTCAAACCTACTTAGGAAATGTTTTCAAGGATTTTGTGCGCTGGTGCGAAAAACCACTCAAAACCTGTTTTCGGGGCAAAATATGGCTGTTTTTGGTTCAGTCAATTATATAATGCAAAATGTTTAGTAAAGGTAGAACGCGCGCATCAGGCTTTCGAAAAATAAATCTCATACGTACAAGGCACAGCAAACCCCTTAAGCAAGTGCTCACCCAAGCGTATAAGCAAGTGTTCAATCAAGCGTACAGAAATAGTTAAGTAACTGGCCGATAGCCGACAAGCTTTGCGTGAAACCTGTTAGATAGAAAGCTTCAGTTTTTCGTCTTTCATACCCAGAACCATTCGCATATTGTCCAAGGTTTTCTGAATTGATTAGTGTCTGCGTTTTTTTGTAGAAGTCGTGAACTCAGGAATCGAGTCAGTGGGAGTCTCTTCACTTTGAAAAACATTGTGGGTCACATACATCACTGCACAACTCGAGAATGATTGAAAGGTATGCTCGTGTGCATAGCGCTTTCCTCAGTTTTAGTATCCCCCCTATGATTATCTGAAGACACTGCATATAACATGCAATTAATCAAAAACAATTCGCCATGATTCTTCCTTGAGGGACACTAAACCTATATACTTTCGTCTTCTATCAACTTCGCAGTGCCTGCTCAAGTGCATTCACAAGATGATATTTGGTTTTCGCGCTTTTATTACTGACTCACACTCGCGCACGCTTCGTCTTTGTTTTTGCCGCCCATCAAAAGATTTGCTGATTTCCTGCAACGTGCTGCTTGAAAAGCTCTTTCCCGCAAGCTTGCTACCACGGAATTATAACATGAGATGCATGACGCACAGGCATTTAAGCGGCGAGACGTCGCAAACGCAGCATTTCCCTTTTTTGCCGTCACGTTACTCCGATCTTCTCGATATGAACGTGTTTGCTACTACTTTGGGTTTAATGCAATCTAATCAGCAATTAGTTATCCGAATCTTTATCTGCCCATGTGCCAGACCGATTTAATCTAAAATAAAGCACGGAACGAAAAGACTGATGATTGATTCGAAGCCAAAAGCAAGCACCATAACAGGATTTAGAGAGTGAAATTAAGCAAAAGAGTTTATCGATCGCGGTAAGTTTTCAGTTCGTCATCCGCACAAAACACATCTCTTAACTTCAACTGAGAAAATGGCACACACGCAATAAATCCACCAGAGCAATAGAGCTTTATTTTGTTTGCGTAACATAGTAACCAGCAAAAACATACGACTGACGTTAATAACAACTGGTTTTTCACCGATGGCTTAATTTACTTTTGAGCGAACTAAAGCTTGCCGAATTTTTTTTCTATTGGGACATTTTTACGGAAATAGGAAAACATAACAATGAAATTTCAATTGTAAAATCCGTAAACAAAGAATATTTTTTTCAAGGGATTCGTGTGTAAACTGTTCGTTTCTGTCTTGCTTTTTGCAAACTGATGACAAAAACGTTATCAGAAAACACTTTGAGGAACAATATACTTGAGATATATCGCCAGGATTAGGTAGACATAGCGTTGACCGCACAATTACAAGCGCTCTCCGACGAGTAATGCGGAGGTGGAGCATTGCAGACTTCGCGGAATAGTTCATGCAGTCAATCACTGAATGCAACGCAGGCGAACCTTGTTATTAACGTGAAGTGCGTATAGCGCCCTGTCAGCTTTGTCGCAATCAGTTCCATAAACAACATGGCGTTCAGTCATGCAAGCTTCAAAGCGCTTTCGCGTACGTATTATTTCCTCCATCCGAGACTGCGCTGTGAGTCTACACATGCTCTGATGTCATGGAAAATTTTCGGTGTTCTTCCCCGTTTCTGAAAAGCGGCTCCAATCCGAACTTGACCTCACAAGCTTCGCGAAATTTTTTGAAAAAGGATAAAATGCGCTCAAACTGCGATCATCGTGCATCCCTGCGAAATGAACTATATCCGTCGAAATTGTCGCGAGTGTCCCCGCGCTCTTGGTGCAATTTTAATCTAAACGTTCCGGGTTGGCACGAGAACGGTACCTTCATTAATTTGCTGCACAGCGAAAGGATCTTAACAATTAATGCGGCCACATTTCAAATTAGCAAAAGTAATCTCACAATGGATTGTTCCCCAACCCGGAAACGTTTTGCGGGGCCCGTGAACTTTTTCGACAATTCATTGTTTAAAAGGCATTAACAGGATACCGGTCGCCATAGGCGCACGGCAGGGCATTTTACTGGGGGGCGGAAAAAATTTGCCCTGAAAATAACAAATTTGCCCTGAAAATAAACAATTTGCCCTGAAACTAACTTTTAAAGTCATTGTAATCAGTCAGGACTTTGTGCAGATTTCACATTACACTAGCCTAAATTACACGGATCACCCCCAAGTGAATATACAATGCACTGTATCAGGTTTTTTTAAGGCGTTTTAGGGACCCGATTCGAGTCCCTAGAATTTCAAATCGGGTCCCTAGAATCAGAGAAAATTATCATCGGGTCCCTAAAATCAGAGAAAATCGGGTCCCTAGAATCAGAGAAATCGGGTCCCTACAGATCCATACCAGGTACCTAACATTTTCCTTAAAAAAAAACCTGCACGGTATTGAAAATTTTTTCACCATTCAGTATTTTTGAGCAGCTTGCGCTTGCCCTGAAAAATATAGTTTGCCCAAACATTTTTCACTGTGTTGAATATATATATTTTTTACCATTCAGGATTTATGAGCAGCATTGCGCTTGCCTTTGAAAAACAGAGTTGCCCTGAAAATTTTCACTGTATTGAAATATTTTTCATCATTCAGGACTTTTGAGCAACTTGCTCTTGCCCTGAAAAACATAGGGTGCCCTGAATTCACTGTATTGAATATATATATCTATTTTTTTATTCAGGATTTTGAGCGACTTCAGCTTGCCCTAGAAAACAGAGTTGCCCTGAAATTTTTCACTGCACTGAAATATTTTTATCATTCAGGATTTTTGAGCGACTTGCGCTTTCCCTGAAAAACAGAGTTGCCCTGAAAATTTTCGCTGCACTGAAATATTTTTTATCATTCAGGATTTTTGAGCAACTTGCGCTTTCCCTGAAAACAGCGTTTGCCCTGAAAATTTTCAAGCCGTGGGGGCGGCAGTTTGTTTTCAGTGGTCCACAATTAGATACGGTTAAGCACCGGCGAAGTTTAAATTATTGCAAGGCTTAATCAAAGTCAATGAAGATTTTGTGGACAATGAACCGTACAGGAAAGGTAAGCAAAATTTTTGACAATTGTAATGTCGAAAACATTTTTCACTCTGTCTTATATGAAGCCGCTGGGTCAGAGTTTTAATGGTTTCCAGTCTTATGCTGCCTATGCCTCACTTTTCTTAGTCTTGTTTCCTCATTTCTCACTAAGCCTCACCAAATCGCATCACAGCAACTTTAGTGAGACAATAACATTAAAAAGATACAACCACACCAGTGGCATAGCCAACCCAAATATTTTTTTGCCAAAATATGCGATTTTAGGCTAGCAACATAGGATTGTCTTGAGAACTCGCTTCTCAAGGCACAAAATAACAAAATATGCTAAAAATTGGGGGTATGGTCCCCTGCTCACCCCCTGGCTACGCCTATGAACCACACTGTAGGAAAGTCTTGTGGAAAAAATACATGAGTTAAAAATTAGAATCAGGCTGTGTTGTATACCATGGTTCCGTGAAACAACGTCCGCATCAGGCGGACATAAATTACTACAATGATTCGGTTTATTACCATCAGTATATTACTAAGACGATAATTATTACTGAAACAAAACAGATTGAAAGAACTGGTTCAAGTAAGCACTCTCCACAAGGGGGACAAGCAAGGAATCGATGGGAAATTTTTTTAATAGAAAATCAATTTCACGCAATGCTACGCATCCTCAATCCTAAAAGCATGTTTTTCTTATGCTGAACTCTTCACTGTTGTACTTGTTGAAATTGTTTCGCTTTTTGTTACTGCGCCGCCTGCATCTGTTAAACTTGTTTTGGTCAATTTAAGTTTTATGTGTGTTCGCGCAGTGCTAATGTTCCAAAGCTGCATACGTAGGTTACGTTTTTCGTAAATAGATCTATTCAGAGCTGTAATCAGGGGTTTCTATTTCATCTCCCATGTCAGTTCGTGAAGCTTAATTCTGTTGTTGCAGTCCTTGTGCACAAAGCCGCTGATGCTTTTATCCCTCGACGCTTGGAAAAGATTTCGTTTAATTTTGTTTCAGATTCTCAACTCACAGCAGCTTCACAGATGATGCTTACTCCTGGTATCTTCCATTAGGTGGAAGATCCCCATTGTGAGAAGTGCACAGCTGGCGTGCAGCACTGTCAATGTTGTCGATCCTTTTTGAGTTTTGCATTCTAGTTTCCGCAAACGCAACCGGTGTTGCCAACTCTCTTTCGCGCTTCTCCGCTAAACCATCCTTAAATATCCGCCAGATTCCGCTACATATTTCCCCATTATATTTTAACTTGATGTTTTCCGCCACATTTTGCCGCTAAATCAAATATGTGTCGTACATTTGAATTTAAGAATTTGTTATTATTTTGTTCACGTTTTTTATTTAAGATTTTTGTTTTTCCATAAAGTAGAATAAGCTGTCAAAATGCTGGGCGCTGTACGTAAAGACCCAACTGAATTGTTTGCCTGTGAGGTCATGAAACTTTTATTTTGCCAAAGGGGTTTGTTATGCATCATTCGGTCCGGGCATTCACCAAGTGAATCTTATGTGAAAAACGGAAAGAGTGGAATCAAACGAGTTACGATGTTTGAACAGTGCATTGTCCGCGGAGGAAGGATGGCCTAATTCAGGGGTCGGAAAACACCAGGCCTCTGCCCGGTGCCGGTCCGTGAAGAAATTGTTACCGGGCCGCGAGGAACCAAGGCCAAATTGGTCCAAATGTGACTGGAACGACTGACATAAGGAACACACTGCGGGTGCCATTGAACACCATAATTCCTACAGGTCGGAGCATCTTATTGCGCCAAAACAAGCCCAGATCTCTTACTGAATCAGTGCTATGATGGCTTACGAGTTGTAAGAAATTTGCATGTGCTACACATTCGTTATTTTATTGAGGGCCGGTCTGCAAAATAATGCCAGGCGGAAACCGGCCCGCAGTGCGAAAAAGGTTGCCGACCCCTGGCATAATTGACTAGATATACCGCAATTTGCCGCCGTGTTTTCCGCTAAGCTTTTTTCGCCCCTGCAGAACTTTTTTGCCGCTGTCGCTCACGATTCGCCGAAAGGATTTAGCGGCAAATTCGCTACATTGGCAACAGTGCATGCAACTGCAAAGTTTTCTTCAAGGGAGTTGCAGGTCTGAGGAATAATCTGGTGCAATTACCACCTTACGACTGTGGATTAGTTGAGGTGGAGAAACGTTTGAGTAATATTGCGCCTCTTTTAGGTTTTAAGAGCATGTGGTATCCGAATAGTGGTACTATTATACTCTTGTAAAATTGCAGGAGTATAGGAGATAAAGCTGACAGTGGTGGATTCAGGCGTTGGAGGCCCGATGCAAAGATTTTGAGAGGGAGCCCTTCAACCGGAATATGCACTCTTGCTTCTTGAAAATTCATAGCAAATATGAATCTCCCATACACCGCATGATATGCATATTGGACATTGCATATCCGACTATTTGAAACTACTGGTACATACAGTAATAGTGATAATAACCTTTATTTGGAAGTGCTGCTAATCACATTACGCTACTTCAAGTGTGCTGGATTTTTCTTCCCATCACCCACAATTTTATTAATCTTCACACTTCATGTAGTAAGGTTCTGACCTAACAAGCCCCCGTTAGTGGCTTGGAACAAACTTATAATTTGTCGTGCATCCTGAAAATTCATGTACGCTCAGATGGCCGTTTTTGCACTTCTCAGTTTAATTTATCATCATGCATGTATCAGAACAAGATTTGTACCTTGGGTATGTCTTTTTTTGTTTGAAATTCACTATTCAAGTTCCCTATACGCTGTGCATACAACAAAAAAAACACAAAAAAACATTCAAAAAACAGAGAAGTAAGGTTGTTCACGATTTTGACAATGCTCTAATTAATCAGGATACACAAAAAGCTATGTAATGGAAGTCTTAACCATGAAAATTATATAATATTACACACATAACTTAATAAAAATAAACAACAATATGATAAACCAGCGATGCGTGACTGTTAGTGTTTAACTCAAAGCAAGTACCAACTAAAGCTTAGAACCAAATGTTATCGCAAACACTAAATGTTAAAACCAAATCAACATATTTTTCTATTGAAGGAAGCACGATTGCCAAAAGGTAGCATCTGTACTACTACTTGCAAATCTATTGCAAAATTGTACCCTTGCAAAAACTAATGAGTTAGTAATAAGAAGTTCAAATCTGAGTGAATTTAAAGCATTGCATTGAAGCAGAATAGGCAAAAAACCTACACGTATTAACAAATACAAAATTAATTAAAGTTTTAATAAAAGGGGAACGGCATTTCAAAAATGGGGGATCGAAGCAAGTGCTTCGTTTGCCTCATCCTGTATCGTATCACTGAAAACTGACATGTTGTGGTACATGCTGGCAAAGACAAAAGATTTTTTGTGCTGATTTTTGCTTTTCACTTCTCTTTTCAATAAACGTTGTGAAGGACGTCAAGTCGTGTGCTCCACTATTATATCACTCGACTGTTCGACTGTATGAAATAGTTTCATTTGGGAACTGAGTAACTAATGCTATAACTTCGGAAGTATCATAAAAGTTCAAATTCGGTAATGCAATTTGGTGTGCTTTTTTGTCTTCCCCCCACACCAAGTTTGGATACATCACTGTCGAATTCAAGGAAACTTAAAGTAGCAAGTGTTTCAGTAAGATCTAAAGTATTATTTCGTTGCGTGTTTTTATTCATCCTGCTTGCAGGACAGTACGAAACAGACTTCCGTTTTTCATCAAATTCTTCCTTGTTGCAATTGAGTCTACCATTTTTCGATGATAACAGTTTCCGATTGTATTTGCTGTTCCTAACCGGTTGTGTGGTTTTTATGCAAACTTCGTAGTAGTAAGAGAAAGGATGTAGGCTACACTCCTCTTTGTTTGTGATGAAGTAGGATAGAACATGAGAGTTTCAGCGCCCTATGGGTGAACATTGAAACCCCTTTAGTGATTCTACATTCGTTTCTCAGCTTCGAGACAGCCACACGACCAACGCGGAAACCTTTGGTAATCAAACATGCTTTCAATTTGTACGTTTTGGCAACCGATGTTTTTATTTTTATAAATTGTGTATAGTTGGCTCGGCGGACCTATGCATGTCAGAATTGCATCACGTTCAGCGGATGTTTACATGTAGAAAGTCGTGCCTCATCGGCATGAACAGCTGTTTGCATTCAGTAGAAACCGTTGTGAAGAGTGAAAACAGTGTAACCAAGAAAAAGATTTACGCCACAAAACCTCAACTCAACCGATTTTTTTCTAGATAAGCAGAAAACGTTTAGTTTGCTCAGTAGGCACGAACATGTCAGAATACAGGAAGATCGCGTGCCATGGGTGTAAAAAATTAATCAAAACAACTTCCAGTAGCGCCCGTTAAATATTTCTCTTGCCTTTCTTACACTAATTGCTACTGCTTCACGGTGCAGCATCATTTGCCACATATCACACTGACATAAATGCAACAAACTGGACAGTAAAGCAAAGTGTGTGCTGGTCGCAAAGTACACACTCTACATAGATGACGGCCTGCGTTTCGCAGCTAATTTCCCTAATTTGGTCCATTGTGGCAAACAGCTTTGAAGAGCGCTATATATGCCGCGTTTAACAAAAGCAAACACAAAATTATCAATCACGATCGTAAAGACAGTTCCTTTACTAACTCATATGTGTGTGTCAAGTGGCATGGCGTACTGGAATAATTTTTTTTACTTTTTATACAAATATTTTGTTTAAACATATTTTCAACCGCACCAAATTCCTTCACTTTAATTCGATCCACTCATCTGTGTACATAGGCATGCGCTTTCATTTGTGAATTTACTTCACCATGTTCTGTGTTTGTTTGTTTTCCTAACTGTGCTTATTTGATCTCCAACTGTTGTTTTTCAACACTTTTCACTGATCAACGGGGTTGGTTGACAGACGACTGCCATGATCCTTCACCAACCCTATATGACACACTGCCCCTCTTTGTTTGCATTGATCAGCTATTATGCCATTGTCATGGTATTTTCATTTGCTCTAATGTTCACTGACAGTTGGTTTACTGATTGTGCGATGGCATTTGTATTGGTTCTGTTTACCAGCTGAGTTATATGAAATAATAAACCACTACCATTACCGAAATATTGGCAAACTAGAGTCATCGTCCCATACACAAGGAGGTCACAGGATGGAATGCACTAACTACCTGCGTATCTATCTCCATAGCCTCTCTAGAAAAGTGTGTGCCAAGTGCCTTGAAAAAATATGACGCAAAATAGTCGAATCACAGCTGGAGAATACTCAGTACGGCTTTCACCTTGGCCATAGCACTGCAAACCAAATTTTCACTCCTCAGCAAATTTTCGACAAATCTTGGGAGTATGTCAAAAATGTCTGCCCATGTTTTGTCGATCTCTAGAAAAAATAAGACTGGGTCCCTCAAAAAAGCTTTGGGACGTATTGCGAGAGTACGGTGTTGATGGCCCTCTGTTACTGGCTGTCAAGTTATTGTATTTCTGCTCAGAAGTTCGTGTTCGTGTCAGTGGGGCTGTGTCACCACCGGTGGTCCACCTGGGATTTCTAGTGGTCCACAGAGAGTTCCATAAATCCTTGATAAAATGTTCCCTTCATCGTTTGAGCGAGTTCTTATCCACTGCTTGGCCGCACTAGATCTCGGGGAAGGTATTGAGCAGCCATTCGATTTATCGTCATCCAGAACCGTCAGGCCATGCCCTCCATGGGAAGTTAATTTTCACTTCCGGTTGCTTAAGTTAAATAGCTGTTGTTACACGTTGACAGTTGCAGCCCTCGCATTAAACTGTTGTTTGTTAATTGATTTAACTGTATTAGTAATCAAGAGCACATTTGAGCAAATCAAGTTCAGGAACAGGTGGTACGCAGACGCAGTGACAGCAAAAACAGCCCAGTGGTGAGCGATCAGATAAAGGCTGAGAATCACTGCCTAACCAGTTCGCACTGATAGATTTTTGAAAACCTAACTACAGTAGATTTAACTTCGTTATGGCTTTTTTGATTTTGCACTTTATATGCATTACATATTTGTTAATTGTCATATAACAGTTTATTATGAAACGTTGCAGTTTATTATAAAACGCTGTGCTCTTGTTACTGCAACTACACTATTTTGTGTAACTTAGTTACTACCCTCTTGATGCTGTAGTGCTAAGCTATGATACGAAACAAAGGCATATTTACTTAGCACACCTAGTCAGCAATTCCGGATGGACTGCATGGCAGACAAGGACTAAGTTGATTCTTCAAGAGCATCTGTGTGATGGACACTTTCAGGACATCTTTAGCATTAATACGTATAATAAGTATGTCAATACTCACCCGTCGTCCAGCCTGGTCGTCGTAAGTATTCGCCATTATACGCGGTGACCAAATCGATTGCCATGTACACAACGGTAACTATGTCCCGAACCACTGGATGGACCATGTATTTTTCTTTTATATTTTATTTATTTTGTTTCATTTATTATTGGTTTGTTACGTTTAATGTTTATTTAGAATTATGTTATTCAGCACTGTAGCACTTGCGTATATTCAAGACAATATATACGTAGGAAACAGGAACTTTGTGTGCTGCATGTTGTTCTTGGAATAAGGGTTAAGGTCGACCAGCTATCGATAAAAAGCTCAAAGTTTATCCTTGGACAAACGTCCTAAATAAAGACTCCAGATACCACAATAAAATTTTAACTGTGCTAGCAAGACAGGATGCCGTGGACTATTGTTAGTTTGGATATCAATAATGTTTACTATCCGGATAACGGATACATCCCGATATTTGTATTTTAGCTAACCGGTTGTATTGTATTCAGCTTTGGCCGCCAGTATAAAACAATATAAATACACAAGTACATCAACAAAAAAATAAACGTGGGGCAGGGACATCGAAAAACCCAAAGATTATCTTGTCCAGGTGTCCCTAAAAATTGTGTAAAATATTATAACCAGTAGTATGTGGCTATTATCTATAATCAGATGTTGAAAACAAAAGAAAAAAAGAATATCCGATATACCAAATAACAATAAACTGCAAATTTAATCTCATACACAGTTCATTTAGCCAATATGAAGACATATAGTACAGACCAGAGACATTGCAGTACAGGTAATATTTAGGCACCAATTGTGACTTGTGAGGCAAAACAAATACCAGAAGAAAAACATGACAGGCAAAAAATGAGTAGTTCATTTGAAATAAACAAGTATCATGTAACTGACGACGACGAGAAAGTAAATTAAATTGTCCTAGTCAAATACAAAATGCGGTTTATTACAAAAAGTCAAGTTTGTTACGTATTATAGAGCGCGATAAGAAACCTTTTATAATTTTTCGAGATTCTACCATATGAGAAATTGGTAGACCGGTTAATAACCGCTTGGTGTTAGATAACTGATTCCGTTAAATTTTCGTGATAAATTGACTGCAAACTCATGACACAGTTTTATTGTAAATATACAAACGTGGACAGGACCGGCTATAGCAAGTGCAGGCCCAATTAGAAGTACATTTGCGGAACCCCTCTGTGCAGAATTTTTTAGGGGGGCATCAATTCATAATGATAGAAGTCAGTGATGTGAAAAAACTAGACCCGAAAGAATGACCCTGAGACATGGATGCCGTACCGTTTCACCGTTAGGCAGTACCCTTCAGAGTTATAAGTCGGCCCGGGCTTTTCGGGTCGGGCCGGGTTCCGGGCCAGGTTCGGGCTTAAGTTTGTCAAAATGGGCCGATTTCGGGCCGGCATACACAAGTTTCTTATACCATTCGAAGTAACGAAATTTTTCTTTCTTGAAGTGCATTTGTTCTGCTCACTGGGGTGACTTCTGTGAGTAAAGTGATTGCGATTTTTCTTCAGCTAATTCTATTTGCAAACACAGCCGCGATCTTTTGTTCTCTACTCGCATTAGTGTCACACACTCTTTCAGAAGGCGACAAAGTGAGCAAATTAGCACGCTATGGCATTGCGTCGAAAAGATCAATCACTTACGCGATTCTTCACTTGTGTTAAGAAACGATGGCCTACAATCCGGCTTTTCATGCCTATAGAGCTATCCTAAATAGTTCCCTTCATGCCTACAGCGACATTGCGGATAGTTTCGTGATAGTTTGTTTTTATGTTGAAAAACGTTACATTCCGCAGTATTAGCACTGACTAACAAGCTTAGTTTGTGCTTGTTTAAGTTAATGTTTTGGTCAAGGTAATTTCTATTTTGGGTGTGATAAAATCATGTACCCGCAGGTACACCCGCTCACCACGTTTTTTGATACCCTGCAGTTGCGCATATCTTGACTCATTCGGTAAATTTGGCTTTCAGGCTAAATCGGGCTTCAAAAATACATGTCGGGCTCGGGCCGGGTTAGGGCTTCAAAATGAGAGCCATTTTCAACTCTGGTACACTTTTGCAGTGAAACTAAAACCTTCTGTTACTCCGTTTCTGGCGAAAGTTCTGTTGTAATTGTGGATGGTCCTATTTGGATTAAATAGCCCATAACATTCCGATTAATGACACCTGGCCACGAGGCAGGGTCGTTTGTCCATCCAATGCAGGGGCAAA
>Ga0210059_1002648_pt1 | contig 28167 bp, 11 predicted proteins | sample Ectturendosymbi2_FD_188042 | JGI IMG/M metagenome (GOLD analysis project Ga0210059, IMG submission 188042) | Ecteinascidia turbinata endosymbiont from Florida, USA - Sample 2 (SPAdes) (version 2) | ecosystem: Host-associated > Tunicates > Ascidians > Unclassified | place: Key West, Florida...
AAAAAGTTGCAATATAAAATTCCTGGAAACAGCTCAAAACATTGAATTATATATATCTTGAGTATTTAGGAAGCTGTTGGAAGCTGTAAAAAAAAGTTGCAAAAGTTGCAAAAACTTGCCCTAATAATCAGCTTTATCAACAATGATTCACTTACAATTCCCCAATACAGAGCGTCGGCGAATGTCTGGAATTGCGGGTTTTCCTCTTTTTCGGCTTGGTAAACGAGAAACGATGCAAATATCAAAGCCAGGAAACCGATGTACCACGCTGTTATCAATTCCTGCACAAAAAAACACGTCATTTGTGCGTGACGGAAGATTTGCATGCGAAAAACCCGCTCATTCAATGCCACTTTGCCTTTGAACCGCTAAAGATGCAGAACGGAGGACGAGATTCAAAAGCCACAGCAGTAGAAGTTGACATTTAGAAATACCTCAATCACACAGTGATCCAGAAACATGCAGCCAAATCATTAGAAAGCCCAGCTGCCAGGCCTATTGAAGCGAAATATGCATGCTGTGCGGTTTTCAGTTACAATTTTCACTTGTAATCAAAAACGGTTGCGCTATAGCGCACATGAAATTAAAAGTTTGGATAAAATTTTCCTGTATCGAGAATTGTCTTACACGCTCATGATGATGCATTTTCTCGGTTGTGCTTATTTGCCACAAAACTGTTACGAAACTGGCTATAATTGTAAAGGTTTCTGCGATACAAGCCGAAGGTGCTCTTGCGAAATTCAGACAACTTAGTTGATTCCAGCTCTCAGGCTGCACTATTTTCAGACATGTACTCAAAAGCTGTAACAAACTGGTTCTGTAATTTTAGAACAGGCACTTGGGATTTATAAAGCACCCTTCAGCCTAAAATTTCCAGTTTGAATCCAACTTAATAAAACCATATCCAGTTACGTGCTAAGATGCCTTGTTTTTGCAAATTAATCAATACCTAAAAATCCTTGACGTCAAGTCGGTATTATTATTATGATGGTTCAATCGTAAAAGTAGGCGTAGATCATCACTTTGAAAAGCGTTAGGAATTGCGACCATACTGTAAAGTGTAAATTTCTTAACGCTAACCACCGAATGTTGTGGGAAGGTTTACAACGCAAGCGTTGAAACCAATTTTTTTGATAAAAGTTACTAAATTGTCTTACTAAATGTCGGAGATGAACAGAACAAAAATTTAACGAACGCAGTCGCAAGTCCTTGTGAGGCGTTTTGCTTTGAAAAAGCTGGTTTACATGACGACGTATAAAAATAGCGAGAGATACTTCTAAAGCAGGACGTAACAATTGCCCAAAAGCACTGTCATTTCTGAAAACCCTTGTAACGTTTTACACTTCATCTCATATTTTTGTGATTTACACATCTCCCAACTAATTTTGTGTTAAACTGATCCACCAGGCTCAGGCACTAAGAGTTCAGTGTAAGATTGCTTCTCAAACGCCCGTATGTCAGAACGTGGCAATTTTCACATTCGCTTTCTTTTGGAATCATGAAGGTGCTTTTTCTACAAATGGAACGGGTAAGCAGTTTTGCCTCTAAACAAAGCGCCAACACTGAAAGTTACTCAACAAGTTATTGCTGGAACTACTGAAGCCGCAAGAATATGTGGCGCAACCACGATTTCGGACAGTCAGGTTCATAGTGCTTTGTTTAATTAGATTCTGTGAAGCCGTAACTTTCTTTTTCAATCGTTTAAAATCGGAAAATTCTAATCCCCTCAAATTGCCACTCTGACTTCAGAAAGGCTTGCGAGGTTATCAACGCGTGGACGCAGCCACTACACCGTTCAGCCATTTGCCAAAGATCCAACTGCGCATGTTCCAAGTCACAGAGAATTTACAGTAAGAAAAACTAAAAAAAATTAAACTGCATTTGTCCAAATATAATTATCAACGATGGCTTGTTATACATCACAAGCACACAATGCTTTGTATGCTTTGCTTTGATACACAAATATAAATTATTTCAATATTCGTAATTTCTAATTGCAAGATACTACAACTGGTCAACAAAACGTGTGTCCATGTTAAACCAGTACCACAAATGAGGCTCATCGATGCAGTACGTTAGAGAAGGATAAGGTTTGAGAAAGGTAACGCGGTATGATGTGCGCTGATGCATCTGCGGGTGAGCCGGTGAGTAAGTCTGCTCGAGGTATCTGCCTTAAAACGTCATCAATTCTTTTATATCCATTCAGTTTTGAGGAATCCACCATATCTAGTTATTGTATAATGCATGCGTACACACGTTGCACGTAAATACAGAAACATCTCGAAACTGAAGCTGCGCATTTCATTGCTCAGATACGTTTGTGCATTTTTAAGACTTTGAACAACCTCCTGAAAAACCCTAATAAGAATTCAGTTTTTCATCCACGACTTGTAACCAAGTCCGGATTTCCCATATAGTCCTTTGACGCTATAGCCTAGGGTGGCAGAATTTCCAGGGACGGCAAAATTTTGTTCGAAATTTTTTCAGCTCTTTTGCTTAGGCATTTTGCACCGCTCATTCTAGAGCAGGGATTCCCAACCTTCCTCTTACCATGTACCCCTTCAGCATTCCGACAGATGAGCATGTACTCCTTCAGCATTTCAACAGATAAGTATGTACCCCTTCAGCATTCGACAGATACACACGCATCCCTAAAATTTCCTATGTTAATTACATTTCATCATAGTTATTCATAGATATATTTAACAACAAGCATGAAATGAATTTCAAAAAGAATATTCACTGATATATGTGTAAATATTTGGAAATATATTATATGCAAATATATTTTGCTTTTCTATTGATATCATTAAATGTACCCTTTCGGATAAGCAAATGTACCCCAGGTTGGGAGCCCCTGTTCTAGAGCAGTAGTTTTCAACCTTTTTTGTACCGCGACCTATTATAGCAATCCATTGTGACCTAACGACCCCCATCTAAAACTCGAATAAAGCAAATGTCGTACAGATGAGTACAAAAATATAAACTCACGACTCCTCCAAAAATGGTTCATGACCCCTCCGGGATCGCGACCCAAGTTTGAAAACCACTGTTCTAGAGTTATCTGCAGGACTGTAGACAAGTTTAAGAGTTTGAGGGCGAAACACTTTTTAGGGGCACAATATTTTGTTTTTATTTCATCTTTAAAACAAATCGTACAAACAATTTTATGGACACAACAAAATTTAGAGGTCAAAAAAAGCTTGGGAGGAGCTGCCCCCGAGTGCACCCCTCCCCAATGGCTACGGACCTGGTTACCTGCCTGTTTTTTTTTGTTCTGCTTCGGTGCTTTCCGATTACTGTGAGTTCAGGAAGCTGCGACTTGAATGAGGCTCCCCACCAATCTGCTGGGTATCAGTATTTTGTAACCTTGATTGGCAATGAAAGACGGCTAAAAATGAGGGGACAAAATTTCTATAGCCTATTGGCGGCCAGCAGTACTAGAAATCCGGCCCTGCTTGACCATGTTCAATTTTCTCTGGCCAGTTTACTTTATGTAAAGACAAGCTCTGTTCTTTTACGAAGCTGTCAAAAATTTGCTCGAAGGCGGCTGTTCACGAGAGTTGAACCCAGACATTGCTTTTTATATAACTAGGGCTGTTCGCCACCACACAAAGAACCGACGTAAATGTTCTGCAGTCTTCGCATCATCGGTCAGCTAACGCTGCAGAAAAATCTGTCACAAACTCCTCCTGCTTTAGGTAACGGTTCTAACAAAAGTCAGAACTCCGATTCGTTCGTTGTGCATCGATTGCGTCCCTGATTAACGCACATAAATTGTATCTTGCTACCACAGCTATATTTTAGCTAAGGTTTGCTAGAGATCTGGATATCTAAAGTTGTTGACACATGTCGCTTTTGTTTTGCACGCTACACTGCATTCACTGTCTTGCCACTACCCGTTCTGGTTCCATTTTGCTCGGAAGAATTCTAATCTGTTGTTGAAGACGGGAATGTCAGGAAAACATCACATGCGACACCCACAACAACTGAATGCAAGTTACTTGCCTGTCCGACATGGGATTCAAATGTTGTAAGCACAGTTGGCAGCAGTCAGCTCTCGTTGGTTTAAACCAGGGGTCTCCAAACTACGGCCCGTGGGCCAAATTTGGCCCGCGAAGCAATTTTGTCAAATGATGAAAAAAATACCAACATTTTGTTGATTTGGTAGAATGTAACATATCCCAAAACAATCACATGACGTAAGACGTCCGGCCCTCGATATGTTCTGCAATAGCTTATGTGGCCCTCGGACAAAAAAGTTTGGAGACACCTGGTTTAAACAACATGCGGCTACAATGTGATTCACCAAACGTCAATCACCTTGGTATGGGCTTTCACAACCGACGATAGTAGCTTCCAAGTTCCACCTCGTCGGTCCACACGAACCATACGGAGTATCTGGAGGAACCTTAAACTCCTCATCGCAGTAGCGGCAAAAACGTGACCTTGTGACCCGACACATATCACGACGAATGAAGATATCACCACAATAACGTCTGCAAATGTGAAGGTTGCTGCTGTAATTGAAGGCGCATTTTCAAGAGTCCTCCACAAATATATTTTTATTATCTTCACAGCTTCATATATTAATATGCGAACTGAACTATGTATGCCCTTAAAAAGTGACAAAGCTCAGCAGTTTCTAAAGCCCAGGGATCAGAGTTGATGTCAAAACGTTTTATAGAAGCATTGCTTCCCCTCTTGTATGCTTATGGGGTTCAGGCAGAGTTTGGAAAACGTAGCGTTGGCTAATCGTCTTGGTTTCACGCTAGTTGCCAAGCAAAGACCCATTGCTGAAGTAGGAGACCTTTGCCAAGTCGGTGGTGTCTTTTGGGGTCATTAATGGTGGTTTTTAATTTGTGACTTGCTATTTTATTTGTAAACACCAGGGTTGCAGATTCGGAGCCGGAGTCGTAAGGAGTGGGAGATTTTTAGGTGGAGTCGGATTCCTAACAACACTGGGAATCGGAGTAGGATTTTTTTGTCCAACTCCGACAGTCCAACTCAATATTTTTTGACATCACACTCCTAAATTGGGAATTCCTGTTGAAATGGTACAATTTCTTTGCAAACTTTTCTTGAAACAGAGGTTTCTTGCTATGCACCACGATTTCCATTGATTTTAACAGTCAAATTTCATTCCCTTTATGTTAATGAGTCCGGAGTCGGAGTCGCAAAATTTTGAAAGGCCAGAGTTGGAGTCGGATATTTTACCTCCGACTCCGCAATCCTGGTAAACACAGCTACTGACGTATATTCTTTTTGACCAGCTGCATGCCCTGTTTGCGTACCACGGTCCATGGTTGGAGAAAACTGGTCAAAAGCGTAAAAGTGCTTCCAAGCAAAATGATCGGCTGACGACGCGTTGTTAGAAGTGAGCTGCAGTCGTACTACAACTTTACCTTCGTTGTACGGTGAGGCAACTCTTGGCTAAGTGCGTGTGCCTAATGAAATATCTGGCTTGAAACCAGCACGGAGTAACGCGCAAGCTGCCGCTGACCCGGAATGGTTGCAACGCTGTTCCTGCGACTCACCAATTATACAAAGCGGTTTGCGGAGAAATCGCAACCTTCCCACAAGGCCTTGATATCTGCAGCGGCAACCAGCGCTCCATACCCGCACGCCGAGTTCCAGTGAAAACAGAATGAGTATGATAATTTCCTGCACACAAGCAAAAAATTGTAATAACGAAAACAATAAACCAATACCTGAGCTACCAGGTCATTCAGACTAAGACCTGGTTTCTTTTGGAATTGAGTTATACAACAACTGCTAGCAGAATTCTTCAAAATCACGACGCTATGTTAAACACTTCCAAGTTTTCCTTGAATTCACTCAAGGACGAAACATATGTGCCCCGAATATTTGCTTTAACAATAAAAAAATTCGATTTAAAAATCAGTGTGTGTTACCTCTCTTCCAATGCTAAACTTCAGGTACTCACCACCAGTCGCGTTGCGATTGATGAACTGCTAACATCAAAAGCAACTGATTTTTCATACATATTACCGCAGCATGCAGTCTTAGGCAATGGCACAATAAAGATGCGTAAAGTTTTTTCGATATGCTCATGTTTCGCGCAACGACCATAAATGCTTACGAGTCCGACGTATGCTGTCACACATCCGATTTTATAACGGTTTGAAAGGCCCGCCAAATTGCAACTGCAAAATGTTCAGGGTAATTGAACAAAGCAATCAAATCTAGCAAACAATAAAATCGGCAGATTCCCCGAAAGCTCAAAGCAAACCTAGAGCCTTCAGTTACTCTAAGATGCGCAAAGTGATTCCTGCAAACTCAGCTTTCCAGAAATATTTGAATTGTGCTGAAGCAAGAGACAAACTTGGAAACTTGTCTAAGTCAAGTGAAATAAAATATCTTTGGGTGTTAACTCAGTACAAGGTTGCTTGAAACAAGTCGTTGAAAAATTGGAGTCGGTTTTGCTTTTGCACTTTTGCGTGGGGCAGCTCTATGGTCACAGCTTATGTCTGAGACCACAATTCTTTTTCTTTAATCTTGCTTTAGCTATTGGCCGTTTCACCTGTGAGCCTTACTTGCAATTTACAGGAGTGAAGATACGAAAAATACGTGAAATCGCTTTGCTAGTGCAACAATCTTGCTGATTGATGCGACTGCATCACTTTGTGGAGACACATGGTAGAAAATAATAAAATCCGTTCTAACTCGTTTCATGGAAATTTCCCGATTAAGTGCAGCAGCCATCGCGGATCGCAAGACGTTGGCTTCAATTCAAAAGCCTTAAATGGCTACAAGGCAACAAATGTCAACGGCAACCACATCAAATTGAACCTTCGCCCGGTCCATGAAATGATCGTTTATTAAATTCAGTAAACCAATCGCGCACGGCGTCGAAACCAATTTCATTCGAGGGCATTGTGACGTCTTTGACAGATCCAACGTGACGCAAGCGAGCGGCAAACCCGAACCTCCCTTGAGAATGGGCGTTGAGGAAAGCACTCCGACCGCCAGAACAACGCAAGAGAAGCTTTCGGCCCGGAGCACATGCGGATTTAGCGGGTACCCACTTGAAAATGCATGTGAATTCAAATGATCAAAGGCATACTATGCCGCGGCAAAGTTGTTGGCAACGAACCATTTTTACTTGGTTCGCTGCAAGCGGTGCTTGACATAAGGCGAGAACCTTTTTGAGAAACAAAACATTTCATCGAAATTATTTATAAAAATTCGTAGGCGTCTTCGCGCAAAAATACAAACTACCGTAAATCACTACAAAGTCTAAAAATTGAAGGGTTGTGAACTGCTGTAACTAGTTTGTGTTCCTGTTTCTGTATGCGACGAGACGTTTCAAAACGTTTCAAACTCTTTGCTGAAAAATTCGCTTGTCACAAAAACAAATTAAACATTTCCTCTTTTTTTCAAAAAGTCAGAAACACATAGAACCGCTGTAGTCATTTATAACTCACCAAGATGTAGAGTGCTTGGTTGCCAATGTCATGAAACTTATCGGTTGTGGCGAGAACGGATAACACAAGACATCCAAAGACCAAAATAAATCTAAAAACGAATAAAAGAAACCACTTAGATCTGCTTATGAAAATGTTCTTATATATCAAAGGTAGAAAAGTTCAGGAAATCTTTTTTTCCTACAGATTTTATCTCCAGCTACCACATAAGAAAATTCGTCCTTGAATAATATCAGAATTTAGTGAACAAGAAACAAAGTAAGTCATAACAAGGTGGCAACATGACATACTCTGAACCGTGTGTAAAACTTCAGTATCAAAAAATGTGTAAATTAAATTAAAATAAAAGTATGGGTACAATTCTCGTGACAGGCCATGTGTGCTTCTGCAACATCCAATAGTTATAGTCCGTCCACGTGTTGCAATAGTTTGTGTAACAAAGAAATGTACGGGTAATCAAGACCAACGTTAAATCGAAAGCGGTTCTTACTCAGGCAAACAGAAACGATTTCCATCACAGGTGTGACTCACGTAAATAAATCGTAAGTTACTTTAGAGGAACTTTAAACAAATAGTCCTTTGCCAGGTGCTTCGTCCAGAAGCAGTTGTGAATAACTGGCAAGAGCAATGTTCTAAAGATAGAACCACTCACGCAGACGCGCGTCATAAAGAATATTCACATCATGTGTGATCTACTTTTCTATTCGATACGCTTATGTCCCTTGTTTTATTGCATATAAGTCAACTTTAGGTGGTGTTGAACAGTACAAAATGATGTTGTGTGATGTCAGTACGCACCAACAACTTGTTTGTATCAATCAAACGAAAGATCAAGCACATGGAAGTGCTTGCCTAATGTTGCTGTTATTTCAAGCAACATGCATGTTTTGTCAGTATTTTTGCGTGAACAAGAGCAGAGGAAGCATATCCCAGAAACAAGAATTCAGAGTACAACCCTCCTTTAACAATCAGTTGTCAGGCAAAATATCTTGTAAGCAGTTGTTCACTAAGAGAGCGGGTTACAATCGACAGCTGGATAGTTTCTAAAACACAGAGAAACGATTAGTTCTGCAACTGAAACTGAGGACATGTGTCACCGACACCAAATACCACCAGCAACAAGCTCCAGCACAAGAACAGAAGTTTCCCTAGCGATTTGTGAAACACGTTTTTCTCAGCAGGATCACAGCAAAGATATGTCACTATCCTACAGAACAACTGATATATACACTGTTCAACAGCCATTAGCATTCACTTGTAGTCTTACTTGTTGCCGTCAAAACCATGGCGCGCAGACCTTGCTTCAATTGGCTGCTGTATTTTTTCTTTTTTTACCTACGATATACGTTGCGTTTAATCGCCTTGCAACATCGTGCCGTAAACCATGCGCCAGCGCGTTGTTTTCAGCCAAAACAGAATAAGAACTTGGTGCCGCAACTTCAACAAACGATGTTGCTCTCGGCAACACCACACAAGCAGCTCCTCGGGAGAACTGGGACGACGTGAATTGTTAGCGTTTTCACCATTTCGATTCCGGAAAAAATAACCACCTAATTTTGCAAATAAAATTTCCACTGAAGTAATGTGCACTCATTCTCGTCTACTGCTCGTAAGCGATGAAATTTGGTAGTACCCTAAAATTTTTCAGCTATTTCAAACTCGCACGTAAATATTCTCCAGCGTCTTGATTACAATACAAATTTACGCCATGGTGGCAACAAAAACCAGCAAAAACGAAAAACAAAATATTTTTCAAATACCTTTCCACATCAAACACAAGTGACACTAAATTTTTTTTTAATTGGCTAGTAAAAACTGGATGGTCCTACAGTGTGCAAAGTTATTTTTAACACGTTTTGGGTCATGGGGTGTAAGTAAGGGAGAGTCTATTTGAAGGAAATAAAAAATGCAGTGTACATAATCAGTACAAACTTCTTGCAGGCGAGATAACCCAATTGTCTCGCCCTTTTTCTGACGAAGTGGCACCAACTGCAGGGAGAATGTAATTTGTTTTGGGCCTGCTTGCGTGGCCTTTACCAGGAAGGATTACGATTGTCAGACGGCAAATATCCTTCACTGCAAAAATCAAAACTGGAACGACTCGGCGCAAAGTTATTCTTTATTGCCGTGCATTGAAAATCAGGGAAGACCTGACGTATGGAAAAAGAGGATGATGATGATGACAAAACGAAGTTTGTTTGAGGAAGAGACGTTAAATTATTGTCCAATTTTTACATGTTTTTGCCTGATAAACGGAATCTGCAATGATGATGTTTCAACATTTCTTTTAGCTAAGTACGAACCTAATTGTAGGTGAACAAGTGATATTTGAAAATCGAAGTTGTACACTCAACTGCCCAAGTGTTTTCGCAGTTTTGCTTGATTTCCTTGAATCTATCAATTCGCAGGACCCATTGCCCCTTTAGTGCCACCCACTCGTCCACTATGGCAATACTGCCAAAATCATCATTGCAATTAACTGTATATCAACAAATTTCATTCCTCTTTTTCGATTATCACGACTGGTGTACACGTTTTATGGTACAGTGAAGTAAGAAAAGGAAGTAGATTTTGCAGTAGCGCCGTTAGGCTCACAATGGAAAGCAACTCACCATGCGAGAAGCAACTTACATGACTGGACTTACGTTGCAACGTGATAAATTAGCTGATATCCTTTGGGCTGGTCGAAAAATAGAACGATAGATGCTTGAAGTCGTCTGCGACAGGAGAGATGCTGTCAGTCACACACTAAATCGCTTGCTTGGTGATGAGCCACGCAATGCTTTCCATACAACACAATTGCAGGACTCCACCAGGCACAGTTTCGACAACCGTGAAAGCAACACATGAGAAACAAATGAGGCGTGACGTCCTGGTTTAAGTGAAATATGCAACAGCGCGAGGATTCGTCTGTGACTGAAGGCTGAACACAGAATCATGTTCTATCAATCCAGGTCTTTGCTAGTCGCGGTGATTTGAATGCCTTGGCAATTGTTATCCAATTTGCCTTAATTTCTTTACACTAAACTTGTAAACACACAATTCTGCGCTGCCGTGCCGTTTGATTACGTTATCAACTTTTTATAATTCTTACGTGCGGCAACTAGACTTACAACCATCACATAAAACTGCTTCTTAACATAAGCGACTACCTCTGCACATGTCAGTCATCGTTTCGTGACCTAGTATTCAAAGGATTACATCAAGAACGAGCTGGGACACCGCACAGATAACTTCGCAGGCCACCCTGAGTGGAAAACGGACAGGAATACCTTGATCGATTTAGCTTGGTTTTACGATCGCACGTGTGATTGATTGTTTTTCCTAACACGCTCAAGCGACGAGCGTACGAGTCGCCATCGTTGTAGTCCGAGACGTAAAGTGAACGACGTCTTGGAGTTGTGCAGCGGGACAGGTCGTGGCCATATCCTATTGAAGTCTTCGGACTTGGCGGACGCAAAAGGCACATTTCAGACAATACGGGTCCGTTGCCGAAGCCCGGATGTTCTCGCGCTTCCCGCAGAGGAGATAAAGCCCTGGACGGGGCGCTGTGGTGTGTCGCGAAAACTGTGTGTCGGCGACCACGCAGGGTTGGTGGTACCGGTATTGTTATGTCCAAAACGTCGTCACGGCTTCCACCCATTGCGTTGAGGTCCTTGCTTTCCAAGAGTTTCGTGCTGGCACGGGCCAAGGTATCATCCGTGTTGAACCCACTATCGGGATCCATGTGCGCTAGGTTATGCCGACTGTCCGTCTTGACGTTCCGTGGAGAATATCCTGGGAGTAGCAAATCCATAGAATGGGTATGAAGCTTCATGTGATCTTGGTTGCTGAGATGCAAGTTCGGACGATAGTTGTTGTTCAGGATAATCTAGCGCAAACGCAGGCGGTGAAGCGCGCTCTTCGGAGCTTTTTAATCCAGCAACACATGAAGGCAAGCTTTACGAGCAATCGACAGCTGGGCGTGCGGCGAATGCGCTCAAGTACAACGGTTTCTCGGCTCGAAATGCTGAAGAAACCTACAAGGCAACCTGGGAAAAAGACGCGTGTTTTCAACTGCGAGTTCATAAATATTAAAAAGACGAAAGCAAGGTTCGTGAAAACAGCAAACAAACCTAAAAAATGCCCACTTCTCAAAAGTACGATCTGATCGAAGTCAAGTGACTAGAAAACAGACAGAGCTGAAAGATTTTAAATCATGCGATTTCAGAGCAATATGAGGTATGAATTGTTAACGAAACATTTCCTATGAGGTACAGCCAGCAAGATAATATAATATTTTCCTAAGCTGAATGAAGTCAGTACATACAAGCACAAAGCAACACAAATCACTACTCACGAAATAAAGATATGACTTCTGCAAACAAAGAAGCAGCGAACACGTATTGGCATCAAAAATTTTAGAAATATTCGAAAAATCACGGCGATTCTTAACTAACAAAGACCAGAATAAAACTTAAAATAATATTCACACGGCGTATTTCTCAAGGAACAAGTCATTGAAAACATGATTTTGTTGATGGTGCCGTGAGGCTACATCATGCAAACAGATTCCAACACGCTTTCCTTTGACACCCATTTACACAGCATTCCGACAACGCGGTAATGCGAAGTAATATTCAGCTCGACTTCAGGCAATAATGGAGCCACCCGCATAGTTTAAATCTGATACCGCAGGAAGTAATGGTGCATCCGTTTAACTAGAATAGACACCTGTCAGTTTTGACCGTAAAGACACTGTCGATAAATATTGTGCTGCAAGTGAACACTGTAGCCTGCCCACACGTGCGAACCTGAACAGAAAAAAGAAAATGCTTAAAATCTCGTGCACTCTGCAGAAACCCAAAGCTGGTGAAAACTTGCCGTTTTTGAAATACTGTGTTAGTTGACTCTAACAAAAAGCTGGAAACCTGACAGCGCGGTAGAGCAGTTGACAAGTACATCTTTATGAATTCAACATGTAAGTTTTCACGATTTTTATAGTTACATGGTAATTTTACGAAAAGGTGCAAAAAGTTATTGCACTCTTGGTATTATAAGGTTATGCGATTTGGTGGCGCAAATTTATTAACTGTCAAAACTTGAATCAAAGTTTCTGTTGTTTTATTTTCTTTTTTGCTTGATGCCAAGACGTAGGTTGCTAAAAGGCAATCTGAAGAAAATCAGATATGAACAAACCTTTGCAAATGAAAAGATCAAAGAATAACACAGTTTTGACCAAACCTGCACAAAATTTTCTAGGTTGTTTGATAGGTAACAGATCAGTTGCTTCCGTAAAAACATCGATTTAGATCATACCTATGTTTTTACAGAAACAAGAACAATCAGCATCGAGAAACATTTGGTGGAATGTCTTCAGCACCTTCAGCTCTTACCAGAAGCCTTGCCGCTTATTTGCTAAGAGATTTTCATGCAAAAGGATGCATTTCAATTCTGCCGGAACAAGCAACATTGGGTCGGAGCAGTCAGCTACCAGGTAGTGAAAATGAACTCATGCGCACGAACCAATTCATTTGTTTGCAGAATTGTTGCACATAATCCTTTTTCAAATTTGTTGGTTTTAGCTCGAAAAGTACTAAGGTACTAGAAACCTCAAACAAATGGACATCGCTCCTAAAGTAGCAGTGTAAATTGGCGACTACTACGAAACCTGCATTACTATCTTTGCCAGCGATAACCATCCTGCACGTACCCATTCAGCTCAAACACAAGAAAACATAAGCCAAAACAGTTTACACTTTTTGCACTTGTTTGTGTCAACTGTTGATTTAAAACATCTCTTTGAAATCGCACAATGTTAGAATCTTGAAAACGGACAGAATTTGCAATGGCGAAAATAGTGCCGATCAATATGAATATTGTTAAAGCGTTACAACAGACAAACCTTGACTCAAACGCATTTCATAACTTTACAACTACGCCAATCAATCTGTTTCCTTCTTCCTTTACACCCAACCCGGATTTTGGTGAAATCACTTTTACGAAGCGCAAAGGCTAACATTACTCACAGCATGGCTTTTGGTTTAGCCCGTAACTAAGGTACCTTATTCAAATTTTAAATAACACTGTATTTAAAATGTGCAAGCGCAATCCATTTACTACCAGCTGAAACACGTAATACGGTTAAAATATCCTCCCACTATGCCGAACGGTGGTTGATCATTTGGATTTCCAAAAATGTCCACAACCGATGTTGACCAAATGTTTGTCATACAATCAGCATTATTCCATAGCTGGCCGCTACGCTTCAACTGCCTACTGCGTTTTAACTATTCTGCGACGCCCTAGGGCGAACGACGAAAGGTCGGCAAGGAAAGAGACGTTTGAACAGCAAACTGAGTTGTGCGAGGAGATGCGTTGAGGAAACAACATTAAAAACTCTTCCGTAATAGTCGCTTGGACGAAACGCTGTCTGTTACGCGTTTAACAATCAACCCAATTTAGTCCGAAATAGCAAAATAAAAAGTAGTCTTGAGCAATCTTTGGCAGTAAAATTCAAAGATTTTTATGTAGTTTATAGTGCCTTTCGCCGCATATGCTGTGACAATGCTAACTGAAACTGTTACACAAAAACAAAGCAAGGGGTTTTCTCGTACCTTCCAGGTATTTGAGCTGGTTTTAATATGATCTAAAGCGTAGCCTTCAATAGATTTCTCCATCTACTGCTGACCAAATTCAAGGGCGCGTTTAATCATCTCGTTTCACATTGTTAGTTTCTTGAAAATATCTAAAAGGTGACAGAAAATCTGAAGAAAATATCACAAAAAGCATATTCTCCTATCAATACAGTTTTGAGGACCACTACTTTAAGCACTGTGTGGTTTGTCAGTGAGTTGAAAGGGGTATAATACGTTTGGAAAACAAACATATTTTACACGCCGTGTCGCAAACACATGTCAGGTGAAGTAGAAGCACTGGTAGCATGGTATACAGATCGTGGAAACTTGTGCGTATTTGAAAGCATGGAAACCGATTCAATATAACACGAACTTCCCTAACAGAACAACTGCTGCTGGAGTTAATCCTAAATCCTAATATGATATCGATTCATCTTTTACTGTGACGGAAGGGCGGGTTTTACAGTGTCAACAGAATGCGTTTGCCACCCAATTCCCAGTATCTGATCCTCAAGCAAACTAAAAGCGGCAGTTTCTAGAAAGTTTCTTCAAAACATTCCAGATAACCCAGTTATTACGGTCTCGTTTCCCAAACACTCATCATTCACACGGTTTTCGTACACACCGCTCCAATGTAACTTAGAAATGTCTCCGCAATCCCCTTTTTGCGCTAAACTGCTTCAACACAAAAACAAACGTGCACTAAGCGTCAAACACGTCACTTCTACCTAAAGAAAACTTTGGTGTAGGTTGCCCTTAATACATTGCCAGAAGTAACTACTTTTACGAATCAATCCTCAGCCACATACTAACTTAAAAATAGGCATTTCACGTGCACCAAACGCTGCTTATACCACTAAAATCCTGACCGAATACATTGAGGCAAACGAAACGTTCAGCAGTAACTTGAAAAAACAGCTGGACTAAGCGTCGATTCTTTTGTGAAATTGAGTATATCGGGCTTTCAGGAAGCTTTTCATACGGGAAGCAGTTGCAGTATTTTTCCGTTAGGTCGACCTCACAATCATTTATGGCAGATGTAAAATCGCAGAACAATCTTACCGGACAAAAGGACATACTTCAGGAGGTTTTACAGCGTCATCGACCACACTTATAATATTGTTGCAGCTGTATAAACAATCCTCATCTTTTCTTGCCATAAACCAAGTCAATTCGGATAAATTTCGTGTAATAATGCCGGCACACTTATCTGATGTGTCTTACTTGGATGACTGCAGTAAACGCAAAATTTCACTGTTGCGGTTGCTGAACGCGAAAGTCGTTAGATGTACATTTTGAACAGCATTAACTCGCAAAAACTTGGTTGGTACTGCAAATACGCGTGTTGATGTCGACGGGAGCATTTTTCTGCCATTTGAAAAACTTTACGATTTCCACTCCGTTTTTAAAATTTAACTTGAGCGACAGCGCATGTTTTGCGCAGAGGCTGCTAAAACTTACGGTCCCTTTTATTGTTGAGCTTCTTATCTAAAATGTTTAACTCCAAACTTTGCTGACAGTGACCTACAACACATAATATTAAATAAAATCAAACCAAAAGCTCTGAGAACTTTTCAACATGACTTCCACTCAATATATCACCAAAAGTAGGAATGTTTGCAAAAACTGTCTGACACGCGGCTTGCCTGGGCAATCTGAGAGCAGTGATTCAGTCGCAATCATTCATTGTGTACTGCTGACAATCGGTTGCTAATCCGCTTGGAGCTGAGGCAGAACATATCACCTGCCATAGAAATCCAGGAATTAACCTTTCGCTGTCAAGTGGTCTGCACTGAAAGCTTCAATTTTCGCTGCACGGCTAGCACAGGAACTATTCCTTTTTCTTCAATGTTTCGTGTCGGACTTTTGTCTCGTTTTCACCCAAAACTTACTTCCGTGCCCGGTGAGCAGAATGCTGTGCTGCTTTTCACACTTTCATCGCAAAAAGCTAAGGTTTAGGTTTTGGCAGATAGGCTTGCCACAATCAATTTGTTATCCAGACGATTTTGAGTGATCCGTGGGATGAGAATGCTTGAAATGTTTAGAAAGGTTTTTGTCAGATTTCAGTTTAGCCAGCGCGGACGTTTATCGGTTTTCTAAATCGTCAAAGCGGCTCATCTGCACTTGGAGACGGGCATTCTTTTCAAGTCACAGACACATATTTGCCGCGCAAGAGCTAGCGAGGCCACATCCGTTATCGATAGAAAGACTGAATAAGAAAACCATGATTTGAAAATACTTTTAGGCGATCCCGCGAGCAAGCATAGGTGATTCTCTCTAAATCCATACGATCGGTCTATCTCCACATAGCAAAACACAGTATGCGCGCTAAAAAGGCACCAATGCTCTATACATACGCGTAGCCAGGGTGGCCTAAGGGGCCATGGAACCCCAAATATTTTAGAAAATATAGTCATTTTGTGCTTTGAGAGGCGTTTTCCAAACAAAATACTGTTATTCGCCTGAACTCAAACATTTTGGCCCCCCACAATTTTTGAGCTGGCTACGCCACTGACTCTATAGCGCCGTTAACATGACACGTACTCAAATTGATAATTAGAAATTTTTGAGATCAATATCAATGGCCAGGCGCGCACTCGCCGTATTGATAATAACACTTTCGCAACAAGGAAATCAGGTCTTCCCAGCATCATAGTCTTTATGGCAATAGCAATTCCAGCGATCTGTCCATTGAGCGGTAGAAAAATATTGGTATATTCACTTATGTTGCGTTTCAGATCAGCTTTTATAACCGAGGTTATGATTCATATTTTTGCGCAAGATAAACCAACTGTTTAGAACTTACAGATGAAGAGTCAACCAGGGGCGTAACGAGAGGTGGCAAGGGGGGCACAATTCCTCGGATGCCAAATCACTATGGGGGCGCCGAATGACTACGGGTGGCGCCGAAATGTCCCAACAATGTCAAAGTACTTTCTTCAATATAGTACATTTGCTTCCGAAAGACAACAGGTTCGAACGTCGGGGCGCCAAACTTGCTTCTTGCCCAGGGCGCCATCTAACCTTGTTACGCCCCTGGTGGCAACTGCCAAATAATGGATCATCAAACCTTTTCCGATGGGTGGTCCTATTGCTAACTGCCTAGCGTCTTTGATTTGTTGGCAAACAGTCACACATCTAACGCTTGTGCGTACAGTGCCTCAAGATATTAGTTTCCTGAATCTGAGAGTTCTTTGGAACAATCGTGTTACAACAGAACAACATTTTCCAGCTTATTGTTGTTGGTACTGAACATGTTATAAGCTAGAAAGTTAAATTAAGTGACCTTAGCAAATATTTAAGTGACTTTAGCAATATTTAATCCACTTTTGCGTTTTAGGGTTGCTTCGTGTGGATTTCTAATCATTGACATGCCACAGCAAAACGTAATGCACAAGTTGAGCCAGCTCAAAAAGGCCACGAAATAATTAGGCTAAAATTTTCAAGTTACAAATGCCATCGTGTTCAGAAAGATAGTTTTGCAACATTTGCAAAAAAGAAACTTTCTGCTCATGCTTCGATGAAACCAATATGCACTAAGCATAAACAAGTGAGTAGGTCTTGCAAGAACAAACACTTCCAAAATTAAGAACATCACGTTCATCTGAAATCGGTTTTGAGTAGAGCATAGCTTCAAGAATCGTCCAAGTGATGGAACAAAATTGTTAGATTTCAATAAAATAACAGTTTGCTAGTAAAGCTCATAGATCAAATTTTTTGTAACCAATTACTACCAGCGACAGTTTCCTAACCAACGATATATGTCTGAGAGGGTATTTATGTGGAAAGTCCTCTGCAGCGATTGGCTTTCAGGCAATTTTCTGTCGTAAGATATAAACGCCGTAAGCGAAATACATTCTGCACTACCATAGCAAATCTGCGGCAGGTTGTAATTACTGTAGTTGTGTCCGTTTTTATCGCAGTAGCGGTTAAATTAATGCAGTAAACCTAGGATGTTGTATGGCCTACTCATTTCTTTACGAACGGACCTTCTTCATCGTTTGAGCCAGTTCTTGTAATCCACTGCTTGGCCGCACTAGATCTCGGAGCCGGTGTTGAGCAGCCATTCGATTGTCTCGTCATCCAGAACCCTCAGACCATGTGCTCCATGGGGATGTCTATGTACTGGATATTCGAGGACAACATGGTCGACGGTATGTTGCAAAAGGGGCCATACTGCGTTAGTGCATGCAGGAACGGAAACGGCCGACACCGGTGCGGAGGTGTTAAGCCGGACCACGCTGTTCTTGACAGGGCACTTCCAGGAGGGTGAGTGCCGATGTCGGGGATGAAAGGACAGAGTCCCGTAGTGTTATCCACCCACGCCGCATTCCATCGGTGATCCGCCCAGAGCGCCGCACGTCTGTTGTCGTCAGATGGAATGATGAGTTGCTATGCGGGAGTACAAGATTGGTGTCTCGATTTGAGATGCCGTGAATTACCAGCCGGTGGACAGGTGAGCGTCGAGTGGAGCAGATGTCCAGGCTCCGCGGCACGGCGTGTTAGAGACAGTGTGGCTGCTTTGCCATTAAGCTCAGCATTGTTGGATACCCGTGAGGAAAGGAAGATTGTCCGTTGATGTGGGACGCAGGCATCCATTCACAGTTCGCAAGGCGTCACTGATGACAAGGTCAGTGAAGCGGGTGTTAGCACTACGGCACCAGGCAAGTGCGCAGTACTCTGCAGATGAATGGGCCAAGAACGGATGAACACACTATTCTGGTGAAAGCTTCCAATTTTCTTAAAGAAAGCTGTTAGCAATATTTGCTGTTAGCCAACAGCAAAGCAGCCACTTGTTATCACCCCTTGTTTATTCGTAAAAAATATTGTTTATTCTTCAGCTGAGGCGAGCGCAGATAACTCGAGATACAAACGAATGTTTTGCGATATTCGGCTTTGGTGATCACGTTCCCACCCCAAAGAAGATTGAAGTAACGACAGCCAACCCTATTGTGCAACCGTATTGTGCCACAAATACGCACAACATGCTGCACACCAAATTTTCGCCTATTTGGTTCACACAAAGTTCATTAAGTGAAGAGGATGTGTTGGCAGCACCTATCCGTGAACATTATGAGTTACCGTGCATTGTTGAAACAATTCCAGCATAAACGTCTGCATGTTCACATGTTGGTTAGCTGCTCAAATCGCTCGTCATCTGAGACCAGCATTTGTACTGGCGGTGGCCAGTATATGCAAGGTAGGATAGGACAATATGCCATTTGAACGAAGTCAGCAACTGCAACCGTTGGCAATTGTAAGTCTTCTTCATGTCTAATTTAAGTGTTCGAGTCCTTGCGAACAATTTCAACGTTAATAAGTCAAATGAGCGTTTGACAGTAACATCTCTCGGAATTGCTCTACTTGCGTAGAAAAATATACTTCGACCTTTTGCATTCCGCCACAACAAACGTTTTAACAAATCGTTCATGTGCTAAATTTAGGATTTCTCTATTTTTTTGCCGAGAAAAACTTTTACGTTTGAAACATCGCCATACTTCTTCCATCTAATACGCATTTTTCAAATCGTCGGGTTAAAAAGAATTCAAACACCTTTGGCTCACGGACTAATATGACAAGTGACCTGCTATGAAGTTTTCTAACATTCCTGAATTTCCAAATTCTCTAACGAATCACAGTTTAACTCAGGAAAGTCTAATTCTGACAGCACCCCTGTGCGTGGAAAACGCTAGTCTGCTACAAAAACTGATTCTGTAATCTCTACCAAAAATAATTTTTGGGCTAATTGCTATTTGCTTGTTGCGTTTAACATAAACAGATTGGGGCAAAATATCTCGACCTTAATGTCAACACCTGCAGTGCTTTGCGGCACCTGATATGAGGGCAGCGGAGAGTGTGCGATTCGTTGCCAACCGTCGCTACCTTCTAACTCGAACACTTGCTGCGTAACTAGAAAAATAACGCTAACAGTTTATCACCTCATGCGCTAAACAGGCGGGTGCTAGCAGATGTTTCATCAACCACCTATGAACCGGAACGCCTCACGCCGCGTTGCAAAACAATCTAAACCAAATGACACAAAAATCCGTCATCGCATAAACGAAGTTGGAAAAAAGTGACCGCACAAAGAATATTGTGATGATTTATATGCCGGCTAGTAAAACAATCTTAGCCTTATTCGGCATTTAAGACTACACCACATTCCGCTTAGTCGCACAAGTCAGTGGGAATCAGCGTGACGCTATCAGGTCGCATTAAACACGACGCGTTTGACACCGGCGAATAGATCAGTGATATGGTGCCGCGACAAACATATCCCTGAAATTCTCTTTGAGGAACAGGTTCTTAGTGCGATTCTAATCTCAGCTCTACATGCTTGTTTCTCAGGAAACATTAAAGTTCATTCGCTTCTCCTTTTGATCGGAGTTCGCCTCTTGCAAGGCGCCTCACGCATTATCTGTCCTGGGGCCAATTAAGGGCGAAGTGTGCCAGTGTATCACTGGTTGACAAACGAACACAAACAGTCACTTTGGTGAGCGTGTCTGCCCGCTCTAGAAGTATGCAAAGTATACCTTGTTTGCGCGTTTGCTCGCAGAGTCGGAGACAATTGCGCTAACAAATGATTGCTAGGAAATTTTTTAAATGTACATAGAACGCGACGTTGACCAGTCCGTTCGGTAAAATAGTTCACTTTGATGAAAATAACACCTATGCGCCTGCTATTCATGATACACAGCTCTTAAATAACTTGTCGCATTCCTTAGTTAGAGCGTTGCACAGGAAGGTTGCAAAGCATACAAACTCCGTCAGGAAGTAATGAATTCTTTTGCAAAGACTTGGTGATACACAAGCACCAAGCCGTGCCAACCTGAAGCGTTGACCGCAAACTCAGAGGAAAATTGTTGACCACTTTGATTGCAGCAGCAGCATCAGCGCGTAGTGATGTAGAGTTGCGACCTAAATACATTTATGACCAACTAGGTAAGTGTAAAGAGTGTCGCTAATCTGGAGCCAATTTGCTGGAGACACAATAGAAAGCAAATGCGTTAGCCTGTCTAACCCTGCGGAAGAAGCAAAAACATTTTTGATCTGGGGATATTTTCCTATGCTTTCAAAAATATGCGAAGATATCTCAACGATGAAAACGCACAATTGTCTTAGAATTCTGAAAAATAACAGCGGTTGTCAGAGCACTTTCATTTCTCAAATGAATTTGCACATCCACATTGCCCATAGAAGCCAGAAATCAAATCAGGAGTTTTTAGCTTTGGAGCAAAGCAAATTTTGCGATGCGCTAAGCCTGTTTTGAAGCAAAATAATTAAATCGGCGTAAAAACCACAGGACGGCTATATTCGCGAGGCTCTTCATTCTGCGATCTCACAAACGTTGCGTATTAACGGATTTCATCCGCAAGCCGCGTTTAAAGTAAAAGCAAAAAAGGAACGAAAGCCGAGCAGCAAAATGTAAAAATGTGGACGGCAAACGTGTCTCAACAAGCAAATGCTTAATTATGCACCGATAAATCGCGTTGCCTACTTATAATCTGATTTGAAGAAACGCATAAGGATAGATTTAATGAGGGTCCGTGTCTCGAAGTGAATTGAAGATCATTGCCCATCAAAATAACAGGTGACGACTTGCATGTGATACTGCAGTTGATTTATGATGTTCATCTGCAGAGTATCAGCACGACCAAGCGGCAAACGATGTGTCGTTAGAAAGGTTACAGCTTTTTCTTACCAATCACACGATCGCATCAGTTTACGCGACTTTTGTTAGAATCTGGTACCTCCGGGTAAAAATCAACGGAGCGTCAACAAAATATCGCAAAGGAAATTCAAAAATGTCTGTGAAGAGAAGCAGTGCTGCAAAGCGATCGAAAAATTTGCTTGTAATTTATCAAGGGATGTAGCGCTAACAAAAGAGGTGTGGGAACGCACCCAAAAAAACTAGCCATTTCTAAAAAGGTTCGAACTCATTTTAAAGCAAAACATAGAAAAGGTGTGGGAACGCCGTTTCCGCGGGTTCTCGCCCCACTACACCCCTGAATATATCGGCATTGCAGAGCAAAGAGACGTTTTCTTACGCCTTTTTTTTCCTAAACGTTTTCCGAGACCTACGCTCAGAGAATTGCGCTTGTACATGAGAAGGGACTTGGAAACTACCTAACCGAAAACCGGTCACAGGAAGCTGTTATAAAACAAGGGTTACTCAACAAATATAACCCTTTTGGATACACCATATATAAACAACCAAATGGCTGACGTTGTTCCACGAACATTTGTGCTGAGTTTAACAGTTTAGTGAAAAACTGTCCTTGTCAAATGTTACTAAAAGAAACTGCGTCGTTTCTGTAAAGCCTGCTATTTTCTATACCTGTCACAAAATACTTTTTACTTCTTTGAACTAGACATCGTCCATTAACTTAACTCCAAAGCACGTTTCTCATAGAACAGTTGCACTATAACCTCAGCTCCGGTGAACTAAAAAAGAAGTGAAGCATTTAAAAAGTGGTAATGATGACAGTCGAACCACAACGACCAGACCTTAAATCACTCATATAGCCCAAGACCAAACTATGCAGCAACGCAAACTAGCTGTGCGCAACCTACTGTTAGTGAAATCGCCTGGTCCTGAAAATGCAATGTGGCAGGAAACACGTTATAAGCTCGCTTGACCTTACTAACTTCCAATAGCGTTTTCTCCCAGTTGTGAACAATCGACGACTGTAGCGTTTCCATGAAACTTGGTTACATAGGTGACAATTTGCTTGCACAGGCGGCAAATTGAGGTTACAGCCCAAAAGATATAATCATTGTGTAAGATGCGACTCACAACCACAGACTGACGATATAGCTTTGATAAGGCCGTTTTCATCTGGTTATATTTTACAAACATCGTTGACTAAAAACAGTCTTTTTCAAAAAACTCCTATGAAATGCACTGCATTTCGGACGGTATCATTACTTAATCCAGTAAAGCCGAATCACTTTTCCTGCCAGCTTGATCCGTAGATTTTGACGAATATCAACAATGCTCATTCACTCCATGCAAATATACAAATCAATAAAGATATAATTTGCAAGTAACCTGTTATTTGCTTTTTTTAACAGGTCTCATGGCTTCCTTTCTCGGTAGCCTACCCGAAATTACTTAAACACGGTTGACCTTGCTTATCATATTCAGAGTATATCAACCACGCACAAAGGTACCACAACGAACATGTCAAATGGATATAATGGCATGGACTTTATTCTTACGTAGCTATCTGTGACAATACAGTTGTATATTTTTCTAAACTTCAATCACAGATATATATTTTTAAAAATTTACAATCATTTTCGTCAGTCATCTGTACGTCACGCTGGGAAATCTCCTGCAAGCAACTGGCGACTTAACACCTCGACGGAGAAAACTTCATTCATTGTATTTCAACAACACTTCGGTTCTGAATGTCACACATGTTTCGTAAAATGTTACCTTGCATGAAACCAATTTCAAAACCGTCTTTTCAAACATCGTAGTTTGTTCAATGATGTATATTGTGCATAGTAGGGCACACGACCTGCATAGCACCGCACAAAACTTAAGAGGCTACCGCGGTATAGTTTCAGCTGGTTTTACTTTTACTTGAAAACACGACATTGAAAACATGACATATGCACTTTGCTAGGGAGTGACCTAAACATCAGGTGTGTGGTTTCAGAATTATTATTTGCGAACTTTTCGCTTTTATCCTCAAAAACTAAAACGAGCAAACTCGCAGTTTTTCAGTATATACAACCGCCGAGTGAAATAATAATGCACAACTCCTGCAATTCAAAAAGCTAAAGCCATAAAATTTCCTCCACTGTGAACAGCTCTATATTATTAATTAAATTCAGAATAATCACGCGTGCCATAAACATTTAAATGAAAATATTTCGTGACGAGTACACGTGCTTATGTAGTACCTTCTCACCAATTTCACATTTGCCGCACGGCTAAAGACTGGATAAGTAACAGTTGTCTGCAAAATGTCCAGTAATATTCCACTTAAATCATTGACTCCAGTTTACCATTTGGTAAACTTATGCTTCTTTTCTCGCCTAAATGATCTTCGTTCTTATGCAATACAAGGTTCTAATCCTTCCCTAGGTGGATACTTCTGGCTCTCAACGTCGACCAAACAGATTTTCAAAACATCCACGCCGCAAACTGTATGTGACAGCATTGATCATCTTTTACAAGATCTATTTATCTTGGCTTTTCAATAAAAATGTATAGAAGTAGATTTATTTGGGATAAGTTGAATGACTGCTAGGTGCTCAAGCATGATTTGCTTTTTTGGTTTTAAGTTTTAATATTAATCCTGAGTTCGTTCCAACTTTAGACGTTAAATGGTTGTTCTGCATGCGTGCAACTGTGTTCAGTCATGTCACTTTAATTATGGTTTCAGATTTTGTTTGCAAGTTCACACTGACTTGATGCGATCTTCACCAAACTGCCACGGTGTTTTGTTTCTTTGTATTGCAGGACAATTGCGTCACTGGCTCATAAATTCCGGTGGCCGATGTCGGTTTTGGGTTGAGCCGTCCTTGCTGGCCTTTCTGTACCTTTGGGACCAAGGTGTTTGACTGCGTCAATCAGACTTCTCGCCGAATTTCTTACCCCAGCAGACATGACGCGGATGGTGAGGTGTTCTTTCGGCGCCATGGTGCAAACTGCCGTAAAGTACTCACAGTTTGCTTGTGCAACTGAATCAGGGTTCAGTTTAGCTGAGTTTACGCCTTCTCTGCCAGGCCCAGATCCTTCCGGATCGGTTGCAGTGCAGCGGTTCCCCGCACAACTAAGCGATTGATTCACCCAAAACTTCAAACCTATTGTCAACCTTTACCACACGCTACTTCATCACACCGCTAGAAATCGAACCAAATGTGCCTATTCAATCCAACACTTCAAAGCAAGCCAGTAAACTGCTGGGGAACACTTGGCTGGACAACCAAGGAGTTTTTCGCATCCCGGCATTTAACATTTATCGGTCGCAGTAACAATTTAATGATCAAAGTCAACAATTTCAAACTCAACTGTAACCGGGTTACTACCGGGACGAGCTTGCGACACCAAGCACACAAATTCAAATTTAGGGTTTAGTTAGATACTGGTATTTTTCAGCCCGAACTTATGACATCTTTGTGGAAAGTTACTCTAAAAATTCAAGACAAGGAAATATTTTTGCGGACTATACGAAAGCCTATCCATCAACTACCGGTTGACCAGCTGCCCGACTGCTGAGGGATTACAAAACTTACCGCATTACGTTTTCAATTTTTAAGTCGGTCTTTGTTGCAATCCGCACTTTCTCTCATGAATCTTGGATAATAACAGAACGAGTGCTATTTTCAAGTACAAGCGGCCCCGATGGGATTTTACGAGGAGTTCGCGTTTCGGTGAGGAGCCGGCAAAGGTTAATTCAGTGTTCGCTAAAATTCACGAGGTGTTTCTCGGCCAGCGGTGGGCAAGCTACGACACGCGGGCCGCATGTGGCCAACTTTCGAGGAAATGTGGGTTTGGGAATGAATAAACTGCACTCTTTTGTATGCTGGCCTCCACCCGCTCAAAACTGCTACTCAATCGAGATTTTAGGCAATGATGTGTTTCTGCAAGAGATCAAAGAAGGCAATGACAGTACAGTTCCAACGGTTTTGCAAAACTCTCGTGTTGCAATAATAAAAATTTAAATCTTACAAAGAAATCTTTCAAAGTATTCGTGCCGTTGATTGGGTTTTAGGCGAATCATCTCACAGCTCTGAAGCATTTCCAGAGACAGTAGCTCAACTGCACAAAGAGTGGTGCAGCCTCGTACTCACACCCAACGTATACTTTTTCTGACTTATAAACAAGTGATAACGTTTAATATGAGTAAATTGCCGACACTACAAGAAAATTCGATAAATCAGCATAAAAATTTCTAAGAAGCGTAAATTACGTAGATAACGTCCCTTGATGTCATCTTGTTTGCGTCTTTTTTTTCTTCTCAATGACGTTTTCCAAGATTTTGGAAGAAATTCTCTTTTTATCTCAATTCCAACCTTTGCGATACCGGCCATTTTGCCTTAAGAATACCAGTGTGGGCTGTATCTTCGCCATGCCACGTCGAATTCCTCAAATTTATAAATTTTCACGTCACTCCTGCTCTTTTTCATACAGCGCAATGTGCCTCGACAGTTGGAATAAAAAAAACAAAAAGCAAAACTAATTGCAAGCATCACAATTTATTTCACAGGGAAACTAGTTGCGTGCATTTAACAAAGAGTTTGAAAAGTTCCCTTAATGCATTGAAAACTTCGTTGGCATCAGGTCCGTTCAATCAAGAGATGCCCAGAATGCCATGTATACGTTTTACTGGCAATTGCGTTAGTCTTTTCCAATCTTCCGAAAGTCTGATGTTGATAATCCGAGACTGTTCGGGTTTGCTGGAAAATCAAAATTTGTTTGAAAATTGACTTAAATTTAAAGATAATAATCAGATATATCAGGAATTTCAATCTTAACATATCACGTCCAACAACGGTTCCGTTGTTTTCAACGCACGTTCCAGCTGCCATGACAGTTGTCTGCGAATTCTTATTCACGAGTGACAGTACTTCGCCTTTCTTTTGCCAAATAAAGCTTCTGTCAGACATTTGGTTTGGCGTAAAATCTGACCTTTACTTGTGGTGGTTAAATCAGATCGTTCTCATTTCAATACCAGGGAGTCCTTGGAGCAGACAAATCACACGAGATAGCCAGTTTGTCACAATACATCGGTGGAGTTCATTGTTAATCACACCGATATCAAAAATCTTGTCAATTCTGGTTTCGATAAATCGGAACATTGTCAACATCGGCAAAACAAACACTTATTGCAGATCTTCTATGTATTTCGAAGGCATATCCAGCTAACCATGAATCTTAATGTTGTATGAAAGACTTCATCCCGCTGTCACCCGCAAGTTTGGAGAGCAGGTGATCGCGGTACTCAGTGGATGTTACAGGAAAGGCATCAGGAGAAAGAAACCACGAGATTGAAACATTAATTTTTTTAAACAAGCTTTTACACGTCATCTTTTCTTCATCAATGCTGACCCAAACTTGACCTTGAAAAAAAACGACGAATACAACTCTTTTCCGAGATGCATTGGCCACAGTCTGCCAGCTTTCGCAATAGTGAATGGGCTTTTACCGCATAAAACCAGCAATTATCCGGCCAAGAGCTAATTTGATAAATACACGCCCTTCTCTTGCATGCAGCGTGCAAAACAACTTTCCAACGATGTGCCGCTGGACAAGCTTGCCTGAATTTGCAGAAGTTGACATCCAGTCTGCTTTCAATCCACCGCATGCATGACTTGCCACGTTCCTGCATCCTTGATTAGCAAGTCTGCACGTGGTCTTGGGAATGGAAATCCTTTGGGATTTGTCCTATATGGGATGTGACAGTGGACTTGAAATTTGTCCCGTGCTCCATCTTTAGCAATTTTACGTCCTGTAACACTAATATTTTTTAAGTTGATTACCATTATTTATACTCACAGGACAGTAAGTACTAGACGTTCAGGCTCAGTGCCATGGCGTAGTGATGCGAGGACAGCAAAAATAAAATTGTTGGTTTTTTTTCAGGTGGCAGCTAAAAAAGTGTCACTCAAATTTTGTTTGTTCTCCTAGTTGGACGTTTTAGGGTGAACTAGCCGCGGTTTTTTAACGGTTAGACGTTGGACACGCACATGGTATCACGTACTTCGTACGAGTTTCCTGGGAATCCATGGGATGGGACAGTCACAAGTTGCAATGGGATGGGATAGAAAAAAGTGTCCCGTGGACAGGCCTGACTATTCTTGACTTTAACGAGTAGAAGTAGATCATATTCGAGTTGGCGTTGTATGTAAATTTCGGCCGGCATTGGTAAATTGTCAGGGAAAAAGCAAAAAATATCGGGAATTAGGGCAATGCTGAAGTACAGGGTGTTTCACAATTGTTGAAACAAAGCGGCAGCTTCTAAAACCTTTATCGATGACCTTATTCATTTTTCTCTTTCCAGATTGTCATAGGGAAATAGTTAACCTTTCTATATATTAAACAAAAAATAGTCTAATGATGCCTTGGTCGATGGAGCAGAAGA
>Ga0210059_1002649_pt1 | contig 28166 bp, 14 predicted proteins | sample Ectturendosymbi2_FD_188042 | JGI IMG/M metagenome (GOLD analysis project Ga0210059, IMG submission 188042) | Ecteinascidia turbinata endosymbiont from Florida, USA - Sample 2 (SPAdes) (version 2) | ecosystem: Host-associated > Tunicates > Ascidians > Unclassified | place: Key West, Florida...
ATGTTGAAGTCTATCAATAGCATGAAAAAGCAAATTCTTGAAATATGGCTATTACTTAAACTACTCCAAATTTTTTAATTTTAAACTTTAATAAACAAACTTCACTTTGCAAAAAAACTGTATGATTTTATCTACTTTAGTTACTTCGCAATTACATTTTGAAATGTGTTCAGGACTTTATGGACACCCTGTATAATCACTCTAATAAGGAATCCTGTCAGGATAGTTCCTTCAGCGAAGTTCATTTAAGTCCAAAATGGGGCAAATTATTATTACTTGTAACTTAATAGTGCTCATAGTCTCTTTTTTTCTCTGTTCCTTCGTTTAGTCATACTTACCATACTCGTTCGTCTTAAACGTGATATGTATGAGCATTTTTTGGCACTTAACCGTGAAACCAGTAGCGCAGGTGGAGTTGTTGTCTGAACTACTACAGGCTATTGCAGAAGAATGCAGTAAAATCATTGAAACGGACAGGAAGAGAGTGACATTGTAGCGACTAGTGAACCTTATACTCCACTGCGTAAAAAAACAGAGATTGGGAAATTGTATTCTTAATAATTCTTACCAATTTTCGTTGATTCAGTGTTTTCTGAAATTTCTTATTGTACAAAACCGTTTTCATCGTGACTGTGATTAATGTACAAAGATTAATCTCTCGGATAACGTTTTTATCTCAATCATTGTTACTATCGCCAATGGCATAGATATGGATAGGATGTGTTTCAATGCGCAATGTTCACTAATAGCAACAATTGGCCTATGCCTTATTTCTGCTAGTTTTTCGATGATAAGATTTTTTTCACTGTTGACAAAAAAGCCGCTAATTTTACAAAAAAAATCCGACAAACCAATTCCTGTGGTTCGTATACTCTATTTGTTTAAGTGAGCAAGAAAGACGTTATCAAATGCACAAACACTTCAAACTTAAAAATGTTTCTTTGACCGAGACTTCCCCATTTACAATTTTAGTACACTGACAACTTCGGCAATTTGTATACGCCGATGAACGCTATTGAGCGTGCTTTGGTACTTGAAGCCAATGACATGTTGTTTTGACAATTGCAATCATAAGGGAGAAAGAATGTTTTGCACCTAAGGAATCTTGTCCTCCTATTCAGGTTGACCATTTTGCTCGTGTATACCGTAAAGTCATCCCGAAAGGACATATTGCATCACGTTTTTTTTCTAGTAATACAGCCAGTGTGTCCTTTCTACGAGTGGGATCACGAAAGGTTAAGAGCCTGATGACTGTTAAACGCCTGTGGCTCCTGTTGCCTATTTATCCATCTGTATAAAATACGAGTATGTTTAATGGAGTGTGTGTTTTCAAACAGTTCGCTTTAAAACAGGTTTCAGGTTTACTGGGAGTTTGAACTGAACCGGACACGACCGGTTTGCAGCTGTCTGAAGCTAGTTTTTTTCGTCATAGACCGAATTTTTTTTACAGGACCGAAAAACATTAAGCCGATTCGGTCATAATGTCCGAAAATATCGACCAGCGAATGCTGTTACCGCGAGTTTTAATAACTAACCGAAATGTGTCAGTGAAAAAAAAAAACAAGCGTGAAGTCAAGACGATATAAAACTGAGCTGGAGTAAAACTGAAGTACGCAATGACCCTCAGAAATCCATCTCGATGGATTGTGCGAGTAACTCGATGTATTGTTCGAGTAAGCGGCAAGACTCTGCAATAGGTGGAGAAGTCCAAGTATTTTGAATTAGTTCGAATTAAAGTCAGCGAGAGGCAAAATGCAAAAATTTAGCTCCAAAACCTTGTCCTATGGGGCGCCATTCGTAAAAATATTATATCTGACAGATTTAGCACAAAAACTGCTATCTCTGCGCATATTTAGCTATCTCTGCACGCATTTAGTTATCTCTGTGCAGAGATAGCTATCTCTGTGCGCATTGAGCTATATCTGCACAGAGATAGCTATCTCTGAGCGGATTTAGCTATCTCTGCGCAGAGATAGCTATCTCTGCTCGTATTTAGCTATCTCTGCGCAGAGATAGCTAAATACGCGCAGAGATAGCTAAATACGCGCAGAGATAGCTAAATGCGCGCAGAGATAGCTAAATGCGCGCAGAGATAGCTATCTCTGCACAGAAATAGCTAAATATGCGCAGAGATAGCCGTTTTTGTGCTAAATCTGTCAGATATAATATTTTTACGAACGGCGCCCCATATTGTCCAACAAGTCGTCGCATGTTTTGTAGCACGTACCAAGTAAACCCGGCCGCGCTTCATGAGGACAATGAGATCACGTGATCAGCAGGAAGCCGTTCAATGAGTTTGTTGGCAATTGGAACTGATGCGATCAAACCACCGCTTTGCTGCGTGTGGAATACGGTGGCGAAAAAGTTGCTGAACCTTACTGAGGAAGTATTTTGTCGAACAAAAATTGTGTTGGTTTGAGGAAACACTGCTCGCAATCGTTTTGAGGATTTTTGGAGCATCTCAGCATGGCCGGTTGCGATTTATTTTCAACGAATTTGTTGGAAATTACGGTGCCGTAAAGTTTTGTGTAAGCTTTCCGCAAGAACTACCATTAATTTCAAGTGAGAAAACTTCAACTTTTCTTAAAATATGCCCACACCATTTCCAGGCGTGTTTAAACACAATATTAATGATTCTTTGAAATTAACAACATATACGGCTAGTGTTCTTTGCACTAATTTTGTTCTGTCTGGTTTGCACATGACTAGGAAATTGCCCAGAGCTTGTGTCTTTGTTAGGAATTTATCAACAACGCAGATGAAGACCAAAAACAGTGGTATTGACTGCGGATATTTTTCTGCTTCATAAATATTTGGAACTTGAACTGTTTTCAGACTCATAACAGTCATGTCTGTTCTGCTGGAACTGGTGCACGCCACCACGAAAGATTTTCACATTCGTCGAAAAACACGGCGTCGATTTTGACCAACATATTGAACATGAAAACAAGTCCACTGAAGTACCGTTTTTCAATGTTTTGTTTTCTGCAGATAGCTTTGATAATGTGCTGCAACTCACAACCAGGCAATGAAGGTTCTTTCGCTTGAATGACGTGAGAACCTTCTCGGAGGCTGGCCAACATTGATTGCGGAAACTGGACGCAGAACAATATAGTTCGCAGAAAAGGTTTTCCTGTATCGCTTTGTCAAGCGTTTGGTGACAGGGCATGCTGTGTTGCACAGCAAAGTTCGTCTGCTCTACGAGCAGGCGACCCGTGAATGATTTAAACTGGCAAAGCTTCTCTCGCTTTACGACAGTCCACTGCAAAACCACGCGAAATGACAAGTGCGTTCGAAATGGCTTGTTTATTATTTGCTAGCTTTGTGCAAACCAGACAGGACGAGAAACGCTGTGGCCAGACATGCTATCTGAACGCTTTGTTTGTACTAGGCATTCGATCAAGTTGGCTACATGTACACTGAGTCATAAACGCAGTTGATTACATGCTTGTCTTGTAACATCAGCCCAAGTTTCTACTTCACTAGGCCTGAACAGATAGTTTGAAAGAAGTTTTGCAGATTAGCAAACGCTCCATTCAAATTCCGCGTTAGCTTTTGCTCAGGGTTTTGTTTCGCATTTTTGTTAATTGTTGTATTTTCTTGCAGGAAAACAATTTCTTTACCATAGAATTTTAGCATCAGGCAAGTTTTAAAAGCATCAGGCAAGTTTTAAAATCGAAAGCCATTTCTTTCGCAATCTTTTCTACGTAGCGAGTAGGCAAATTTTTTTCGACTTAAATGCTGTAAAAGTAAACCTTTTGAAACCTCGCCCGATCAGAGGACAAAAGAATTTAAGAGTTCAGTTTCTAATTTCAAACCGATCACGCGATGTACAAAAATGAAGTTCAAAATTGACCATTTAGTGGCAGTAAGTTAGAGGCATGTGTACCGGTACTACAGTTTTGACAGTTTGGCAGTTTTATGGATTTCAGCCGCAAGGCCCACAAGACATGGCTTTGCGCGCATAGAAAACAAACTAAAACATTTGCGAATTTTCATCATATAGTACTCGAGGCAATTATACACGCCCCAACACACACGAGACGAAGCTATCGGCGACGTAGACAGAAACAACTTGTCAAGAAGCATTTTAATGATCTAGAGTCGTACTTATTCATAAAATAAATACAACAAGTGAAACCTTGCGGCCAGGACACAGAAAAACCTTGCGGTTATCGAGTCGAAGTGCTCCAGCACAATGAAACATCTCAGTGACAGCCACAAGTGATACTACATCACGTTCGAAAAACTTGAATAGAGCTTTGCAATAGACAAGAGTGCAGGAGATGGAAGCATAAGGTGATAAATGTAACCTGAAAATCGTCTTATCAAAAAAAAACATTGACCTGCTAAACTACCATTTTTTCTGCGAGCACTGAGGTTAAGTCAAATTTTGGAGCAGGATTTGAGAATCACAAATTTTTCTTTGATTTTTGGCTGCTGGTGCATCAGTGAAACACGAGATTCGTATTGTGTCTCCAATCTATGCAATTACCTTGAAGCATAAAAAGTGAGCAGTAGTGTTATGTTACATCTCAGTCTAAATCAACTATCACTTCTGTGAAGCATTGCCAGGTTTTAAATTATTGATACTCCAACGAGCAACGTTGTCTGACGTTTGACAGATTTCCAAGTGTAACGAACCTTTGTAATTCGTCGTGCAGCAAAATATATTTTTTATATTTTTAAGCAGAGCACGAAAAGCACTGCTTAACGCAAGCAGCAGCAGTTCATCAGATACTGTTAAGTGTTGAGCTTGAATGAACATGAAACGCAGTCGTGTCAAGCGAAGTCAGCCTATTTGCGCTGTCCGCCTTTTCTATACTCGTAAGAAATGCCGCCTCAATAGCGCAACTCCGTGCAGAGCAGGGGTCTCAAACACGCAGTCCGCGGGCCGCATGTGGCCCGTAAGGACGTTTATTACGGTCCGCGATACTTTTTGGGAATTTTCAAATAATTGACATTTACGTTATTTAGTTTATTCACTGGTGTTTGAAAGTGCCGGCTAGCGAGTGGACAAGTTCCTTTCAAACGAACGTAAGGACGACTAGATGATTGGCTTATAACTCACGATATCTTTCGCAGGAAATAAGATGTAAAAGCTGTTTCCAGTAAGGTTCAGGTACTGCCATTGTTGGGTCAGCGTCAAAATGCGGCCCTCGGGTTACTTTTTAAGTCCTCATTTGGCGTTGAGAGCCCTGGTGTAGGGTGTAGACGTATGCAGGCACCCAGCAATAGAATTGCAAAAATTTCCTTCCCCCCAAACTACTGGAAGCGAAACAAAGCATTTTTTGAAAACAAAAATTATGTTTCGTTGGAGGAAATCGCACAATTTGTGAACATTCCCAACCGTCCCAATGTCGATAACCAACCGGCTGTACATTCTAGGTTTTTCTTTATGTTATGCATGCGGTTGGTACTAAGTATGACGTTTTTTTCAACACAAGCGCGTGCGAATAAAGATATGACGCCTGACCAGAAACGACACTGAAAATTGAAAATGTTTGTTTCTTCCGCCGCTCCGCAGCAAACTGCGCATAGTTTTGTTCCCGCTTAGTAATCACTCGTGACCTGCAGGTGCTTGCGTTGCCGTTACGGTCCGGTAAGTGTGCTGTACGTTCCAGACAGACACTGAACATCATTTGCACAGATCAGGCTGCAAAACCCTTGATCCCTGCTACGTGTTTTCGAAAATTTTCGAAATTTTCAGAGATGCACTATCTGACTATCCAATTCCGCAACTACCATGGTTTTCAAATTAGAAAAGGTATTAATGAACTGAGTAGTTTTGAGTGCCAGTGAGTGCTTTGAGTGCCAAAGACAAGTAGTACCTGAACGAGAGCCTTGTGCATACATGTTTTATTAGATAAACCAAGTGCATGGGGTAAGTCTGACGTTGGTGTAAAAGTGAGTGCAGAACAGATGCTAGCGGCCAGGTAGTATTGGAACAAAACTTAGTGTACGGTTACGATACCATTGTAAAAAAACATTTCTGGCCCACTTATTTTGCGGCAAGCATTTTGTCGATATGATGCAGTCTCAAGTGAGCTTCTTGCATATAACTGATTGGATTCACCTGGCGCTCAGAGCATTGTTCAGTGAAATCTGCTCTGAAATCGCTGTCGTCTTTTTACAGTTTTGCAAATAACCTTTCATTAGCGTAATTAGAAAATTGTTTCTGAATCAAATACAAATTTCGCTGTCACGATGTAACTGGATGTTAATCCGAACTTGTACTGTAGTTGCCGTGTTATATTTTCGCTGTGAAACGTTTAGTGTTCTTTAGTTTTTTACGTGTTTGGCTTAAACTCGTGGTCCATATCACAGAGATTAGCAAAGCAACATAAGAACGCAAAATTGCTTAGACCTAAATCACAGGGTGGATGTTATTTGCTATGCGTGCTGGCAGTATCGTAAAGTAACCAAACACCGACACAATGAACCAGCACTACTACTTTCCTTTATGAGCACACAGAAACACTACAGCTTGTAAATGGTATACTGTATATAAGCGTTGCAGGTAATAATCCCATAATTATGCGAAAAATGAAGATTTGTGAAAAGCATCAGATATCTGAAGCAAGCGGACAGTACGGTTAAACGAAAACGCAGTGGATGGATGCCTGCTTGCTGGACGACAAACATGAAACAATTGTGGAACCCTCGTTAAATTAACATCATACTTGTTTAGGCGCACAATTTACCGAATTGTTTGGTTAGATTCTACAAGCAAGCTGTTCGTGTTGGCACACGGTGTGCAATGCTTAAATTAATCGCGCTTTCTATCAGAGTAGTCGAGGGTTGTGCTGACCACGTAACTGACCAGCGTCGATGCAGTGCTGCAGAACGATGCGACGTCGAGGACGCAGAACAATACTCATCAGCATTTGAAAAGACAAGCATTTGCTGCAACGCGTTCAACAATGCAACAATAGGCGCAAATTTTCCAGATTGAAAGCACCTTGCTGCTGGAAGCAAATAAACCTTGGGAATACGTGATTACCTTTATTATCAATCTTTCTGGGTGCAAATGTGGATAAACCTCCTTGAAGTAAAGTATTAACAAGTAATTGCAATTGCAGAGCCGTCTTAATGTCACCACTTAATTTGTCACCACAAACGATCGTAATATGTGTAGTGATAACCATTGGCACATTAACAACCTGGTTTCACTGAGTCTCTGTTGTAGCAGTTGCCAAACAGGCAAATGCCACCGGGAACAAACTGCGGCCATGGGCGTCGGAAAGATTTTTTTCAGGGGGGACCATAGTGGATTTTTCCAGGGATAGCCAAAAAGACGTTTCCAGGGGGGAAAGCAGTGAAATTACATTTAACCCACTGGAAACTAAGAAAACAACCTTTTTTGCAAACAATTTAATAGGAAAATGTCAAATTTCTAAATCCAGGGGGAAAGGCCCCCTGCCCCCACTTTCCGACGCCCATGACTGTGACCTTTGCTGCTGGTCTTATCTCTCGGTGCGCAAAATTAGGGAACCATGCAGTGCTATCAGGTATTGAGTAAGCCCAGTTCCCAGGTCTGCCTTGTAAGCTGAAGCGCAAAATCAACGCAGTGTGACTGTCTTGAACTTCAGCAGTAACGACTGCAGGCGAGGCAATGTTTTGAAGGCAAAGGTAGGCACAGCAGACATACCCCAAACTACTGATACCCAGACATTTCGCTGTGAATACACAAGGGTAGTAATGTGTATACGTCGTTTTCCTGTCTTACCCTCAAACGAAAGAGTAAATTGTTTGATTGAGCACATATCTTGTATGAGATAAGTACATAGGACTCTTATGTGTTGCAATTGCGAAACTACGTTATTGTCTTGTGGTACAGTTGTAAAACTACACAACTACCATATTTACCCTATTGTTAGCCGCCTTTGAATGTAGTCGCTTTTGCTTGTAAGCCGCACGAAACGGTGTAAAAAATTAATGTAAGCCGCCCTTGATTGTAAGCCGCACTTGAACACACTTACCTGAGCTTCTGAGATACTTTGGCATACTAGCACGTTTCGCGTTTAATTGGCAACCCTGGTAATGCTGTTTACACCACTATAACTGCCTTCTGTTGATCGTATTTCCTTCTATGAAGGATGTGCACGTGATGCTCAAGAGAATAGAATGCAAAAAGAGAGTTTGGTCGACAAAACGTAGCCAAGGAAAGACTGAGCCTGAGCGTTGTCTATACCTTTCCATGAGGTAAAGAAATGTAAAATATAAGCCGCCCTTGATTGTAAGCCGCGTTTGCTTATGATAAAAGCTTTATAAGCCGCGGCTTACAATAGAATAAATATGGTATGTCCCACTCCAGAAAGGTTTGTCTTGAATTCAGATCGTAAGTAGTGAGTGCCAAAGCTAGGAACACAACAGCAGTGGCGCGCTCATGAAATGGCTGAAGAGAGACAAGCGTCAGGATTTTCCGAATTATGCAGTTTAAAAATCATTCGTTGTCGTCATAGGTGTAGGAGCAGGCAAATTTTTGGGGGTGCCAAGAAATTTTGCCCAAATTTCCCCCAACTTGCCCGAAAAAAACTCAGAAAGTGACCTCTAAAAAAAATGAATGCATTTCATTGGGCGCAGTTTTTCAAATCAAGACACTTCAAACACCATTTTTGCCCAGATTTCTCCTAAATTGCCCGGAAAGAGGTCAATTAAAATATGACCTCCAAAAAAAAACTCTGCGCTTTCATTTTCGGTGACATTTTTGTAAAATCATAAAAGCATTCAGAAATTATGCGGAAGTTCACACACATTTTGCCCAAATTTCTACAGATTTTGTCCGGATTTTTACCAAATCAAAAGGTTTTGGGGTGCGGTTGCACCTCCTGCACCCCCGCCTCCTACACCAGTGGTTGTCGTCATCGATAGCGACATATCTAAACGCATAGTCACAGTCATCATGAATAAACTTGAGTGGTTGCATATTGTTTGTTGTGAATGGTGATGCAAGTCGTAGCAGCAAATCGACGAAAGAACATGGCAGGCAGTGGCGGACTTAGGGTTGGGGGGTCGATGCAAGGCTTAAAAGGGGGGTTCTCTAATAACGTCATCATGCTCAGCCTACCGTGATAGGACCTTTTCATCAAGCCGAGGAAGGGGATACATAGGCCACCCAGTTTTACGTTCCTGAGGATACGGCATGACTGACATAACGGAAAATGCAAAAGGATATTCATAATACACAACTTCAATAGTAAAGTTGGGAAGACAAAGTTAGCAACATATAAACGTTAAGCGATAGAAAGCTGGCATCGTCCCACGCTTCTCTATTTTTGCCGTTTCTGGGGCCCGATTGCAAGAAAGGCACTTAAACATTACAGTTGCTACCTGGGACGATTTTGAAAGCAGAGTAGCCTACTTACGCATTACAGTGGCTATACTGGGAGCCCCTTTGAAAGCAGAGTGTTATTTACCCATTGCAGTTGCTGTTGATGGCCCTTTGAAAGCAGAGTACTTACGCCTTAAAGTTGCTACTGGGGGCCCTTTGAAAGTAGAGTACCATGCCCATTACAGTGGCTATTGGGCCCTTTGAAAGCCGAGTACTTACATATTGCAGTTATTGTTGGGGGCCCCGTTGAAAGCAGAGTGCTTGCTTCTGATCTGCGTCGGAGCATATTATATGAGTGGATAATAAGTTTTTTACCAAAAATGAGAAAATTTAAACGCACAACACCTCAAAAGGAGGGCCCCTAAAAAGGGGTCCCAAGGCAACTACCTCGCTCGTCTCCCTCTCAACACACCACTGACGACAGGCCTCTTCATAGACTTTTTGCGAAATAGGTAGCACTTCGTCAAAAGCCTTTCAACCGATTTGCTGGTTATGGCGTTGACTATGCAGTAATCCTGTCTGGAAATTGCTTATGCTTCCGCACTTCTGCAAATACGTTATCTGTCCTTGTGTTTACACACAGGGCGTCGTCTGGGGCAAGCCATGGGCAAGCACGTGTCTCTTCAGAATGTAAGAAGCACTTCGCTGGGTTCTGTCGCTGAAAGATGAGTTCACATGAACGTGCATTTCTAGCTAACACAGAAGGTTTGAGCTAAGCGAGTATGCGTGGCGACGAAGATATCTTAACGCCAATTAGCTTGTGGCCAAATGAGAGTTTAATGAAAAAAAATACCTGTTTTTAAAGTACGCAAGCTTTCAAAATCTAAGTGTTTCAGCAAATGTGGATCAACTGCTTTATAATAAGTCATTTCGTACGCACGCCAAGCGCTTGAACGACATGTGTGCGGATTACACGGAATTTTCCAACTGATTTTTTGCTGTGGCTCTGATTGTAAAGAAAAAAACTTTTCAGAAATAAGAGATTTTCATGCAACATTTACCTGATCGAGTGACAAAGTGCTGATCTCTTAACCAAAAAGTCATATAAATAAAACTTTCCAAAAAGTCATATCAATAAAACTTTCGTGGTGGTTGATGCGTCCCATGTTTTGCGCAGCTGGTAATACTTACTGGCTGCAGATGATATCCATAAATTTTCACTTTGCAGCTACGCTTAAGCTGGGCAGAGGATTTTGAGTAGAGTTGGGGTTAAGATTTAGAAATGTATTATTTGTATATCTTTGTAAATGCTATGCATGATGATTTTTTGGCAAATCAGGTTTTCTGCAGGAAAGCACACAAGCTTTCTTCACGCGCAAGTGTTTTTTTCTAGAAAGATGTTCTCTAACTTCTCGGGAACAAGCAAAACGGCATCATCTAATAAAGCAACGTTTCCCAACCAGAGGGCCGCCAAATTTTGTCATAAGGCGGCGAAGCACTTGAAAATGTCAGTTTTCCCGCATTTAACTAAAACGTTTCTTGAAAATTAGGCCGATTTTTTATTGGTTTGATCTTACCTATCTAAAAAGCACCTGAAGTTTCACATTGAGAGTAAAGTTCTTATGTTGATACGTTGTTTCTTTCTCACATCTCACAATTTTTCGTTGTTGCTGCAATATTAAACAGTGTGCCCCACAAAAATTTGTCAGTAAAGGTGGGTCACAAGCTGAAAAAGGCTGGGAAGCACTGATCTAAGGTGAGCATTCTTTCGCGGTATTCGTTTTCACAGAGAGCAGCACGTCGCTTGACGCGGTGATTTCATGCATTCGCACTGCGAGGCATTTAAACCACGCGCACGATCGACAAGTGCAATCGACCGCAGCTGAGACGTTGCAGCCAGCACGAAACAACCTTCGTGGACTTCATGCAGTTTGAGGCTATACGTTGGATAACGTCGTTTATTTTGTTTTTTGCTCAACTCTGCTGACAGTCTATTGTTGTTTGCTACAAGCACAAGCTGCTCTTGCAAGTCTAGAGCATCTTTATGTGATACCATGACGTGCAACTATGTGAGCATTTTATTCGATTTTGACATATAGGTCCAGCAACCCAAAAAAAGCTGCTGCTTGAGAACATTTTTTAAAGCTATACCGGTTTGCTGCGACCAAAATGCTTTTCCTGGGACTCTATTTGAATTGCCATTCACAGCTTATTTTCTAGTTTCACTTACCGTTAAATTTCTCTTGAGTTCGAATTCGAACACACAGTTCCAAATTTGTTGGCAATCTATATTTAACAAGCATTTTTTTGTTTTATTGTTTTAGGTTATCGGACAAAATTTCAAATATAGAATGATTCGAAGTAAACTGAGTCACACTCTGCGCATACAGGCTGCGAAATAAATGTCACTTGAAAAGCTAATTATTTCCTGACGTGGTCTCTGTGACGTTTCGGTGAACGGTACGACGACAGCAAGATTTTATTTAGCACAAGTTTTCCAACGAAGGAAGTTTCTGCGCCACTGGTGGTGCAACGGCAAGTCGTGTGTGGATTTCTTCAACAGGTTAGTTTTGCATAATGCTGGATTACTGTCTAATTGGTCAAAATGGCCGGCTCGTATTAAACTTTGTTAGCGACTTGAAACCGTCACTTTTCTGAAGATAAACGTGTTTTTCACGTGACTGCCAACAAACATTCAGGATTCCAAAAATTCAAAGTGTTAGAAAAAAGAAAGTCTGTCGAGAAGACGTCGTCGCGGCCACCATATGTGCAGTTACGGCTTTATTTAAGAAACAAACAGAGGAGAGTTACTCGTTGCTTCGTTTCTTCAAAACTACACAAAAATAGTATGATTGCTACAGTCTGCGAGTTGAATTCGACCTTTGGCGTCTGGTTATAAGTTGAATGTAGGGTGTAGGAGAAGTTTTGGGGAGCGCTAAGGCATGCAAATCGTAGCTTAGAGAAGATTTGCCATTCAGCTCTTTTTTTGCAAAGGCGCAAAAGTGTAAACAAAGAGCTAAGAACTTACTAAATGGAATATGAGAATTTTGTTTTTGATTTAGGCCTCTATACTAAATCCGCTACGCACAGTTTGATGCTGAAAGAAACGTAAAGGCAGGGCTAGGTTCTCTTGTTCTTTTCACGTTACGCTAATCGTGAAATCGAAGGAAGGGCATGGTACACTCTCAAGGCACGAAGTTTTCATGTTCGAAAATCGAAAAAAAATAACGATTTTTCAGCGAATGTGATCAATGTTTTCGAAAGTCGTTCTGATTGCCATGCATGCTGTTTTTCAATTTCCAAGCAGGATGATCTGCCACCGTTACACGTTCGTGAAAAGGATTTGGTTTGCACAGATATGTATAAGCGACGATCTAGGAAGATTAAGTCAACATATTTTGGATAAACCTAATCAAAAAGTCTGTTAGTTGCTGATCAGATTTTTAAAATCAACATAGTGCTATATTTCCAACAGTGGAACTTCTGACATGCTGTTGACTACGGGGTATTTCGATTCCTTCTAGGGCTCCTACCCCCGCCACCCTGACCAGAGGAAAACGGGTATGAAAATGCAGGAATGAAACACAGTAAATAATGAAATGTTGAAGATCACTCTGCAGTTTTTGAGAGTAGAACAACTTATGAACGAGATTTCTTGCTTATGTTTCTTATGTTGAGGCACTTAACTTTCTGCTGTACTTAGACCCAGATAAACAAAAGTTGTTCAGAACTGTTGACCCGTTAGCTGATGCATAACACATGATCTATCCGTTTTTGAAGGGATCGTAGTAAAGAGCACCATAAACGTCAGAAGGGGGGAAGGAGGCCTTTGACCCCCCTGGATTTTGAATTTTAATATTTTGCTATCAACGTTTTTACCAGAAGAATGTTTTCCTCTTATTTGGAAGTTAGTAACTGACCCCCCTGGAAAAAATCCTTTCGACACCCATGAAAAGCACCAAGTTTTGCGACCCTCTTATAAGACTGCTCTGCTTTTCTGGTGTCCTTTAAATTGAGTTCATGGTTTAAAAGTTTGTTAAGGGCTTATCTACATTTACAAGATAGATCCAACTGGTTTCAGCGAAATTGGCAATGACCTTTACGAAGGTCACACTTAAGCAGGCAGATTCCCATTAGATGCACGAAGCAGTCTCATCCACTAATCTCTGCTGAAGCAAAGGTACGATCTAAAAATGGAGATGACTCCGTGTAGTTGTTGCTTGTTTCTTTAAACACTGTTTTGCAAAATTGTAAAATTCAACCAACAGAGTACTGCGTATGACATTGCTGGACCTACTGAAGTATTTGTAGATGTAGTTGCCCACAACATTGTTGTTACTAACCCGTGTTTGTTGCAACAAACAATATAAAAACATCAGACAAATAATACTCTAGTTAACCGTGGAATAGTTGCAAAAATATATGTAAGTTGGTGCGCGTTGCTTGAGACTTGCAATTGTTTTTCAGTTGAACATTGATTTACGTTTAGCAGCTCCTTATTTGAAAAGGGTATCGGTAAGACTACTCAAAAGCCTGAGGAGTCCTGCTTCTCACCGCCGATAAACTGTAACTGCAAATGCCGATCAATGGTTTTTTCATAACATGCTTGCACAAGCTGTTATTAACTTACCTGAAATTTGTCACTGTTGTCTTTTTTTACAAAAACTGGCTGAACTATAATCATTGAAGTATGAAGTTCTTCGTTGTACGCATAGGTCACGCCGTGCGGTTACTTAGCCATAGTTTAAGTATATATTTTACGTGCTTAGGTTCTATGGCAATTGGGATTTGTTTGTGTCATTATGATATTTACGTACTTTCAGTAAGTGTAATTCTACTTGCAACGATTCTGTTTTTCATGATTGTGACTTGCGTTTGGGCTGGTGTAAACGTAGCTACCTTTTACCAGGCCCGTAGCCACGTGGGGGCATACGGGGCAGTACCCCCCAATTTTTGGATCCCTCCAAATTTTGTTGTGTCAGGAAAAAAATGTTTTAAACATAAAATAAAAAGAAAAATCTTGCCCCCCTAAAAGTGTATTCCCCAAAAATACTTAAAATCTGGCAACGTTCCTGTGTTTTTCAGGCTGCTGTTTGGGTTGCGAGGGAATATTCGGCCAGCCAGCGATATACTACGTTAATTTAGCACTGTGGGATTTGCACCATCTGTTGCCAAGATGTTTCATTAGGACTATGCGTTGAAGTGCTATTGTGTCGAAGTACGTTGCTGTTATATCAGGATAAGCATGCTGCTTTTTCTCACTTGCGAAAGATTTTAGAACTGTGTGTCCTAAGCAAATGTTTCCTTTGCTGCTCTTAACATGATAGCCACTGTTTTAAACGATTTTGGCATGTCTCGAAAAACAAACATTCCTTCAAAAAGCTGTCTATCGAGAGGAATCCTTAGCCAGCAAAGAATCAGACACTATCTTACAGAGTATATATTTCGCCTACTATGTAGAAATCATCAGCTCTTATTCAAATAGAAAAAAATCGTTTAGAAAAGCAAAAATCATTTGAGGTTACGTTTTTGTTTTCCATCCGTGGCAGGCACTGTTGATAAATTCCATTCTCTTTTTTTCACCTGTGGATATTAGTTTCCAGTTCGCACCGAACAGCGTTATTTAACGTACAGCGACAAATTCAGAGACTTTTTCGCAATATGAATTTGATGCCTGATTTATAACATACAAGCTACGAATATAGCGTTAACCAGATATACGTCGATTACACGTGAAGTCATAGAAAAATGCTATTTTAAACAAATCTATCACATCAAAACATCTGTCGCCATGACACGCGCTGACACAAACCAATGAACGCTACATTACATGCTGGTTCATGCAAAGCAGGGATGGGAAACCTATTTACTATTACGGGCCGCATAAATTGTGGAATATCGCTGACGGGCCGCAAATAACAAGTTATTTTATCCCAAAATTCTATCTTTGTCTTAATGAGGAATGGAGTCCTCTTATGACATCCTACCTTAAGTTTCTGCTTATCATGGAACTTCGTTTTGACGCGATTTTGTACTCTGGATTGGGTAACGAAAATTCTGATGCGGGCCATATCAAATGTTCACGGGGACGGTTGTCCACCCTTGTTTTAACTAATGTGATATACACCTTGTGTCTGATCCGAGGGAAAGACGTAAAACAGAAATAAAACAAGATAAAATGGAATAAAAAAACATACAAAGCTTCATGACGCCTCATGCGACGCAAATATACACTGATGCCACCAGTTGTGGCGCAATCGAGCAGCTCACTCGGGATATGTGTGTCAAACACAAGTGCTGCCAATGAATGTCTTTGCTGTGGTATTTGGAGACTGCTTTTCGCTTTTCCGTAAAAGACTTGAATTGAGTTTAAATTATATTGTCTCAACGAAAATTGTGTTAACTTATGCTGAAAGTTCAAGCGGCATGATATGTTCGTGACTACAAAAACAACGATATTGGAAGGAGATTGAGTAGACTTACAAATGTAGTAGAAGATTTTTTCACAGCCATTAGAAAAAAGCATTACTAAAAGTGTGAATAAACTGCTGTTACCAAAATTGCCAATATACGTGTCGGTGCTTTGTAGCCTTTGGCGATGAGCAACCCACAAACCGTTGTTGTTTTATCAAATGAATATTATAGGGGAAATCAACACCGGAGTGCTAAATTTTAACATAGGTTCGTTTGGCAATTACTGCCACAAGCCTAATGGTGCGCAGTTGCGATCGTCAGGTTTTATGTTAGCGGTCCTCTTCAAAGATTCGAATAATAGGTTCTTTAACGCGAAAGCGGCCCCGACGCAAATAATTCAAAACCCCAAAGCAGCAGATTTAAGTGTACTCTATACATCATGCATAGGAGTTTTTTCTCAGGATAGTAGATGAATGGTTTCGAAGACTGCGTGAAGGATTTCGCACCACATCACTGTGTAAGCGCAGGTCTGAATGCTCAGTTCAGAAAAGCTTGAGAAACATTAAAATCTACGTCTTGTTCAGTGAAACCACCGTTGGAAATACACTGACTTGCTGCAACTTGCAATATCACGTTACATGTTTGACGTTAATACTTTAAAGCTTTGCAGAGTGTTTTGGGTTTCTCGGCATACCGAAGTTCTTTCTAGTTTATCTGACTTAATTTTATTTTCCACATTGGTTTGAAGTAGTGTCTTCAGCTGTCTTACTCATTTGCGATTTGGCAGCCTCACTACTTTACTCTTGCATCATTTTGTAAGTGTTGGTTTTGAGATTTAAAAAGTGAAAAAAGGCAGTTGACCTTAGAAATTCGGCTCGTTACATGTGCGTTTGTCGTTTGAGGAAAACAAAAACAGTGTTAAAGTCAAACGTGCTGTCAGCGCCAGCAACGGAATTTTTAGCGATTTTATCGATTGTTCGTAGCAGGCTATCAGGGTCAAACGCTTCCTTCGTATAATTTATGTTGGCAATTTATCACACGTCTTAGCAGGGAGTGACGCTATACGGTCTACATTATGCCGTGGGGGAATTTTCGCTGTTTCGACGTATTTGTTTCGCTTTGACGCAGTGATTGTAAGCAGACGCCTGAGCGGAAGGCGTATTAACTGCCTACACGCCGTAATGTATGCGTAATAACCAGAAGTACGTTTGCTGTGCGTTATGATCAAGTTAATGTCCTTGTAGGAAACAAAAACCAGTTTATTTTAAGGCACAGAAGATAAGACAGCGTTAGTCAAACAAGTAATGCAGAATATTTGAAGAAAAAAAACAGGTTTAAAGGTGGGATACTATCCATTTCTTGCTGAAGTCAACATCACACGCGTTTATTTCATTTTTCTGCTTAATGAGAAATTCCTCTGAAACTGCTAGAATCACTTCAAGTTTTGCCATGTCCGAGATGTGGTTTTAGAAAGTCCAACTTGGAAAATCGTTTAATTTTCTTTAAAAAGCAAGAAATTTCGGTTTTCATGAAAGTGCTGCGTGCTCATCAACGGCACCGAGGTCATCTACAGGAGTGGTTTCCAAACTTTTCTGATCGCGTACCATTTATGGGTCCCATACTGTCAACACGTGTTCTAGGAAATGTCAATGTGCCAAATATAATTCGATCAAAAGTTTGGAAAACCAGAATTGACACAAATGCAACAAGAAGAAAATGGCTGTGAGAAAGTATTATTGCCATTTTTAGAAACCAGCAATGGAAGTAGGCTGCACAAAAATTCAGGAATTTATCAACAGAACGCGACAGGTAAAAATTTTATCTTTCTGTGAAGAAAAACAAAACGTAGGTCTATTCGTGTACCACCTTGAAGACCTTCGCTTACCACAACTGGTACGCGTACCACAGTTTGGGAACCACTGATCTACAGTGAAATCAAGCGTGCAGTGCTGAAACAAAGCGAATGAACGCTTTATTACGAAAAAGACAATTCTATCCACACTCCAGATAGTGCGCACTTTTCTATTACGTATCTCACAAATTATCGAGTAATAGTACGTGTCACGTTAAAACCAAAAAGAAAACTGCTTTCCCCAGCCCTTCCCCGACTACACCACTTGAATGACCGGTCGATCGGTTCACGTCGAACAGGGACGGATCCAGGGGGGAGGCAATTGGGGCGATCCCCCCTGAAACCTACGAACGTAACTTTATTCGCCATGATTTTGTACAATACGGAAAACAACATTCACGATATAAAGCCATGTTGTCGTCCATTGTTTTGTCACAGCAATGTTGTAAAGCATACTTCACCTCTCTTACAGTAGCGAAGCCGTTATGAGACTTGACTGCCAAGTATTACTGAAATCCCCCCCTAACCTTACTGGCTGGATCCGCCCCTGACATCAAGTTTTTGTTGCATAATGTCGCTTTTGCAGTGATTTTCGACTGCTTTCTGCGTTCATGTATTCGGGAATCGGTAATTTGATGCAATCTGGCTTGCCCTTTGTTTTTTATTAAGACCTTCAAGCAACCCACAGCAGCCGGTTATGGATTTGGTTGACCTTTAGTCATTGCACCAACTGAGGTGAGCCGTGACGATCTTAAAGATTGACGTTAAAGAATTCTCTGACTTACCGCTATTTTTGCACGCGCATATTTTCGCGTGCTATGCAAGAAACGTCGTCTTCTTACGTGCATTGTGTTACCCTTACTAGAATTGGATGACCCTGGTCTGGTACTGGTTGCCGCTGCATCTGCATATATCTTTCCCATGATTTGGACGGAGTGTCTGCAATTGCAACGCAATTTTCAAAGAGCTACTCGCAACTTTACTGTTTCTTTTTTACCTTGCTTACCATGCTTGCTCGCATGGATCAACAGGCATGAGGCGAAAGTCTCATTTTGCACATGCAGTGACACACTCCATTGACACTTATGACGTGTTAGATGACGCCAGTTAGGGTATCCGTTCGTCGCATCCTGAATGAAGTTCGGAGTTGTCCACTTTCAGCTGAACACGCGCTATTGCGTCGGCTCCGGCAGAAATCTCTGCCGGATAGTCTTAGCTTTACTTGACCGCACGTGGTGTTGACAAACTTTGTCCAGGCTACGCTCCACTGAAGTCGAAGTCCTCAGGTTTTGTCGAAACATTTCCTTCTGAGGTCGTTACTTTCGCGTGTCAAAAAAAGCAGCGTTTCGTCAGATCAAAGGGCACGTAGCGAAGTCAAGAACTAAGGCATTGGTCGCTATTCCTTTGAGGCAGACATGGACAAGGGCAGCAGATACATCACACAGAGAACTATCGTCAATGTTTTATTTGTACCTACAGTAGGTACAAACAAATAATTGCTACCGAACCTAGGCAATTGACACCAGAGACGGTTCACGACAAACAATCACGCGAAGGTAGAGGTAAGTGATCGTGGCATTGACAACTGTTCCTCTTCTTGCCTCCTATTCACATGCGAATTACCATAACATAAAGCGTTTGGGTTTGGGATTTTGAAACAAGCTCTTTTATTGAAGACCCGTATTTGATTAACCTCGAGTTCGATTGGGGTCGAAACAAGTTCCGGTGTAGTGATAGCGCTTCGTGTTGCAGCAGGAAATAAATGAGGCAAGCGTTGTTAATTTGAATTGGCCAGCAATAAGCCGTCATTTGCACTATTAGCGCTCGCCGCATGCGTAGAACTGGTTTGATCAAAAATGATGTATTACATTTAGGACTGAAACTTCATGTGTGCCTGATGGGTTTATCTTGTTATGGGGTCTGCTCAGGAGATGTTACTTCTTGTCGAACTCAACACTCAAATCGGAATTAGTTCAAAAACTGCCTACGTCATGTCGGCTTCTGTTGCAGTGGAATTGTGTTATTTCTGTGAATCTAATGAAATCTCTTGTAGAGGTTGAAAAGCTACTGCTGAAAATGGTTAAATTACAACTACGTTGGGCAAATTTACATTTTCTCCGCATGACTGAGATAAAAATATCCTTGTTATAGCTTTTTTGCGGTCACTCTCTTACAACAAAAGCTATAACAAGAAAGTTTGGACCTCTTCCCCCGTTTGTTAGTTGGTGAACGCATTCGCCTAGTCTAACAGTACAACAAAAGGATGAGTGTGGTGTGCTTTTTTAAACACAGCTGTGCTGGAAATGGAGAACACCAGTGGCAATATCTGAAATCAAATTAATCAATATTTTTGCTTGCACTCTTGCGTTCTTGTCATAACAACCAGCAACCATTCTATTAGCAGGAAACGCATGCTTTCTGCAACGAATGACTGTCTGTTAAGTTTACCTGTGAGTGGAATTAATAAATTTAAAAAAATTTAACCACCATCAGCAGTATGTAACTGCTAACTGAATCCAAGATCGTCAGATTACGACGCAGTATCGAAACAACCATTGCTATTTGCTTTAGGTGGTTTGGATGCAGTGATTCTGTCCACAAACGCGAGAAAACAGAATATTCGAATTTTCTGTAATCCCCCTGAGACGTAATAACCCAAAAATATTTGTGTTTTTGTATCGTAGAACAATCTTAAAAGTTCACCATTTCAGAAGTATTTTGATCTGCTCCCCAGAACGAAAAGTATTCGTTGCCGACGTTGGTACCGTTTTGAAGTGGCCATCTACTCATTTGCTGTGTGCTTGCCAGTGAGTAAGCTTAATTGTATTAGCTTGCTCTTTTTCAAAGAAACGTTTTTTTAACCATGTTGCTGCCGTTTGTATCGTTCCCTTTTCCCCCACATATACACATGTGCCCTGTCGTTGCGAGAAAGCGTCGTGTCAGCTAAGCAAGATCAAATGTATGCATCTCCTTGGGCAATAAAAAAAACTCTCGGACGCTATACTAAAAATAAAGCGTTATTGTGGGCTGCGTCCGATGCTTTGTCAGTGCTGACAGTAGGAGTGTTTTTTCGATTTCCGGAAAGAATTTGCCGCATATTATAGGCTGCTGTATTCTGCCTTACGAACGAATTGAGCGATCAAGCTTTTTGGCATGAATTGCAGTTAGCATTGATTTTATTGGTACCTGCCTGCTTGAAGCCTGATTTCCTGTATCCAGGCGGCTGACTGCTGTGCTGTGATACACGTAGGCGTCACAATCTTGCGTCGACTGTTGCTTTGCGGTAGTCATCTTTCAGTCATATAAGGCTGAATGGGGTGCAGCGTAAATACCCAAGTTGATATGTTTTGCAACAATGACACTCAGCTGAGGCCAAGCTGAGCCCGGTGGTTTTACTTTGATTTAGCTCAAGCAGTGAGAAGAACGCTGTGGCATCGCGTGTAGTGATGTGTTGCATGTGCACGCTTTCCAGCGCGCCTCACATTAAGCTGTAACGTAGGAAACAGTTGAAAAAGTTTCTGTTGCGACCGATAAAGGTTTCCCTGCCAGTACCCCGAGTTGGAGCTTCTTCATTTAATGATTAGTCTTCTCTTGCAGAGTACTGAGCAGTTATGTTTGATTTTATAAAATGCCGTGAGCGTCAGTAAAGTTACAGCAACAGCCATGTGCCGCGAGTCTTGTTTAAGCTCTTGCTTTTGATTGCATTTTCTCGACGATCTTCCACTGTCAACGTGTTAACAACGGAAAAAGTATAGACCTACATCTGCAATTACAACGCAATTTTCAAAAATTTCACGCAAATAATGCAAGTGGGAAAACCTCAAACCTAAACTGTATTTCTGCAGCACTTGTCATTGAATACAGATATTAGCCCGTAGCGTAGCGGAACTTGGCTTTGGTTTCCTCACCAAAACGGGTCAGCTCAGAGTACTGTCTTCAATAAAATAGCCTTCTGCCGGTATTCTGTGTTAACCTGGACCAGTAAGCAGTGCTACAAAATGTACTCGCTCTAAAGTTGTCAAAGCATGCGTAACACAGAAGGGTTTTTCGTTTTTAAATTGCAATCATCCGTCTTCAGCAAGAATATTATCGCCAAACCGATCCCAACGACCTCATCTTCACGGACTTGCCACAGAGGTTGCGCGATGCTGACTGCGTTTCAGTCAAACAAATTGTGGTGAAAAGGCTGGTTATTGGAAAATAAGTCCTCAAAAAAACGTCACGCTGTCTCGTCTTCCGCAATGTATGAGCTTGAACTAGCTTGGCGCTCTTCAGTGTGTAAGTTGCCTTCGGGGCTCTTTTTCTATCAGCTTCTTTCGCAAAAAAAAGTTTAAACAACGCCAACAGCATTCTACAACCGGTAGATAACAGTTTTCTGCTTTCAAGGATATTTCAGTTGTGAGCTGAGACGAACGCGTGCGGTACCAGTGGTTGTCTTGTGTGAAGTTCGGCAACCGGCTGCAATGACCCGGTTTCCCCGATAGTGAAATGCGCTATTAATTTCTGGTGTTGTTGGTTTCTGCGAAGTTACCAACAATGGCAGAAAGCGCTTGGTGGTCTTCGTGGTTGCGTTTCAGCTCTACTGTTGGTTACAGTAAATCTCGTGAGAATTTCAAGCGCAACTGCATTTCTTTTTCAAGGACAGGCTTGTAGTGGCAGCTCGCCATGCTGGTCCCATGAAGGTAGTCTGCAATGACTTTTGGAGGCGTGAGGTGGATAAGCGAAAGATGGTGGTTGAAAAATACAAAGTAGTTTACGAGATCACGCGAAAGTAACTCGTACGGACGAGTTTTCAATTTTCTTTAAAGGGTAAAATTAGGAAACTTGCGAAATAGTTATGTATTCGATGCTAAGGAATGCATTGGTATATCGTAATTTTACTTCTCGCCTCTTATTTCTATCCTTTTGAAACAATTAGAAAGAAATATCATAGATTCAACTCTATTGTGCCAAATGTTTGAAGAAAACCACTTGCGGAAAATGCAAAAATGCAAGGCTTTTGTGTAGAAATATAACACTAAGTTGAAATGATTCTTTGTGAAATGCAGCAGATTACCAACAAATCTTTCAGGTCTGCTTTTGGGTCTTTTTCATCTACATAATCAAACAAACGATCAATCATGAGTCAACGTTGTACTTGCTAAAGACAAGCAGAAAATGTTGTATTTGTCCGGAGCTACCTATAGACTAGGACAGTGCCAGAATACTCCAGGAGTTAAAGCTGATGTAACTGTTTTCAAGAACGTTGTTTACGGTGTTTACCTGACGCATATCACTTTGGCTTTGCTTCGATTGTGGCTTTTTTCTTGCTAAGCAATCCTCCAGATTTTGGCCTATTTAGCCTGTTTACATGGCACAGTTCATTGTGGATTTTGGTCGATTGTGGCTTTTATTTTCTGAGTCACGCTTAAGAGTGTGGCTTTCTTAAGCGTGACACAGAAAATAGAAAGCCACAATCGACCAAAAGCCACAATTAGGCCACAATGAAATATGCCATGTAAACAGACTAAATTAGCCTGTTGTGACTTTAGCGGGCCCTGCTTGCGAAGTGCATGGTCCCGAACTCGAAAGCCACAATGGAACGTGGCTTATGCGCAGGTGGATGCGGGGTTGTGGCCAATGTTAGCCACATTTTTCAGATGGCTACAATCGAAAACGTCACAGTTACTAAGTGCCATGCAAACAAAGTAATTGTGAAAGTCACGGGTTTGGGTGTGCGCCCCAACTGCCGCAATGTTTTCTCTGTGGCGTCCTCGTAAGTCTGCTGTGCGTCAGATTGTCAATCTTTTACCAACCCCTATCTAGCCTTCATCGAAAGATGTTAAAGTTGTACCAAACAACCAGTTTTGAAAAGTCACGGCGAAGCTTGTCGTAAGCCTCGAAGTCTCAAGTGCAAAGATAAATTTCATATTGCCTGAAGGCTATAAAACAATTTTCGGAAACCTTTCAGAGAAATGATTTCAAATGTGAAGTTTGCTTGTTGTCTACGTTTGAAAAAATTTGCGGCAACAGCTTTTTGTAATAAATGTAAAAAACAGATGCTAATTTTTAATACTGTTTAGGTTACTGAGCATCGTACCTGAACAAGATATGTACGAGTACACCTCGAGACAAACATTTAACTTTGTCGCAACTGGTCACCAGCGGTGCAGTGCCACAAGAGAAGCAGGGAAGGCTATGCTGAAACGAAGCTACAGTCAAATAGTTTCGGTTTTTCTGTTGAGAAATTTACAAAAATGACAACAACGGCACGTAAATTTTGGTGCCACAACAAAAAGTACAAGAGCCTTTCCTCTCAAAGAAGTGGGGGTTTTCTCTCTCAAAAGAAGTGGGGGGACGACGCTCTCTCACGTCATCCCTGACTACGCGTTGGCATTCACCAATCGACAAGTGTACGATCGTAGCCCAGAGGCCCGGATCCATCGCTAATTTCTCACTGAACACTGCTTATATGTTTTTTAATGGCAAAAGTGACTTTGCTTCATGGAACGCAAGTTAAATTCGCCTTTCAAGTTAACAGGAACAGCAGCCAGCATAATCAAATTAGATGTAGCTGCGGAGGTCAGCAAGAATAGGTACGTTTTATCAAGATCCGGCGCCACCACGGGCTTGCGCAAACAAAACCCCTCTTTTTCCTGGGTGGAAAATAAAGTCATGTGTTTATTATGAGATCTAATTTGTGCCTCATTTTCACAATCGGCTATTATTGACCGGACAGCACGTGAACCACAGCCTCTGCTACAAAAAACTGTCAAGACCCTGAGCATGACAAATGGATTGCAGCTTCGATCCCTTGTTTTTATGAAAAGCTTCTACGTGTTAGTGCAGCTATTATGAGTAACATCTTGAAGTGGTATTTATTCTATTGTCTCCTACATGTATGCATTGCTCTAGATGTTGAAAACGTTATGATAATAATGCGCTGGATGAATGCTGAATTGATTTGTTTTGTTATTTGTTCCCAAACAACAGGCTTCTTGTTATATTTGATTTTTTCTTTTAAGACGCTGGTGCTCGTCAATCTAATTTACATCGTAGTCTGGAAAATGCCAACTAATGGTTGTTCACAATATTGTAGGCCTAGGCACGATTAAAACAAACAACTTTGTGTTTAGAAGTGCTTTATAACTGCTTTGGGTTCGAAAGCTCTAGGTTCACGCTCTGTACAACTCTACATACTTTCGCTTGAGGGAACGTGGTTGTTTCGTGCTCGCTATAAGCCACTGGTACACGAAGATGTGCTTGACTGCTCGCTATTTTAATTGACATAAGGCGTGGGTATAGGTATGTGTATCAACTTATGCAGGCACCTCCTGTGTCATAATTCAGTTGAGTGTGTTGTTTTGTTTTGCGGTTGTGCAAGCGTGAATCCTCGCTTGCGCCATGTGTTGTTACAACTGCAAGGTTGTCATGTGTATATTCGAGAAGAGTTGGTTCTCCAACAGAAATGCCTGTCACGTACTTAGGTTTCGTGATTTCGCAGGAATTTTTGCAGAATCTATGCACAGTGTAAGACAAAGTACAGCTTAGGCCGAGGCCGGCTTTTGTTTGGATGTCGTAGCACTGACAACAAAATTGGTAAAAACCGCATGGGCAAACATGACGTCGTTTGCACTGTGTTGAAATAACACAAAGCTGTCATTTAATGTAGAAACTGACAAAAAATTTAAGCTTGTGCTCAGACATTTTTGAAATAAGGTTTCCATTCTTGATTAACAGTCTGGTGGAAAGACACCACAAGTACGGAAGGCAATTAATCCAAGTCACACGACCTCACGCTATTCATCGGAGTTTCGGTTTCACAAGCATGCTGATGGTAGAATAGTGTGTCAACGTTGAGACGTGCTAGGAATAATCCATAGAAAGCAGCAGGGACAGAGTGCTTAAAACATATCAGCGGAACATCTAAACTGATGTTGCAAGCAGCAAAGCGAATGTAGAGAATTGTGAAGATAAGCTGTATCGTCAAATAATCAAGGCAGGAAACGCATGGGTTGAACTTTACTGTTGTTTGAAAACCGCCTGAATGTGAGATGTTTGATGCGCTTTCAAGGTTGCAAAAACGCAGTGAAATCTTGCAAGGTTACCAAAACTAATGTGGATTTTCAAGGTTACCAAAAAGTCGTGTTGAATCTACAAAGTTACTAAAATATTGGTGCGTACTCCACAAGGTTGTCAAAGAAATAGTGCAGGCTCTACAAGGTTTCGAAAAAGTAATATGGACTCTAGTTCTGATCAACTTAAGATCACTGTAGGTGCACAGTTCAGCGCACTCATGGTGTTAGACTGTACCTCCTGCGGTTCCAGATTCCTTATCTTGTCTGAACCCAACAGAAAACTATTTCGGGTCAAGTCCATCTTGTTTGCAATTTTGCTTTGTGAGCGACATGTCATCATGTGAAAAAGTCCCCCGAAATCATAAATGAACTCCGTGATCATCTTGCGCATCCATGGTTTATGGAGACATGTGCCCGTTTCGTATCTTTATCGAATGTGGTTGTACTTTGGCTTGGGCTTGGTTTTTAAGCAAAGGTTTAATACTTTCTTTTTTTGGCAAATGTTGTTGTTTACCGTTATTTTCATAGTCACATCGTTCGGATGTATGGCAATAACTGGAGGCTTGTGTTACACTGTGAAGTATAGCAAAGTGGTGCCGTCATGCCTTATAACCTTACGCAGCGTTGTGAACAAGACGGAGGAGCAAACCCAGGAAGAACTGCCGTCTTGCGAACTGTTCAAAGAAAACGATCACGATCGAGTCTTTCCTCGCGGTCCTCTTTACCGGCAAGTAGTCTAGTACATGTTTTACTTTATATTTGCAAAAATTGGTAATGTTCAACCTTTAGAGTGAGTAAGAAAACGAAATTTTGCAAGTTGTTTTTTTTGTATGTTTTGCTTCCGCGTGTGACCACAACCTTACGCTAATAAAAAAACGTATACTTGCATGAGTCAGAAAAAAAACACGTGTCTCAGCAAAAAACAGGAAAGATATTTTTGTCTTGAAGCACAATATATAATTTGTCTGCCGTCGCAAATTTTAGCACTGACTTACTTTTATCGCGATGTTACTTTTATGGCATTTTGCAAACAAAGTTTAGCTCAGAATATTAGTTACCGCGAATTCATGTTTTTACTCGATTTTCCTTGTTTCCTGTTTTTTTCTTAAACCTCGCAAGATTTTTTATTCACAATTCGTGAAGTTTTTGAATTATTTGAAAACCTGCGGGATTTAGTGAACGCATGAGAACAATCAAAACCCACTGTCTGCAACACACAGTGCCACAGTGGTATTTAAATCTACATGATGAGCTCGCCCAAAAACTTTCCTTTTCGTCAACAAGCGACCTTGCTGTATGAAAATTTTCCGTCTGTCCAGTTTACTTGTATTGTGTTGTGTCATCTACCGAGTTGGATTGTACTTAAACTAAGACATATTCGCATGTTTGTCCAGCAGAGAGAAGGAAAGTGAGTATTAAACGACTTTCTTCTGCATGCATCTTAGTTTGTACTGAAAGTAAGATGTTGACTCCTTTACGCCTGAGCAAACACAGAAAGGTTACGTTGTCATGGCCGTCAATCTGAAGCAGATTGAATGGAGATCTAAAGACCACTAGATTGACTGTAGGCAATATCTATTACCCTTTGCGCAATAACAACCCTTCGTTTTGTTGCCATCCTATGTCCACCATGCCCACACGCATGGCAGAAACGCGAGTTAATAACTCGTGTGCTTTTATTAGTTATAATAGTTAATTTATGGCCCATTGTTTTTGTCAAACTGAGCAACAGCGCACTGTGTTCAGTAATTCGCTGTTTCACTCTACGCAAAGCAAGATCCAGTTATATCTAATCTTGAGGTCTACGTAGCTGTTCGAAAGTTTTCAATACTTGATGCTAACTGCGCAAAAATGCGAGGGCCGGATATCTTAATGCGATCGTTTCGGGATATGTTACGTTCGCTCACTCTTTATTCGGGCTCATCCGTTAGAGCCCAAGTTGCCATCTGCAATTAAGCATGTATCACAATATTATTCGTATCAGATTGAATGTTTTTTTTGAAGCAATGGATTTGAATAAAGCATGGGATTTGAATTCCAATCTATGAACACTTTCGAGAATAATTTAAAACAATTGTATAGTAACTCGGGCTAATATGAATGAGCCTACTACGCATAGGACTAACTGGCGTTATCGTTGCTCTGTTACGTACGCTACGCAACATTAGACAAGTTTTCATAAGAATTTCATTTATTGTTACGTAACAGACATCGCAGAGCAACGATAATGCCAGCCAGAATGAGAGAAAACGGACATTTCAATGACGCAAGCCTCGAATGGTTGCATGCTGTCTGTATAACCGTGCCTTGCAGATCAGTTTGCTTTGCAAAGTTTTTTATTATATACCGTATTTTCCGGGGTATAAGTCGAATTTTTGACCCCTAAAATTTTTGTTTAAATATCAGGGTCGACTTATATGCCGAGTAGACTTTCAGGGTACTTTGAAAAATTATTTTTATTGAGAAATATTTATACATATACACTACATATTTACACTACAATTAAAATCTATCGAATTCATCTTCCTCATCGTCCGATTTAAACAGTTCTAACGTTTCCGCATCTGTA
>Ga0210059_1002651_pt1 | contig 28148 bp, 24 predicted proteins | sample Ectturendosymbi2_FD_188042 | JGI IMG/M metagenome (GOLD analysis project Ga0210059, IMG submission 188042) | Ecteinascidia turbinata endosymbiont from Florida, USA - Sample 2 (SPAdes) (version 2) | ecosystem: Host-associated > Tunicates > Ascidians > Unclassified | place: Key West, Florida...
GGCCTGTTCTGACAATAGCATAAACACGATCAGTGTCTTCAGATTGATAAATATCTTTAATTTTTATTATTAATGATAACATAATATGAAGACAAATTGTGCAAATTTTTTTTGAAAAGTGTATTGCACTGGTAGCCCTTCGCATAATCTTGTACCAAGAAATAGCTCTGGGTTGTAAAACGTTTAGTGACCCCTGCCCTCAGTGATGTAGTCGAGACCGTAACCTCCGAGATCGCGACCTGGCTCAAATTTTGAGAGAAGACCGAGACCGAGACTTTGTCATAAAATCCGAGACCGAGACCTGGAAGTTCGAGATCGAGACTCGAGACCTCACATTTCTCTGATGGTAATTAAAGCTAACTCCTTGAATAATGCTGCAACAAAATATCTGGCACATTACCAAATATCAAGATAACAAAAATCATCCCAAATTTGTTCAAACAGCCAAATACTGCAAACTTTCATTTTCACTTTCCTCTTAGGAATTCACAACCTCAAACCTGTGGCCTTATTTACAAATTCCATGAAGAAATGCATGGACATTGAAAACGTTGGCAGCGTTTAGAGGGTCTACGCATTTTTCTCTCAAAAAGTGTCGGTGAACCAATTGAATATTCGAGGTGTTTGCCGTTGCCATGATTCAATAAATTTGTTTTGACTCAGAAAAATATCAATTGTTTTGTTCGTTACAAAACAATACCACCCTTCTGTGTAAGGACAGGAGGTGATGCCCTGATGAAGCTTCCATGTTCTGGTCTCCTACCTAGCATTGAAGTAGGCCTATATTATTTGAGAAAGTGGAGAAGAGGCCATCCATTACTTTTTATTTTAAAACAAGCACAGTCGGTGTAGGCGAGTGTATACAGCCCCAGCAGCACTGGTCAAAACAACATAGTAAAGTGGTAACTCCACAGGAAAGTTTGCTTTCCATCATTCAATTTTTTGCCAAAGTGTTTCGTCGTTTATATCATTTGCCAATGAAGTGACAAACTTTTAAAGTTTTTTATCATCTACCACTTACCTGTGTCACTACATTATTTTTATTTTAACACTGGCCATCTGCACTGACACTCAAATTTCTTCGCCACATATTTCGTGTATTTTGGCTAACAAAGCTTTGCCATTTTTTGAAACGTTACCTACACCTTTCCTAATTACTTTTATCCTCACACGACAAGTAATTGATTAAGAGTTCTCCAAAGATTTAAAATTAAGAGGTGATAAATTTAGGGATTTGAAAAAACGAAAGCACTACTTTGAATTTCAAAAAGCAAAATTGTAACTAATTTTTCATCCATTCAAACTTGCTCACTCTGTCCAAAAAGCAAGTTTTAAAAATGTTGCTCGTGATTCTGCTGTTGACGCAAAGAAAAAATATTTCAGCCTATTAGAGTAATAGACCTTTTTGGCATAAATTAGATTTACACTTTGAACCAGCGAGGTAATATTCCACCGCATGCTCTAAACTGCAGTGGCGTTGTGATGCTAATGTCGCCTGGGGCCGACCATAAAAATGCATCCTCTTTCCACTCCTCACATTTGCTTACAACAATATAAAATGAGAGAAAGTAATGTATCATGCTTATTATAACAATAAGGAATAATAAAGCATCTTGAACATCACAATCAAATACTCACAAACTGAAAAGGGTCTTGTTTTTAATTCTCGATCATGGATCTTGCTTTCTATACTTGTTAGCCACCCTTCTCGTCATTACTTTTCCTATTTCTTCTGCCTTCTTTACATATGCAATTGCATGTATGTATGGCTAAATAAACAGCATAGCTGGCACGTGCTAGGCTGTAGTTCAGCGGGGAAGATTTATTTTTTGTCATTACTTGTGAATCAGTTGCAACCATGTATCCGATGTGTTTTCCATGGCAATAGCAAAGTGCACAAGGCTAATGAAACCCTGAAGCAACTTGGGTGTGCTTTTTTGTCTTACTTAGAGCAAGGTGCTCGTAGCTTGTCAGTTTTTTTACAACTGCGGCAGATCTTTTGCAGGTAACCGTTGCCTTCGTATTGAAGATTTTTTCTTTCTCTGCTAGAAAGAAAGTATTAGATGTTTTCGACAGGCATTGTTGGGATGCAGCATGCTGCAGCAGAATGAGCGAAGTTCGGGATTACCGGTGTAGTTGACTAGCATTGAAATGGTTTGGCGTCTTCCCGCTGATTTTATGGCTCTATGTGCAATTCCTAGATTTGCTTTTTTTTATTGTCAAGTTTTTATATTTTCAAGTTTTTCATAATTTGCATATTTTTACGTTAAACTGATAATCACAACTGTTCCAAATTTCCATTTTTGCTGACACACACTTTTCTTATTTCCAAAATAAGACAAAGGTGTTCAAAAAGCAGCCAGAAATTCAAAACCTGGCTTCAAAAAAGCCAAATTGGCAACCCTGCAACACAAGAATTGAGAATATTGAGAATTTGCATGAAGTACACAAGAAAACTTTCAATTTTTTGTTATGTATAGATCTCCAGAAAACTTAGTTTTCCTTTTCCCCTGCTGAGACATTAAGAAATGCCCGACAGTTTCTATGTTAAAAACAGCTGTTTTGAGCTCGTGCAACAGTTCTATCATGATACAGAATTTGCTAATATAGCCAATACAGTCAGCGCTTGCGCTGATCAGCCATTGCAGACAAAATAAAGACAATTATTTCGGATAAAGTGAATTATCGCGGAACACTTTAAACATGCGTAGCGGACGAAAGGTCTGCAAAAAGTGGTGAGATGGTTTCTGGACGCAGACGATAACCCTGATTCTCACCAAACCCTAATTATTACTTTTTGGCTCATTTACAATGTTCCTTGAAATTTGCATGCAAATTTATTCCGTGGTATTTGCAAAGTCAACAAATTAACAAGCAAAAAGTATGCGAAAACAATTATTTTCCATTGCGCAGGTAATAAAGATTTTGTAAATAATCAAGCTCAAGGGGGGGGGGTTAACCACAAACCGCCCGCCCCCTTGTGTACGCCCTTTCCTTTCTCTATATATAAAACGGTCTTTAATGTGGAAAAAAATAAATGAGTGAACTGAAGTATTTGTATTATTGAAACAAAAATGCTTGAGCAAAAAAAAAAAAGAAAAACGAATCGTTAACTGATATGGACACATAATATGAATGAAGCTCATGGATTGCAAGCCTCCATTTCTACCTGGAGAATTGAACCCATATCGATAAATGTTCACAAAAAACGCTGGAATATTTTGAATATACAGTGGCACCCCGTCGACGACCACCCTGCTATCACGCCCACTTTAACACGGTCTTCCCTATGCTAATGCATCACCTTAATTGTTTCACTAACGCGATCACCCCGGTATCCAGACCGTGACCACAGTCAAGCTGTTACAAAACTGCTAACCGAGCACCACGCAACACGACCACCATATTCTATCGGCATTCTTTCGCTGGAAAACTAGTAAACTGTCAGTAGGAATTTGCTCAGCTGCAACACGTTGACCTAAAGCATCATGGATGCAGGGATATAGGCGTGAGTGCAAGCGCAGTAAGTGCCAATGTGATGTTACAAACTTAATAATGTAAACTTTTCTGGAATTTGTACTACCGACATCGACTTTTTCTGTTGTGTGATTTTATGGTACAGTAACGATGGGCTATGGCAGCACGTAAGACAAAGCTAAATAAATTTCAATCGAGGAAAGAATTGTAGAAACGAAGTGATCGCGATAATAGCCTACATGAAACCTTTAGGAATAAAAGAGTGTGACGCGACCACCCCAGCCGGCAGCCCCACTAGCACGACCAATTGGGTGGCGTCAGTGGGTGGTCGTGCTAGCGGAGTTCCACTGTGTATATATATGTGCGTATACAAATGGCATTTTTGAGGTAGATAATATTTTCTTTAAAAATTATTTTCAGAAAAATCAGCTTTCCATACCAGATTCCCGAGCAAAATAAAACTGACCTACCCAAAATTTAACCTAACCTTACCTGCCATAATAGTCCAGTATGATAGGTCCTAAACTGATATGGTAAAAATAATAGTTATAGGCTTACTTATTGCAATTCAGTATTTTAGTTTTCTGTTCACAATCAAGGACAAATCAGTAAGACTCGAGTATTAGTAAGAACAAGAACATGCACTCACTTACCAATAACTGTTGCGAAGCTCACTTTCACTTATTACGTATGGTTTTACGTTCATTCATAAAGCATAACACTACCGAATTGTTTTTATTTTTCTACTGCACTTAGAATATAAAATTGCACATAACAAAATTCTTAACCAAACGCACATCTTACGATTTACAAAAATTGTAAATCGAATGAGTCATTGAGTTTAGCATGAGCAGGCTTAGTGTGGCGGCCTGAATATGGCGCCACATGTAAATAAATGATCACCGTTAGATGGTGCCCATGAGTAACAAGTCACTGGGATAGTCTCCACAAGCGAAAGATCGTAATTCATACTCCCTATATAACAATAGTGCAACCGAGTATCAGCAGAGTGAAATCAGTGATGGATCTCTATTGCTGCTGTTTGCTCTTTCCTGTCAAGTAATGCCACGAATTACCAATCTTTCGCTTGTGCTTGCATCAGTAGCAGAGATGAGCATTGAACTGGACTTGGATTGGACTGGATCCGGCCTATGAGAAATTTTGTTGATTCTGAATTGGATCTGGATTATGAATTGCTTGACAAATTTAGGATCAGGACCGGATTTGGACTGAGTTTATCAAAAGACTTGCGTAATTCTTGTCATTAAAAAGCTGTATTTAGTTAATTTTTTGGACTTTGTTTGGACTTGTATTTTAAATTTCTTAAACTTTTTGGCCCCACTTTCCCAGTCTGCCCCTTTTGCCCCAGTTTCTCCCCTTTGCCCCCAGTCAGTTCCCCCTTTGTCCCTGTCCCCCTCTGTTCCCCAGTTTCCCTTTCATTCCCCAAGGCCCCAGTTTCCCTGCCCTCATCCTCTAAATCCGTGAGCAAGAATTTGTATTTTGTCGGCCCTGATGATACGTTTGTCGTCATGCCGCCTTCACTTTTTCAGGTGATTCACGACCGTTCGCTAAGTTGCTCGTATCGCTTGACTGCAATTGTTTGATGAGATGCGACGCACACCTGCGTTTCAAGTATTGGCTTGTGATCGTTGAATAGAATTGTTTTTCAGGTGATTCACAGCCGTTCGCGAACGACCATTGTGAAATGCCTTGTTATGTTTGAGTGACTTTCTTAAGCTTTGCGTGCGAAGCCAAGGTTTGCCTCGATGCGCAGTTTTTCATTGTCAAAAGGCGTGACGGTTGAAGGCTGCCTGAGAGCACAACGGTGTTTTATTTCACCTCAGAGTTTCGTGCAGTTGGTATCATTCTGTAGAAGTTGTCAGGGACAGGCTTTTAAGTTTGTGTGATTAGGTGTGCATGTTTCTAACTTAATTGTTTGAAAGATTGCGTTCATTTTCGGTATAGGCTAAGAATTGTTCATGCTGTTTGTGTCTTAATCTGTAAAAAGGTGTTGAATTAATATATTTTATTTGTATTGTGCATTCAGAGTTATTCATAGTTTAGTAATAGAGATTGAGTGTTCATTAGTTGTAGTTAATCTTTCACCATCTTTGTGCGTTTTTCAAATCTGAACGCAAAAAGATCGCACAGAGCTTCTCTAGTTCAATGTTTCAGAAATTGCCAGGCAATAGGTTTGAGACTGTGTAATCTTTGTTTACATTTTAAGGTAAGGATTGTAGTACAATCGCTTTTCTTTTTGTTTGTAATGGTTTGGTTGTTATTGTTTTGCTTGGATTTTGATTGGTATCTGCAACATAATCAATGTTTAAGAAATTTCTAAGCAATGTGCTCTGTGTAAAACTTTTCACCACCAAATGGTTAGATTTGTTTGAGGCTGTTTCAATCGGTGTGAAAAGTGGTCCTGCCTCGACCGCCTGAGATTTGTCCAAAGATGCGCAGTTCATGCTATGATCGTTTGTGAAAAAAGCAAACTTTCAAGGTGTGATGCTCATTTGTGACAAAGCACTTTCTTCAAGCCGTGAAAATGGCTATGTCTTGCCTCAGATTATGGAAGAATTGATTACTTTTGCATTATTAGTTAATGTAATTAATTTGCAAGCAATTCATAATGATTTCTTTTACATGTGAGCAAAATAAATCATATCACTCCCCATCTGCAACAAAAAGGTTTGTCAAAGCCATGGCTAACCATGTGCACTTTCAACCCCAAAATTCTCAGCCACAAATTCGGCATGATTTATGTCTGCTAATTTTTTTAAGAGATTTTTAAATGATTCTTCAGAAATATCTGAATCTCCGCTGAAGTGTTTTGGTTTCAAAGTGTAAATTATTTTAATCTATTTTGTCTTTGAGTCTTCTTCAATTTTTCTGATCATAACTTTTGATGTCTTAGAGTTAAAAATTGATGTAACAGTTACATTTTTTGCCGCACCATGCAGTTCTTGCACTGTTTTAATGTCAGATTCAGAAAGTATTTTGTTCTTGTTTTCGACACTAAATCCAGGTTTATAAATTGGTTGCATAACACTGTCTTTGTCTTCAGTATTGTGAAACAGCCCAATGCAACGACCAATTTCATGAACAGCAACTGAAAATAAATTGAACTATCCATCTCCTGAAACTGTTTTCTGGTCCGACCATCTCTCATTGTGGAAGTGAAGGTCGCCAGACAATGTTGAATTTCCAGGGTAAAATCCATGTGCCAAAGTGCCAGATTTTTTATTTAGTTTATAATGGCAATTAACGTTCGCATTCTGCTTTTCATCATCTGTCAAAAATGCAATATTCATAACGTGACTCCCATTAAAAACTCTTTCAAATTTCAAATTGCAAACATTTTGTTAAACACTAAAAGCATTTTCGATTTCGTTCAATGTTTTTTCTTTTCCAAGCGAAGACTAATTTTGAAAGTCATAAGTCAAAACTTTTTGGTTCAAATGGGTGCAATACTATTTATCTCCATTATTATCAGGTAATGAGAAAAATAACATTTATTATGACTCTGAAAAACTCTGAAAAATTTCCTCATTCCCTGATAGATAATCGTTCGAGCCGGACGACACGGGTCTGAAGAGGGTCAACCTGGCGAGTGAGGTTGGTAACTAAACCCTGAAGATATCCGATTTGAGAATCGACATAGTGTTTATGGACTGCGCCGTTTCGTTCGGTTGGATTCGCAAGTCTGGAAATCACATTATCATTCATCTTTAGTTACTCTTGGGCGCCTTCAGGGTTAATGTGAAATGTTCTTTGCCCTATCCAGTAATCAACGAAATTTACTGTTGCGGCATCATTAGGATCAACTGGTTGGTCGAGATTTTTAATTTTCTGGCCATTGAAATCCTGATCGACTTCTGGAAGTGAAGTGCCATCAACTTTCAAGAATTTGACTGCTTCCACTCGATTATTCTCATCAATTTGTCGGAAAATTTCCCTGTCACCATAACCCTTTGGGGCTGCATTTGATTGATCACTTTGAGTAATGTCTGGTGGGAGCAAACCCGTGATTTTACGATCTCTCATATTTATGTCCTGATCTTTTCTGACGAAATTTCTTTCAACAAATCTTCGATTGGTAGCATCCCGGCCGTCAGTCGGATTTTTCAAGTTGGTGATTTTGAAATTGTTGACATCCAAATCAGCACTGACAACCACCGGTGCGGCGCTAACTGGATTGGTTATTAAGTCATCAAAGTATTTTTTCGTTGTTGCATCTTTTGGACTTGTAGGATTTGCAAGATTTGTTATTCGATTATCCAACATTGTCAGATCGTTTGTAGGTTCTGAGTAGCCATCAAGTCTGATGAAATTCATCGATTCTCTTATATTGTTTTGTGAAATTTCAGTCTGAAGAGTTCTTAAATTTACTGCATCGTCATTGTTTATCGGATCTCCAAGATTCAATAGTTTTTGTCCACTGAAACTCACCCTCTTAATTGAGAAATAGTATCTGCAGGAACGAAATGTTCTTCAAAATACAACTGTTGGGCTTGTATCATATCATCAAGTGTTCTTTTGTTCACGGCGTCCTGGTCTGATTGGGGGTTCGCCATTCCGGTTACTCTATGATCACCCACAGATAAATCGTTTCGCATCCATTTACTTCCATCACGTTTCAGGAAATATTCGTTTACAAAACGAAGTCGGACTGCGTTGTTGTCCTGTTCAGGCTCACCCAAATGTGAAATGGTGTTTCCACCCATACCAATCCCTCCCTGCATGTCCCCACCCAAAAGCGACAGCTTCATATCTGAGTATCCTTTTGTCGCTGCGTGGTGATTTTGTTCTGGCGCTCTCAGGTATGAGACATGACGGACATCCATGTTTAAATCTCTTGCCATAGTCGACGCAGGGCTATAACGATTCAAAAATTGTTTTCAATCCACTGTTTCGGAACCACTTCATCTCCATGTATCAGGGCGGGGTTTGTGTGTCATACAGAATGACCGTTTAGATTTATGTTTCCAGTCATTTCACCTCCTTCAATTGGTAACCTTTTGCCTGCTACAAAATAAACATATGTTCGATTCACCAAGTCATGATCTTCTTCTGGCCATCTCACATATTTTATCAAATTCCCGTTCATATCCAAATCACTTCCACCAGCACTTTTTGAACCTACGTAAGACTTATTCGTCGCGTTGCCTTCTTCGGTTGGAGGCAATACGTTTTTTATTGCCTTTTGATTCATAACAATCGGATAACCTTTTTTGGAAAATTTTTCATTGACATACTTCTTCCTCACTGCGTCCATTGGGCCCTGCAGTGAGCCAAGATTTACAATGCTTTGACCAGACATGTCAATGGCTTGACCTTTTCGCAAAAAGCTGCTGTTCGCATACTCATGTGAAACTCCACTCACATTTGTAACATTTTGTCCCGTTTTTGGACTTCGTCCGAATTTATCTACAGGCATTTATTATATCACCAAAATGTGTTGATTATTTCTTGGAGGTGCTTTACTTTTTGCATCTCTTTTAAAACAAAAAGACAAAAATGGCTACAAGTAACTGCTTGCCTCGGTTGAATTTGCTCAGTTGGATAGAAAACATCCCTGTTGAGATAGTTTTTCAATTCAGTTGGTGGGGGCAATCCGAATGAGTCAAAATGAAATTTATTGTTTCCACGCTTGAACCACGCGACCCAGTATGTCCCATTTCCAGAAGTGTCATCTAGGTTCATAATTGCGCACTCATTTCATTTTAGTTTCTTTGGCATAGTGTCTCTCAAGAAAACACCACGAAAGTTTTTCAAACCAATCTTTTTCACCGCATCTTCGATTTCAAAGTTGCTCAAAGGTTTGTTTGGAAGAACAATATTTTCAACCTGAATCATTTATTCTGAACAAAACTTTTCGATTTTCTTCCCAGCAACATCTTAGGCATTAGCTTATCAATTTCAAAATTGTCATATTCCACATTTTCAAACTTTCTATATGTTTCACCCCATTTTGTCATTTGAGAAGTTATTTTTTCAAACTCTGATGCTGAAATTTCATCGTCCAGCAACTCCTTCGAAATCATGTTACGAATTGAATTGAGTTGCATCTCAGTCAAAGTTGTTTTTTTCTCATGTCTCTGTATTTTCTTGAATAGGAATTTATCTATTACTTTTAGAAAAATTGAAGCACTTGCAAAAAACACGTTCAGTCCATGTAAAACCTTCCCAGAAATAGTTCTGATGATTTCTTTAAAATTTGACAAAAACCCAACGTTCAAAAGAAACACACAAAACTGAAAAATCAAAAGGTAGCCAGTGCAAAAGTCCAGCAAGCAATGATATTTTTTTATCATTGCAGAGCGTTTCAGTTATTCTTCATTCAGCTCTTTTTCAATTTTATGAATTTCATGTAGTCTGTATAAATTTGGGCTCATTTTTTATTCAATGGAATAAAAAATTCAAATCCAAATTTCACAACAACCAACTGAGAATTGGTATGTTCTTAAGAGGAGAATTTGGACCAAGAAGAAGGCCATGGCCGCTAATAACTGGAACCTCCTATTTCAAATACAAACCATCTCCAACCATGCCAAGCCCCGAACCTGTATATGTTTTCAAATACAGCCCTTGACCGTCCATTTCAACTCTTGTAATGTTTGAACCTTTTTCCAAATACAGTCCATTTCCCATCACCTTGTTTGTTGCTTTTTGAGCCAAAGCCGACCTGACACCTGAAAGTGCTCCAGTCGCCAGTGTTGAGAGAACGGTCTTTGCCAAAAATGGCAAAGCCTTTGTGGCTAAACCAGCTAACATCGAAAGGAACTCGCCCTCTGTTTTGATATTGTGAACAACTTGACGTTTACTCATTTTTATTGTGATGCCTTTTCCATTCTCATAAGCTTTTGTCATTCTGTTCACTTGTGAACTGGTCAAAGCAAGAACATCACTTCCACACAAATCTTTGTAGCCGAGACGAATGCTCACGGGACTCTTTGTATCAACGGCATGTTTCAATTTTTGCTGTTGATTTTCAGAAATGTTTACATGCACATTAGTATAACTCATTTATATCATGTAATAAAATTTCTCTCAAGTGATATCTGATTGTCAGGTTTTCTCCACGAAGATTCAATTGTTTTCCATTTTGGTCTGTGACAACTGTTTCCATTTTATTGATTTTATCTGAGATCACTGGAAGATACACAAGGTTTCTCGGGTTCTTCGATTTTATATCTGGGCGAAGCGTTTGGAAAGAAACTGAAAATTGTGTTTTGAGTCTTTCCATTCACATAAGACCCACCACTCACGTCCACATTCACGAGAATTGGATTGATGCTTAAAATATTGACAACACTATCCGACTCGTGAATGCCCTCTTCGTAAACCTGATTTCGAAATCCAAGAACGCTTGAAATTGAATTTCGCGCTCTGAAATCAACCTGAAAGTCGCCCTGAATTTCCAAGACACTTTTCCAAGTGTTGGTGTTTGCCGTTATTTTAATAGATTCGTCGTTATGCCCATTTCGTTTCATGGCAATTTTGATTGTTTCCGCAATATCAATGAGATTGTAACTGCCTTCTGAAATTTGAACTTCGACCAACTGTCTTTGTAGCATTGAGTCGTCCTCGTCACCTCTCCCAACCTCAATGAAACCAGTAGAACATCTGAAAACGTTGTTTTCATCAGACAAATTCGGAAAACTATAATACGTCTCCAAATTCACCAAAGCCATCTCATACTTTCGTGTGCGGTCCAACTCGATTGGTGGGTTAAATTCAGAGAAGTATTTCTCTAAATTTTTTCAAGAAGTTCAGTGTCGGTCATTTATTCAATAATGTAAAAATTGTCAAATCCACTTCTGTATTTACTGCTGTGTTTTTGTGAGGTTAAATCAATCATGACAAAATTGTGAGGTTTCGATCACGCAGGCTTACACATCTTTTTGAACTATTCTTTCATCATGTCTTGAGACACGTGGTCGTTAAAAACGTGATCAATATTTTTCTGGTCTTGAGGAAACAGACAAAATAAATTTGCATTTTCTCGAATTGTCTGGTGGAGAAGCTTGAAGTAATTTTGACTCAAATACAAACAATCACAATCTGAATGCCTTCCACGAACGTAATAGGCTTCACACTTGTTTTGTTTCTGAAGCAAGAGGTCATCAAATATCATCAGATTTTTATGCTCTGGAGACAATTCTTTCAGGTTGGGCACATGGTTTGCCGGTTCATAAAAATTACACCCAATTGGCTCTTTGGAACAAGTCTTCGATTTTTTGCCAATTCATCAGTCAGCACACTTGGTGAAATTTGTTCTCGTTGTATTTCATTTTGATTTTCAAACAAATTCATAATCACCTTTTTCGGCAATTGTTCTTCAAAACCTTTTTTCAAAATTTTGTATTCTGGTTGAAACAAACTCTCACTAAAAACTGACAATTTTGAATAGTCCCACCAACCTGGCTGAAGAAGAAGATTCAGCAACAAAGTAGTCTCATCACAGCCTGATTTGCCCACAATCAAACCCCACAGACTCTTTAGTAAAAGGGGGTAATTGTTTTTGTTTGCTATGTGTTCATTCCATGAAATATTCTTTACTTCCATTTATGTAATAAAAACATTTAATAAAATGGACAAAATGTTACAACTGACATCTTGCAAACGTTTCGATAACAACTGTTATCATCTTCTGTGCATAGCATTGCTATGGACAAAATGTATTGTGTTAAATGCCAACGATTTACGGAAACGAAAGACGTCAAACAAAAAACGACCAAGAACAACCGTCAAATGCTTCAAGGCATCTGTGTTGTTTGTGGAACGAAAAAGAGTAAATTTATAAGTGATAAACGAGGAAAAGGTTTTTTGAACGACGCAATCAACAGTCTTCCATTTGAGACGCATTTGCCGGGCCACAACTTCACAGGACCAGGCACGAAATTGAACAAACGACTAAATGAGGATATGACTCCAAAGGCATGGTCAAAACCTATCAACAGAGTCGACAAGGCAGCTTATCACCATGACATTTGTTATGTTAAAAACAAAGACACAAAAACTCGCAACGAAGTTTGTGATAAAAATATGTTGACAGAGCTTAATGGTATTTATAACCCCACACTTGGAGAAAGGATGGAGAGAGGTGTTGTTTCTACGATTATCGGAATGAAAAAACGCTTTGGATGTGGGTTAAAAAAATGACGCAATTTCAGGTATAACGTGGACTGACCAGCTAGCTGAAGAACTTCACAAACCCATAATCAAAAATTTTCCAAAACGAAAAGCCTTTGTGAATGGAATTGATAAAATTTGGGCTGCAGATCTCGTCAAAATGCAAGCATTTTCAAAGTTCAACCGTGGGGTCAGGTATCTTCTCACAGTGATTGGATGCTTCTGCTCAAAGACAAACCTAGAAAATCTGTCGCAGACGCGTTCAAGGAGATTTTCAAAAAATCAAAGCAAAACCAGAAAAGCTTTGGACAAAGGCCACAAGTTTTACAACAAACATGTGAAGGAGTGGGGCGTTGAGCTCTACTCAATTGAGAACGAAGAGAAATCAAGTGTTGTTGACCGTTGAAATCGAACGATGAAAGAAAAAATGTTCAAGTATTTCACAGCAAACATTACAAGCAAATACATTGACGTTCTTGACGAGTTTGTCTCAAAATACAACAACACGAGGCACTCTAGCATAAAAATTACTCCTGTTGAGGCAAGCAAGAAAGAGAATGAAGTGAGAGTTTACAGAAATTTGTATCAAGAGTTTGAAAGACGACCGATACATGCAAAATTCAAAACTGGTGACAAAGTCCGAATTCTCAAGAAGAAAGAGCTTCTTGAGAAAGGGTTCACCCCAAACTGGACAGAAGAAGTGTTCACCGTTTCAAAAATTCAAAGGACCAACCCAGTTACTTATAAAATAACTACAATGGTGAAGAAATTCAAGGGACTTTCTATGAACAAGAGCTTCAGAAGACATCACAAGAAGTTTTCAGAATTGAGAAGATTGTGAAGAAAGGCAAAACGAGGTCATTGGTGAAATGGAAGGGCTATCCAGAAAGTTTCAATTCTTGGGTGGACAACAAAGAACTTATTAAAATTTAATATAAAATGCCAAATAAAAAACAAAGTCTTGGAATCAAAAGCTCAACAGTCACTGCGTTTCTGAATGACAAACTCACACTACAGCAATGTAAAGAAGTGAAAAAATTATAAACCTTGATCCAAAGCCGTATAGAAAAGTATTCATTTACCGAGGCTAATTTAGACTAGGTCCAAAATAAGTCCAAAAATTTCCAAAATAAGTCTAAAAATTTTCCAAAACATGTCCAAAACACGTCCAAAAATTTCCAAAACATGTCCGAAAATTTTCCAAAACATACCTAAAAAATTGAACATACAATAAATGAGCTTCTTAAAAATCAAAGATCCATCAAAACGTGACAAACTTGTCACTGAATATCTCAAAACCAAGGAAAAAATTCAAGACGATTTTCGCTCAGAACGATTGGGTGAACAATCACTTTATGAAGACTTTGGAAAAATCTTTAAATCAATTACAGAGCAACAACAAAAGTCGTCGGAAGATATTATTTCCATACTTGAACCTCTTCAAGAAGCAACCGAAAATTTACCAGTGCTGCAAGCATTGCCCTGGGGATCATAGGCTGAAGCACTTCCTGAACCTCCTCTTCCAATTAATATAGGACCAACTATAGGAACGTATCTGATTAAATCATATGGTAAGGTGTATGGTGATAAAACCCATGAGTTTAAAAACAAAGACATATAGTTTTTTTATTGGTAATTCAAGGGTAAAATTTGAATGAGATAATTTAGAAATTGGTGGAAAATTTACAAAGGAACACCAGGTCTTTTGGATTTGATTTCAATGGAAAAAACAAAAACAAAAGATGCTACAAAAACAGACAAAGACAACTATTTGGAAATACTAAACGAAACAGGTGCGCTGTATGAATTGGATAAAAATGGAAAACTAAAGATGAAAGCGCCTAGTAGTAAAAAATATAGAAAAATCATAAAACCATTACGTGATGAAAAAAAGCGTCAAAGACTAGAAGAACTTGAAACTCTTGGACAGGGTATCATCCTCCCATCTGACCCAAATGCCTTGTGTGAATGGTTGGAATTGTTGATGGCTTCGAAACAAGCCGGAAACACTGGTCTTCGAAACGAAATCGTTAGCATTTGTGATGAACTTTTGAGACAAAAAATTTTGTCTCGTGATGTTTATAAAAACTTAATGCTTACATTAAATAAATGATAGTTATAAGAAGAGGATATAAACGAAAATATCAAGTCGACGGCTCTGGGATTTTTTCAAAGCTCAAAGACTTTTTGTCAGAATTCATCTGTAAAAAGCAAGTTGTCGACACCGCTTTGAACATTGCTCGAAGTGCTGGGCAAAAGGCTGGACAAAAAGCTATTGATTTTGCGAGTTCAAAGTTGACTCCCAAATCACAACAAATTTTATCAAAACTTGTGTCTTCAACACCTCAAGGAGCAACACCACAGAAGGCACAGCAGGTGACAACACCTAATTTAAATAACTTGATAGCTGGGTCGGGGCAGCGCGCGATCAAAATACAAGACCTTGTCAAACGGCTGAATAAATAATACATACTGTAAATGAACAATTCTGAACAAATCAAGAATGTTTTTGAAAAGCTTGAAGCCCTCAAAAACAATATCGATGAACTAAAAAGAGAAATATAAGAACTCAAATATTTCAACAGGTATTGAGATATAAACTAAGGGAAAAACCTGATTTTTAAAGTGAAAACAAAAAAAACGCCTATAATAAATGGACATTCTTGACATTAGTGAAAAACCTGAAACCGATGAATCGATCGAAAAATACGAATATCACAGTTACAAACCAATCACTGGCACTGACCTTGACAGACCTGGGGAAATAAGAATCAATACTGAAACACGAGACTTGTTCACATATCCAAGTGAAAGTTATCTGGTTTTCGATGGCAAGTTGGTGAAAAACGCTGATGACGCTGTTTACGCTGACGCTGACGTCATCACACTAATAAACAATGCCATGATGTATCTTTTCAACAACATAAAATATCAACTTTCAGGGCAATAAATTGAAAGTCTGTTTCACCCTGGGCAGGCAACTATGATGCTTGGGCTACAATGTTGAAATTTCCAGATGATTTTCAAAAAAGCACAGGCCTGAACCAATTATGGTTCAAAGATACAAGCGCAACAGCTCATCTTGAAAATAACGCAGGTTTTGGAGTTCGACAACAGTATATCATTCAAAAACCTGACCTGAACGGAACATTTTCATTCAGAGTTCCGCTGAAACACATCTTTGGGTTCTGTGATGACAATGAGAAAGTTGTTTACGGGTTAAACATCAACTAACTCTCGTAAGAAAGGGTGATAATGATGCGATTTTTAAAACTGGAGCAGTGGCGGCTGTTGGTGACGTTCCAGCAATTGTAGAACCTGATGATGGAAAGATTGTTTTAACAAAGCTTTCTTGGTGTATGCCTCATGTGCTTCCAAATGATCAAGAAAAACTTGCACTCTACAAAACAATTGAATCAAAATCAAGTCTCCCAGTCGGTTACCGAATGATTCAATGCCACTCGATCTCATTCTCACAAACGAGAAATTTCACCTGGCGATTGTCAGTGAAATCAGCCCTAGAGAAATCTCGCTGGATAATCGTGGCGTTTCAGACAGATAAATCTGGAAACCAGCAACGCAACCTGTCAATTTTTGCCCACTGTAATATCACCAACATGTTTGTTATGTTGAACTCTCGAAGGTATCCTGAGATTGACTATGACGACATGAACTTTACTCAGCAAAAATTTTCAAGGGTTTATGGAGATGCCACGGCGTTCCGAACAAAGTTTTACAATGTTGAAGAGTTGATTTATTCTCCAAACATTGCTCCAGCAGATTACAAGGAACTGTTCCCAATGTTTGTCTTTGACGTGACAAAACAGAGCGAAAAACTCAAAAACTCTGTGACTGACATTCAGATAAAGACTCAGTTTTCAGCAAACGTCGCCACAAACACAGAAGCTTTCGCTGGTGTCATCAGTGATAAAAGTCTCATTTTCCAGAGCGATGGGCAGAAAATGCGCGTTGAATATAAAGTTTCAAAAATAATATATAATAAACTCTCTGGTGGGTTTGTGAGTTTGGCATTTCTTCTCTTTTTCATTTTTTTCAAAAAACTGCCAACTTTTGACAATTCTTTTGTCTTTTGTGAAAATGATTAAATTAAGTTTAAAAAAATGTATCACAATATAAATGATTTCAAGACCTGCAATGATTTGTGCATTGAAAGAAAATACCAAAGGATTAACTCACATGAACAAAAAACAACCGTGGAAAATCATTGAAGAAAAATGGTTGACTGACAAAGCTTTTGAACTTGAAAATAATCACAAGAGAAAAGAAAACGGTTGTTGACCTTGAAACAAATGAAAAAATGTTTTTCCAGAAGGTGGCAGACGCTGCAGAATATTATAACAAAAGTTATGTTTTTTTCATATACAACAATGGAAAAGAGTGGAAAACTAAAAAAATTAATGTGATTGACCATTAGCAATTTTCAGAAAGAATAACAAATTTTTGTTTTTTTTGGCACGAGCTCAGTCTAACGAGCTCAGTCTAAGAAGTCATTGCCACAAAACAACTTTGCTAGCAGGGCCTAATCCATACAGGGAGTCCATACTCCATATCACAGTACAACAGCTACAGTAGCCTGCTCTACTCCAGTTAGTCCACACTACAGATTATTAACAGTAGTGGCTAACCCAAGCAACTGCCATGTCTACTGAAATAGCCTTTGCAACACCAGCAGCACAAAGCACACTCTCCCTGACAACCTTGTGTTCACTCGGTACATTAAGGACTACAGTCCTGAACTGAAGTTACACCATAGACCCGGAGGTATGGATGGCACGCAAAGCTAACAAGATGCATCCACAGACAGAAAAATCAGTGCGCAATGTGCAGCTTTATCCAAGAGGTCAAAGGTGACCAAAATTCATTTCACAGCCTATCGAGCCTGCGTTCTCAAAATATCGAATAAGGCATGTCGAACTGGATATCCTTATCCGGATCATGTTCCCGCAGAAGAACACGTTTTGGATATCCGTATCCGGTTGACAACTTACTATCCGGCCGGATATCCATCCGGCAACCCAGATAGTGATCATCTCTGGAGGCTGGAGGGGAAATCATCGAAGTGTTTGTTGGCTTGCGAGCGAAGCTCTATGCAATCAAGAAACTCGATGGTGAAGAAGAAAAAAAGTGTAAGGGTGTCAAGAGAAATGTCATAAGAAACAAAATTTCTTTCAATGATTACAAAGACGTCTTGTTCTCAGGAAAAGAAGTGTTGAGGACGATGAATGTCATTCGAACTCGTCAATACAATCTCTCCACAGAACAAGTGAATAAAATGGCTCTCTCTGCCAAAGATGATAGGAGAATAATTCAACCCGACAAAATACAGACTCTTGCTCACGGCTTTCGAGGATGAGGACAGGGGAACCCTGGGGAATACAAGGGTAACTGGGGAACAGAGGAGGACAGGAACAAAGGGGGAACTGACTGGGGGTAAAGGGGGACAAACTGGGGGGAAAGGAAAGTGGGACAAAATCCCCAAAACCACTCTACTAAGTTGATATCTGCCGACTTTTCCCTTTATAATTGCGTTTATTCTGTTTTAAGTCAGTTATCAAGAATTATAGCAAATATTGGCGATTCACATAAAAGTAGTATGTACCAAAATGTCCAAGCTTTCATCTTGGAAGTAAATAGTACCAGAATTGGTATTAAACTACCAGTTGACATGTGTGTATTGTGTAAGGTCTTCACTCCCACACGCAACGCGCCAGACTTCAAACATGTATCGCAGTAACAAAGAACACACAAATACATGAAAGTCCACGAGGATATATACATTGCGTATATACCAACTCTGGCAGTCGCAGTCCTGCCTTATAACACCATGATTTATTATCCTAAGCTAAAATCTAATTACTTTCACCATAGTTGAGAGACTTGACACCACTTTACAAGTTCACAACTTCATTCGGGGCTGTCTGCAGGCTCCATGTTCAATGACGTGGATATCGCATGCTCATCGGAAACTAAAATAAGACAAGCGGATGGAATACCTTGATTTTTTAGACCTTGGAGCACTAGCTTGTTAGTGAATGTCGACCAGACCACACGCCAAAGAATCAATGATAGCGTAACTCGAGTCAATGACTTGACTCGACTCGAGTCACGATTTTTGGTGACTCGGACTCGACTCGAGTCACGTTGAGAAAAACGGTGACTTGACTCGACTCGAGTCACGTTTTTCACAGAATGACTCGACTCGAATCACAGTTAATGACTCGAGACTCGAGTCAGAGTCATTTTTACAAAATCTCTGAGTTCCTCATGGACAAACCCAGTTCGTTTGCGCATAAAGAAATTAGCATTTTTTGCTTCAGTGATGATCAAGATTGGCGCAAATTTTCTGATTTGCCTGTCTAGTCGTGCAATGCTGCATTTTAGGGATCAAGTGTCCCCAACTTGCACAGAGTTAGACCTGAGACTTTGCACTGAGGGGTCAGCAGGGCACAATGTATTGAATCCTTATAGTGGTTTAATGTAGTATATGCATATCATGATCGTGGCAGTGGGCCTCAAACTGTGACCTTGAGTCTTTTCCAGATATTTCAGATTTAAATCCAAACCATAAACTATATTGTGAAATATAATGCAAATGCGAATGCTGAATCTTGTTTAAATCCAAGTTTCTGCCACTGTTATTAGCTTAAGCCTATGTGGCGACGTGATTATGCCACATATAATGTATAATTCGTAGCAGCAATAGAAGGGCGAACCTGGTCAAATGCGTAATCTCAATTGCTATTATGCTGAGGATTGTCAGTTCGACCCTTTCTTTGGTTGGCTCAGAGCGACGCAGCATTGTGCCTGCCACCAATGGTTCCCAACGTGTCGGTGGGTGCAATCCAGTGTTAACCTGCAGTCCTTCAGTAACCTGCAGTCCCAAAACAGAACCGAAAGTTACAGTATACTGCAGTCATAAAACTGAACGAAAGTTGCGAAGAAGTTCAAAAGAAAATCATCAATTCCACTCCAAATCTGTTTAGGAAAAAATGATAACATCCAAACCATCAATATATTGAAATGCTGCAAGATTTAAATCGAAGTAGCCTACATGTTCATCTCCGGTCTTTTTCATGTATTGGGCATGTGAAAACCACACTTTCAATGCAAGGCAACTCGAGAGGTTGCAACAACATCGATGTTGCAATGAACCGCACCCATTGCATGTTCTTTTTGTGAAGGTTGCATCTGGCACGACCTTCACATCCTGGTCAAAGCACCACTTTGTTGTGATTGGAAAGGCCAAACAGCAAGTGCACAAAGCTTCACACTGTGGGAACAAGCAACAATGAAGATCCCACGTCGTGCTCATTTTATTTCTGCTTGTTCGCGCCACATGGGTGTTGTTCTTCATGCACATCCCATTCGTTGTGAACCGCACATTCAACACAGTGCTAACTGAGAGGCTGCAACACTTGCACCAAGGTTGGGCTAGACCAGTGTTTCTCAAACTTTTTTATTCCATCGCCCCCTTTCACTCTCTACACGTCGTTTTCGCCCCCCACGCCTGATAAAGCAAACACAAGGTAGTAATTTTAAAGACGTTTATGTATACAAAGTATTAAATAGCTGAACTAAGGAATTGTTTTACGACGCTAATATTACGTTCAGAATTCTAGTGAAAATAACCCAAGGCTACGAAGCCCGAGCGCCGGAGCTGGGCATTTTGCCTGGAGCCGGAGCTCAGTTTAAAAGTTAGGACCGGAGCCGGATGTATAGTCATTTGAGAGGTAGCTCCGGCTCCAGGTTCCTTCCTAGATACTAACGGTTTTGCCAAATAGACTTGCGTGTGCTCTTTGTAGTATACTAAACGCCATTGCTACGAGTTATGACACCAGACTGCAACATTGGATCTGCAAGCCTTTGATGTGTCTTTGGAAAGGCTGTGACATCGCTAACGCTATGACATCGTAATCACTAAGGCTGTTACATCCTAGCTGGCAGGCGTGGTGTTACTTTTTGAACGATGGTTCTCAAAAACTGTTCTAAGAGCCCCATGCAGCTCCCAAGCATCTTTTGTGCGGCTTTTAGCAATCTTTCTGTAAGATTATATTTGCATAAGATCTGATGATGCCTACTTCGTAGGCGAAATATATACTTTGTAAGAGCTTAGTGTCTGATTTTTGCTGGGAAAGGATTCCTTTCGATAGGTAGTGTCTTTCAGTATCACCTCTAATATTTTGTGCAACAGGCTTCGTTAGTGCCATGAAACAAAACGTGTCAATTGACTCGTGGTAATTTTTTTGTGCGGCTATCTAACAAAATCGTAGGTCTGGATTTGCTCCTTCAGCGAAATGGTTGAGAACAATTGTTGTGGAAGTAAGAAGAATCTTAACTACCATAACATCTTACTTGCTAGTCAGAATGATCAAACCGGGTCTGTAGTATAGCAATCCTGAGCTATAATGAGTAGTTATATAATATAATATCCATAGCTTTTGTAGCTGTGTAGTCATGCTGTTAGCGGGGAGCATGATTAACCCTGATAGCATTGCAGATATGATACCATTGCAGATTTAAGCGTGAAATGCACGGCACGCCATTGTAAGGTAGGAATTTTTATTAGAAACCATTACGCATAGGCTACTAGGAAGGTTTACTAGATTATTGGCAAAGGTCATTAGGAAACATCACGTTTACAAGCAGTAGCATAGCATGAAAGTAATAAATAATTGGTAGCGAACTAGCATTGCTATGCATAGCAGTACAATATCTGGAGGTATAAAAATCAACGTAAACAAATGTGGAATTTTCTTGAAGTTTTCATCTGTGGAAAAAATGTATGGTTTCAGCACTATGACCGGTCCTATTTTCTCTTAAGCTTTGCATGTTCAATTGCGGTTTACTCTACGATTCATCACTGCATATTATGAGTGGAAACGATAAAAAAATCAGACGTTTTTAGCTATTTAAAAAAAGTCAAATGTAATTTCTTGCTAGAAGTCATACTATTTATTTGAACAAAGGGCTTTCAAACACATCTTCGCATTTGTGTTGATGCAAATGTGTGCGTGTTTGAAAGAACACATGAGAGTCGACTGTTTTGCGGTCTTTACATAGTTTGCCTGGGCAGCGCTGTTAGCTGGAATCACCAAGACGGCAACAGGCAAAGCATGCAGCGAGTGCAAAACACTTAGTCAATTGGGACTGTCTGTGCTTGAATGCTCGGACACAAATGTAGTTTTCCAAACAGCCATTTTCTTTATTCTGGTTGTAAGAAATTACAAACTGTCCTCAGGCATTGACGGCAAAACCAGCGACTACCTTTGTAGAAATTGTTTGTATTATCGCTATCTTGAGTTACGTGTCAACTAGTAACTATTCTCTGAATCGTTTGAACCTGTGATTGTTCTTTTTTCGCTGATTTCCTCATGGTAAGAGCGCTGCTTGTAAAATACTACCAGATTAAATTACTCAAAAAGGTTTGATATATTCTCTTAATTTTGTGTACATGATTTAATTCATTCTCCATTTAACTTGAGGCACACCAAAACAATTAAAATATTAATGTGTGAAAACGCCCAGAAGCCGGGCTGGAGTGAAGATAAAAGAGAGCTCCGGAACCACACTCATGAAAACCAAGAGCTCCGGAGCTGGAGCCATGTTTATGTAAATAAAAGCTCCGGAGCCAGACCTCTGTCATTTTTGCGATGGCTCCGCAGCCCTGAAATACAGGCGCCATTTCATAACAAAAAAATGTTGTAGAAAAAACGTGAAATTTCGTGTGACTCGACATTGACTCGAGTTTGCAAACCAATGACTCGAAGTGACTCGACAGACTCTGACTCGACTCGACCAAGTCATGACTCTGATCCTGACTCGACTCGAAAAATTTTTAGATGAATCTGACTCGAGGGGCTTGTGACTCTGACTCGACAAAAATGACTCGGACACATCACTGCAATGAATCAACTACTTTTATGTCAACGAAGCAATTTCAATGAGTGAGTACAGCACGCCTACTTATTAGTTTCAATTGGCGATGGTATCTTTTCCAGCGTATTGTTTATTGTTCACATATTACACATCTTTACCGACTTAAGGATTGAGGGCCCCCTAAATGTTGGGGACCCTGGCTGCAGCCCAGTCAGCACCCCCCTAATCCGCCACTGATCAACAGCATTTTGTTTCAAATATTTTGTGATTGATCGTTTGCCATTGATGGGCAGGTATTTTTGTAAACAAATTTCGTCATTTTGGCTAGATAATCGTGATGTGCATTGTGCAGGGGCGTTACGAGGTTAGATGGCGCCTGGGGCAAGAAACAAGTTTGCCGCCCCCATGTTCGAACCTGACGTCTTTCGGAAGCAAACGTAGTGTTTTGAAAAAAGTGCTTATGACATTGTTGGTATTTTAGGCCCCTCGCAGTGATTCGGCGCCCGGGGAATTGTGCCCCCTTGCCCCCTCACTGCGTCTTTGGTGTTATGCAATAAAAATCGGAAAATTTTCCGAAAGCAAACGAATTTTCAAGTCCGAACGTCATGAACATCTACAATTTTCGAACACAATACCGCGTGGATCTTGCACAGGTTGCCAACAAAGGTTACTGGCGGCATTTCAGGTTTCTTTGTGTAGTTTTTGTGTCACTTCTATGCCTGTCTCACTCGTTTTTTGTGCGTGAACCTGTGTTTGTTTTGCTGATAATAAAACTTTTCGGACATTCAACAAGTTACTTTTTTAACGTTAGATAAGTTTGAGAATAATTTTTGAATCGTTGTGAAGGCCGCTTCTTCTCCGTTAACGTCCCAGTAAGCCTGGGTAATGGTGAGAATATAATTAACCAAAATGTATGGTTATTAACTGTGTTTGTTTAAAAAAAGTTACCTGAGCAGTTGGGTTTTCACTGCTATGCAGTCAGTACACATCTGGATGAACTCGTCCTTGAGGCCCCACTAAAAAAAATCCTGGGATCCGCCTATGTCGAAGACCACTGATTTCGCTTATGTGAAACTGTAATGTAAAAATATGATGTTATCTGATGTTGAAAAAGGCGACAATCTGATGTTGACGAGACTGACCCCAGTGGCAACACTGGTCACTGCGCGAACGCAGTGGAGCGCGTACACACAAATTACTTTGACGCGAATGACAAGTTGATGCAAACCAGCCTTCACGTACGGATTACAATCGCGAGTAACAGCAATTTGTAATGCGAAAAGATAATCCACTACAAATGCACCCAAAGGTTGGAAAGCTGCCCATGAGTGTGGCAGGAGATTTAAAGCATGGCTGATAGATCTTGCATGGCTTGAAAAGCAGGATTCTGCTAACAGACCTACTGTGTATTCCTTGTGCAAACTTCAAAAAAAGAAAATCGCAAACTACAAAGCAGCTACAGCAGAACAATGCGGTGGATTACAAAATAAATGCAGTTGCAGGTATTGGAAGGTTGCATTTTCCAGTGGTAACTTAATTTTGTCAAATCTGCAGAAGATACGAAAGTAGAAATTGAGTGTGTAGTTTCTCTTTGATACCACTGATCAAGAACAACTGTTGATCATCTGAGTGAGGAAGTAAAAAAGCATGGAAAAAGCAACGTTAAATTTTTATTTTCCTGTTACAGGTATTACAGGTATATTTCATATATTTTTAGACTAGATTTCATGAACTCGTTGGAAGAATTGTTGGCAACTCTGGTTGCAACAATTCCTAATGCTGTCCAGTAAAACTCATGAGACGATTTGCCAACATTGCTGTTAATGGCGCAATCCTTGATGCCATTTTCAAGTCACACCAGTCACGGCTTAACAGTTGGCTGCTTTATTAAATGCATTCTTATTCGGTCATAAAAGATTGTGTGGCAGCTCCACATAGCTCAGCTGACACTTCAAACTGAAAAAAATTTTGCAACTGTCCAGGGCCGGATTTGGCTGATGTGAGGCCCTAGGCCAGTGATAGTGAACCTATGGCACGCGTGCTGGAAGTGGCATTTGCAGCCCTCTCTGTGGGCCCGCGCACAGTTGTTCCAGTACAGAGTTCGTTACCAAAAAGGTACAGGGACGCGGGCCAGGTTGCTCCCAAGATCGGGAGAGCTACATGAAATGACACTACGAAAGAGCGGAGGATTAGTTACTCTTCCAGTGCTCAATCAGAAACACCCACTTACCCAGCATATAATTTCAGAGATTATCACCCCTTCAAGCCCGTAGCCACGGGGAAGCATTCGTGGGCAGTACCCCCTTAAATTTTGTTGTGTCCAGAAAAAATTCTTTTAAATATATAATAAAAACCAAAATCTTTCCCCTCTTAAAATGTCTTTTCCCTGAAACCTTAAAACTTGGTTAAGAACCTGATCCTCTTTGGTGACATTAGCATTACTTATAGCAGGAACTTTTTAGGGTGCTTTATGGACCCGATTCGAGTCCCGAGAATTGAAAATCGGGTCCCTAGAATCAGAGAAAATTATCACCGGGTCCCTAGAATCAAAGAAAATCGGGTCCCCAGAATCAGGGAAATCAGGCCCCTACAGGTCCATACCAGGTACTTAACATTCTCCTTAAAAACACACTGGTCACAATATTATTTTTGCCAACACTGTTTTGGTTTCGAGCAGTTCTTTAGAAATCAAGCATGATGTCATTCCATTACATTATACACCAAGAAGCATTTTGTGCCAAAAAAGTAGCAAAATTTGACAATGTTTTCAGAGACGTCACAGAAATGGTAAACCACATTATGGTTGGGTTCGTGCTCTTAATTGTCAACAGTTTTAAGCACTGTTTGAGAATGTTCAGGCAGAGTACTATAAGTGTTTACATATGTACAATAATGTTCAGGGGCTGAGCAGAGGAGCAGTCCTGGAGAGATTTTCAGCTTGCTTAGATGAAAACAGGCTGTTCATAAATGAAACGACATGAAAATCCACAGTTCACTAATGTGGCCTGGATTGCCAAACTCCCGTTTTTACAGATTTTATACTACACTTCAATGCACTAAAAAACAAATAGAAGGTGTAGGGAAGAGAGCAGAAAGGGTGGTTTGTAATGTCAAAACATTTGAGAGAAAACTGCAGATTTTTGAAAGAAACATTGAAAGGGGGCAGCTGAAAAATTTTCCAAATCTAAATATGCATTTAAAAAATTCTACAACATTTGCAGACAGTATTATAAGCCCTCAATAAATCTACAAGGAATTTTCTAGCTTTGAAGCAGCCGCAAAGTTGAATTTTTGCAGAAGATTTTTACAACTTCGTGAAATGGAGACAACCCTGCGTTTTCTTACTTTTCCAGATCAAGCTAAAGTTGAAGATCTTTCCTGCTTACTACACTGGTTAGATTTAGAAAATCTAGAATTGGAGCTATTGGAATTTCAAGAAAACTCAATCTTGAAAAACTAATTCTACGACCTGCGAAAGGGTGACAAATGACAGTACACTTGTCACTTAGTTCTGAAAATGAAATTCTTATAGTTTGAAATTCTCTACTAAATATATTTACGTCAGTGAAAGCAATTTCCTTACTTTGTTTGGATCATCTTATGCTTGTGAGTAGCTATTTTCAGCTACGAATTGTATCGTTTCTGACGCCAGAAACAGATGACCTGTGTTCTGCATGTGTTGCTCTCAAACTTACAAAATATGAGCCAAGGTTAGACAAATTGTCAGCAAGCATGGAACAGCAAAAATCGCATTGTTCAAAATCCTGCCAAATGGAAACTCTTACCTTTCAATAAAAAATTGTCTGTATCATTGGAAACTCTGTATTTTTTTAGGTCAAAATATGTTAATACCTAGATGTGTTTTTCTAACTCAAAACCTCAGTTGGTCTATTCAGGTTAAACAGCCATGTTGGCACTTTGGAATACATAAGTGAGTTTAGGGTTGCCGTTTAGGCACTCGGTCTACAAAACGTTCGCCATCACCGCCTTAGGTTGTCACTTTTAATGCACCGAATGCTTAGTGTGGGCATCCTCTCTTCAGTGGCGTATCTATGTAAAATGGCGCCCATGACAAAGTTTAAATGTGCGCCCTTTTCAATAATTTAAATAGTAGATATAGTTATAATTTTTATTTTCTCATAAAGAACATAAATGTTCCAAAATAGAAAATGTGTATTTTTCCTTGAAACGTTTTAGCAAACAAAATTATATACTATCCATAAGGACAAGAAATTTCATACTGTTGTTATTTTCATTACAGTATAAAGAATATCAAAACATTCAAATAAAAGCGTGATCGTAATTTATGTGTAGTATTGACTGACCAAATTGTAAATCGTCCTAAAAAATCATGCAACATAATGCAACTGCAAACGAAAATTTATTTAAAAATGAATCACATCTAATTTGGACGGCACAATAAGTTACATGTGCAAGGGCAAAACGACGCTTAAACGCGCTATAGCAGTGGTTCCCAAAGTGGGTGGTACCGCCCCTCTGGGGGTGGTAAAGCACAAATAGGTGGTTGGGGGGCGATAGGATGATCTGGTTAATAATTACATTTATGTTGTCTTACTAACTTTGAGTCACCAAATGTCATGATAAACTTTATGATCAACTTACATGTATGCCTGTAATTTGTAAACAAAAACTTAGCGTTTTGGAAACAAAATAGAGGTGAAATGCTAGGAGACAAATTGATGAAGTGCAGTGTCCATAACTAAAGGTAATCTGCACAGTAGAACTGTTCTCCTCTGTAACGAAATGATTATGCTTGCAATTTTCGTCAGCTACACTTCTTGGAACGGGTAAACTGCTGCTAAATAATGCCCATTTCGTTGCAGTGACCACCACCGGTCAGGTGTGAGAATGCACTCTTGCACTTAGAATCAGCCTTTAACCAAAAGCGTGAGCTAGTTTTGGATGGAGTGGTTATGATGATCACAAATATAGTAATAACCTTGTAAAAGTTCAATTCGAAAGTAGGAAGGTAATATATATATTTTACAGATAGTGTTAAGTGCCAACAAGAATACGTTACCTATAAAGAGAATCGAAACGATTCTGGAAAACAGAAGTGTGTTTCAGAATGCACTTCAAAGTTTACCTTGAGCAGCACCAAAGAAATCCAGTGCAAGAGACATAGTAGAGCCAGTGGACGACTGCAAGTGCCACGGTTAAGTTCAAATACTTTTAAAATCTGCATATTAAAATCCTGCACTGCTCCGAACTCAAAATATGCTAAACCAACCAGAGTGGTAAACGAAGCAGAATCATGTATCGACCATATGTATCAGAGATGAGCGGACTGTGAAATTTTACAGTCCGAGTCCAGTCCTGATCTGATGAAACTGAATCCGATCCAGTCCTGTTCTGCAAAATTTTTGAAAATCATCAGTCCGATCCGGTCCAGATCCACCCATGCTAAAGGAGATAGGGCTATTTTTATTTTGCCTCATGAGGCAAAAGCACTACTGGAGCTATTTTGCCTATAGCCAAATACAATTGATTGAAGACAAAATAGTTCCAGTAGTGCTTTTGCCTCATGAGGCGAAATAAACACACCTTTCTGGCATTTCCAAACTTCAACAAAGCACTGTCCATTTTACCATCAGAGGCAAAAGCACTGCTGGTGTTAT
>Ga0210059_1002652_pt1 | contig 28145 bp, 20 predicted proteins | sample Ectturendosymbi2_FD_188042 | JGI IMG/M metagenome (GOLD analysis project Ga0210059, IMG submission 188042) | Ecteinascidia turbinata endosymbiont from Florida, USA - Sample 2 (SPAdes) (version 2) | ecosystem: Host-associated > Tunicates > Ascidians > Unclassified | place: Key West, Florida...
CCGATAGCCTAACTTGGAGCGCTGATAGTTTACATTCAGTGCAATGACACATGAAATAAGGGGAGTGCGTGTAGAAAAATATGCATTATTATGTCAACAAACTTCGCCAAAACGTTGGTTTGGAAACGTGGACATGACGTCAAATTGTGACGTCACAAACACCGCACACCAAATACAAATGACCACCATATGACCCTGAACCAAACCCTCCCCATGAAAATTTTCTGCGTACGCCGCTGGCTCCCTGATTGAGTTGAAAACCGGTTAAAAATTACAAGCAAAGTTTTTCTGCTTCCCTTTCTTTGTATTTCCTTGTTGTATTATGTCATATGTAATTTCCTGGCTTCCGTTCTTGCGTCAGTTGTGACATCAAACAATCGGTTCCGGTTATTTTGCATATACTGCAATTGGACCAGTCACACACTGATACTATGCAAATGTTGCGACTATTATCTTTTCCGTCTATAAAAGAGACTTCTAAATCTGGTCACGAATAAACTTTTCGGACCTCAAAGCACACAGTCGTTTGCAAAGTCTTACCTGCAAAGAGCTATGTTCCTCATCAAACAGCAGAGTCAGCAGAATTCCCACGGAAAAAGTAGTGCGGAAATCCACGGAAAATTGCTGACGATCTCCGACCAGCTTGCCATGAATGTCAAAGGTCACCGACGAGTTCATCGAAAAAGACATGGACGTTTCGCTCTGACAATAATAACTGGCGAACCCCGCCAAGCAATCGCATGTGTAATTGTGGATATCTGTCGCGTAAAATCTTTTACTTTAGTTTAATCATGTGGCAACTCGTAGGAACGTGCAAAACCAGAGCTTCTGGAAAGCAAACTGACTTATTGAATCGTAACGGCAAAACAACAGAGAAGAGTTTGAACGCAGGGGTCACCGCATTATTCGTTATACGATTCAACAAACTGAAATCTTGTCAACAGAGAATCGTCAATATTTATGACAGAGCTTTGCTTCGCGCGGAATCCGGCGGAATGTGTATTGCAAAAAAATCCAGCAAAGCTGCGATTTTAAACTTGGTTATAAATGCCAGAGAAAAAATATTCAAAAGGTTTACAAAGATGTAGATGTCTATCACACTTTAACTTTTACTTCATCCCGTCGGACAAATCATGTCAAATACAAATACACGGCGCCATGCCTTTTAGTTTCATGAGACAGTATTATCAAATTAGACATAAATTCCAACCCGGGATTGCAGAAGTACCTTCGAGTTCATTCTGCAGGTAAGGTCGGCACGTGCCGTTATTCTGGCATCTGTGTCCGTGGTCACATCCAGTCAGCGCCACCGAGCAGTTTCTTCCCCCCAACCCCTCCCTGCACAGACACGTGTAATTCGCAATCTCGTCGACACAAGTCGACCCATTCATGCACGGCTTCATCTCAAAACATTCATCGATCTCTGTGTCGCAAAGTTCCCCAGTGTAACCTTCAAACACAGCAATTCGATCAAACCAAGTTGCACGTAAAAAATCAAGGGCGACATCTTGTGTCCATACAAAATTTTGTACCGGAGCCACAGGGCGAGTTTCAGGTGTTGTCCTGAAACCAGATGATGACCACAAAAATGTTAAAACAGTGGAATCGTCCCGTTAACAGTCCTTTAACTGTTCAGTGAGCTCTAAAACAAAGTTTTTCGAACTGCAGGCTTACACTTCAACTGCACGCACGCCGCAATTTGCAACTCAGTTTCATTATTTGCTTTACACTTAATTTCTGCCGACCCGTCATTTTCACGTGATTAGAACTTAGAAGCCCTAAGCTGCGAAATGTATATTCAATTTTCAGAAGAACCTCACAATTATACGAAAAACGCTCTTGAGAAGATTGCGATGAAGGAGGTGTTGGCAGGACAGCAGAACGAAATCAGCTTTAACAAAAAACAGTTGTGGCTGAACGAGTTGCAAGAAAAAAACAATAACCAAGCCAACCTGCTGCGCACAGGCAGACAAACCCTGCAGCCTGTGTGTATGTGAAACTGGTGTTGATTACATTCCCGTAGAGAGATTGATTTGACCGCTGAAGGCAAGTGGCGTTGTTGTAACACGGTTGCATCAAGCATTCATTCACATCAACCTGCAAGAATTTGTGCATTGTTTCTTTTCCTTCGAAATCTACGAAACAGGTTTTGCGACCATTGCCAACTACAAATGAACTCTGTAGTAACGAATTTACAAACCTAATACTTCGTATAATAGAGTTTGGCATTGTCATCTATTTGTCTTAAAATCATACTTTTCCGGCCAGCTTATTTGAAAAACTTCCGTGTGACAACCGCATGCAAACAGCCAAACACATAAGACATTGCACAGCTAAACGCAACATCAAGACCACGCGAGTGCATTCCAACAGAAACAGAGCAAGGCAGATGCACATCCACCAGTCGATCGTGCAAAACAAGCACCTTCACAGGCAGCGTGAATCTCGTTAGTGTTGAACTCTGCAAAGAAACTTGGTTCAGAAAAATAACGGCGTCTTGCCACCCCTTCGAAACGCAATCAAGGGAGACTTTAAGAGTCAACAGTTTTTCAGCAATTGCTGTTCTGATAAGCGTGTTGAAGCAATAGTTTTGATGGTGAATGTAGCCTTCCCAGTCCCGTCGCCACGAGGGTGCTTTGATGAGCTACGCCCCCTAAACAATGCTCCAAGACCCCCAAATTGAAACATGAAACACTATAAATCAGTGGGGTTTTGTCAATTTTTACAATGTCAATCCCCCGTGCACAAACGTAAAGCCCCCATGTTGAAGACTCTGGCGACGGTTCTGAGCCTTCCGTTAGACGCTTTCTGCTCTTAAAGCACTGTAACGTTATTACTGTGATAGGCAATTATGGTGCTTCTTTTGAGTCAGAACCAGTCCTTTCACGTCTTTGTGCTCTTCAGAACAGTGCAATGCAAAGTAACTTTTATTTACTTTGTAATGTCCAGTATTTTCCTGCACAAAAACTGGATGTTGTGGGAAAATCGTGCGCAAGAAATCAATTCAAAAATCGCGCAGTGCTGAGAAAATTGCCACTCAGTTCACAAAAATATCAGCAGGAAGTGAAGTTGTTTCAAATGACCTTGCCAACTGATGGTCATTTTAAGCAGAGTGGGGGTTCTAAATGTCCCAAACTTATCAAATTTTAGTCATTTGAATGAATCTTTTACCTCGCAACGCTTGCCCTCGTAACCAGGATGACAGCGACATTCAAAATCGTTGATTAGATCGTGGCACGATGCGTTGTTTGCGCACGGGCTTAAAGTGAAACACTCATCGATTTCTTCGTCGCACAGTGGACCCTGAAAGCCTGTCCCGTTGCACACACACGCGAAGTTGGCAACACCTGCAGCGAAAAGTTTTAAATCAGAACGTCTTTTCAAGACCAGAGTTGCGAACAAATATTTCTACAGGTGCGTGCAGGATCTCAACATTGTTCTTTGCGTGAAATGCCGTAAGATGCATTTTGCGGGTAAATATTGTGAGATTGACGTTTCTGAGGTTTCCAAAACATACACTGACTTTGAACAAAGGCGTCATATGGCTTAAGCAAGTGAAGCTTTGTTGCAAGTTCAAACGACCTTGCGATCAGGCAGTTGCCACCGCTTTATTATCTATGTGGCACCTGCGACTGAACAAAAAAATGTTTCAGATGGCTCGAAAACAAAACTGTCATTTCGTCACAAACAAATAACAAGTCATAAGCCATGAAGGTACATCCATTAAATCCTTTCCAACTGCAGAAAAACTTCCATTACGAATGATCGCCACCAGCCATAACCAACCACAAACAGTATCTTACCGGGGTATTTCTTAACATAGACCATGTCTAAGACGAGCTCTTAGTCATAGGGACACCTAACACCATCAACAGTTTGTCACGATGAGAAAATTACCGTAACAATCACTTAGGTCGGTTTGCCCGAACTTCTTCGCAAAAAAACGTTAGATTGCTTTGAGCAACGTCTAACATTCTCAACGTTTCAAAACGTTTTAAACAGTAACCAGCTGTTTCCGATGAAGAATTGTTCGCAGCTGACTTATTGGTAGAGAAGCACTGCTTGTGTTGATAGGCGTCGCTCTGACAAGTCGTCCATAGCGAAGAATCTGACTATAGCAGTACTACGGTGACTCTTTTCACCAGCACTCGTAAAGAGCATAGCAAAAAGGCGCAAAAACAAGAGACAGTTACTAGGATACAAAGAAGATGCTTTTACCATCTACACACGTCCCATTATTCATACACGGATTGCTTTGACAATCATCAATGTCTTCGGAGCAGTTCAATCCTTCATACCCAGGTTCGCAAGAACAATTGTAACCGGCAATCTTAACAAAACCACTTTAATTTAATATACTTGCGGTAGGGATGCATGATGCAGTTATTAGACTGCTATGTCGCGACAAAAAAGAAAACACGACGGCTTAGATTAAAAGTAGAATCGGTAGAGCTGACAAGCAGAGCAAGTAGAGCTGACAAGATATTCTGTAAGTGAATAGTTGTGATTTTTTGGTTAACCATGTGACATTCTCTATCGCAAAATGCACCAACACCGTTTCACCCCTTACTCAAATAGCAATGACCAAATCTTCTATCAATGCAAGCAGATCATTTTTTAAGCAATTCATCGTGTCTTCTCCAAAAATTTTGCGTCAGAAATTATCAGTCCGGCAAATTAACATAGCAATGCAAAAACTCCAATTACCAGGTCTGTGCATGTCCCATGCACGCAGGGGTCGGGCGAGCATTCGTCGATGTTGATGCTGCATGTTTTGCCGTTCCATCCAGGGTGGCAAGAGCAATTAAAATCAGCGACAAGGTCTGTGCAGTTTCCATTACTAGGTAAAAACCAGCGACGAGGCAAGTATTAGACCTGCGGCATTTTTTTGTTGTATAAAGAAAATACACTGCGATACTTGTAATAGAATTTCTTAACTTTTGACAAATTTTCCTGGTTACCTTGACGTGTTTTGAGGTGAGCAAATATGGTTGGAGTGCGTGTGAAACCTGAGTAATCAACCTAACAGCAAAAGGTTCGTCAGTAACGTTAGCTCCGCATCCTGCTGCCCTGATTCTTGCAGAAGTGGTTTCAAGATCTCCAACAATCATTGTAACGTTTTGATACCCTTTTTTGATGCATTCTTAACGTCAAGGTGATTACTTGTTCGAACGTTACCGCGAAGCTCAGATGAGGCTCGATGTAACCATTAAATACGTACATGCAAGGGTTGCTTGCGCAATCGTCAATATCAACTTCGCAATTGACACCAGTATATCCATCGATGCATTTACAGGTGTAAATTCCGCCTGTCTGCTGGCACACGCCGTTAACGCACGGGTTCGAATCGCAGGCGTCGTGCGTTGCTTCACAATGTAAGCCGACGAAACCGACTGGGCAGAGACATTCGTACGGCGCACTTGAAGCTCCAGATCCGCCTGATGAGCTGTCAACACAAGGACATTTAAAACCAAACGCCCGCAGACAGCTACAAACTCAGATCAACTGTTAGTTCAATGACTTCAGCCAAACCAGCAGTGTGCCGTCTCATATCTCGGAGCACATCGGCGAGAACAATATTCCAGATGCTTGGACAGCACTCACCTCTGAAAATTCCATGTCGCTGGCATCCTGTTTGACAAACCCCACTGCCACGTACGCAGGGCGATGCGTTGTCATTTAGTGAAAGAAACACATTTTTTTCGTTTTCTTATGCGCAATTTCGCAAGCTTACCTGGGAAGTTCTCGACACGCGCCTCTGTTCTGACACGGATTGGGATTGCACACCGAGCTTTTGGTCTGACATCGATCGCCTTCGAAACCTGAAATTTAAGTATGGAAACGTTGAGTTGGATAAAGCAATAGCTGATATCCTAACTTACTACAGGAAAAAAACTGCTTTCTATTTCATGCAAAGAGAAAAGCGTTTCCTAACTTGAGGATAAGTTGGGGCACATGTACCACAATACTTCTTTTGCACTTCAACTATCAGGGAGGAAAAATTTGCATGAATTTTTATTTGGTTTAATGCAATTCTATTCTTAGCTTGATTGGGGTGCAATTCCATTTTAAGCTTGATTGAAGCTTGATCTTGGATCAGGCCCGTAGCCACAGGGGGCATTGCCTGGCTCCAGAGCCGTATCAGCCTCACTCCATACCCCCCAATTGGGGGGCCCACACTGTCACAGGGGTCCAAAATTCAGTCCAGTCACCACTTAGCCCCTCACAGAAGGCTTCGACCCCCCAAATTGAAATATGAAGCATCTGGTGAAATCAGTGAAGTTGGGGAGCCCTTTGAAAGAAAAATGCTTATACATTACAGTTACTTTGGGCCCCTTTGAAAGCAAAGTAGCCTACGTATTTATTTCAGTTGCTGTTGGGCCCATTTGAAAGCAAGCCACTTTACACATTACAGTTGCTATTGGGTCCCTTTGAAAGCGTAGTGAGCCTACTTACACATTGCATTTACTATTGTGGGCCTCTTTGAAAGCGTAGGACTTACACATTAGAGTTGCCATTATGGCCCTTTGAAAGCAGAGTACTTACACAATGCACTTGCTGTTGGGCGCCCTTGTAAAGCAGAGTACCTGCACATTACAGTTGTTGTTGGGGGCGTCTTTAAAAGCAGAGTAGCCTACTTACACATTGGAGCCCTTTTGAAGGCAGAGAACTGAATTATGATGTCGTTCGGAAAATATTATACGAGCGAATAAAAAAAATTTTACCAAACAGGAGGAATATTTACGCGCGAAATACCTGACGGGGCCCCTAGGCTGTATATAAACCTGTCAATGATCTTACATGAGGATATGAAACCGATTGAACACGTTCTGCTTCATCAGATATGCGTGCTTTCTCACCTGATGTGCGCATGTAAGCATTGTAATGTAAAGTTATCTTTATACTATTGAACACATTGAAGTTGCTGATGATTTTATCACTTCAAAAAACACATATTTAACGCGATTTTTCATAATTAAACCTAGACACCCAGGTTGACTAAAAGCAGATCTGGGTAGAAAAAACCCTCAGTGAGAGCCCTGGTCACATGCGGCAAAACGCTATCACCGTAACTTGAAGTGAACATTTCAAGATTTATTGCCGTGTTATTGTAACGCAATAAAGACCGCGAGTACAACAATCCGGTAACAAGTTTCGCTACCTGCCTCTGCAGGCAAAGGATCGGGCATGAGTGAACTGCGCAGGTACGCTAAGCGTTTCGGGGTCCTCGCGGTCACGACTTTGCCCCGATGGGCCTCACGTTCATTTATCCGGCCCTGCCTACATGTTAGGGTTGCCAGATCACTTGAATTTTTTTCTACCCAGATTTTCTATCCATATATATTCGTGTGAGTCTATTTAGCAATCATTGCTAAGTTGTCCCAAAACAGAGTAGTGCAGTTATTGGATTATGGATGTTAACCGTTGCGTCCACGTAGGCCTTAGTCTGTATTTGTTAAAATTTATAGGCGATTTGAGATACAAAATGTTATCTAAGCATGTGCCATGCACCAGGAGATCAACAAGTCCAGACATCAGCAAGGTTTATGCATGCGTATTTTGGCCAGTAAAAAGCCCAATGCGCACGCTTTATAAGCATATTTCACTTAAGCTTATGGCAAAGTTTATCAATTAAAGAAAACGTTCATCGCGGCACACATACTTTGACCGGCCTCATGTTTGCTCCTTCGGTAATAGTGTTTCCATAACTGAACGACAGGATTTATCCTGATATCCTGCAAATTTTTTTACATTTGCAGGTCATTAAGACATCTCTAAATAATCGCCGTCAATTAAATGGCAATGATTTTTACGACTCCCTTTTGTTAAGTTCGTTCAAAAAATTTTAGTTGGAAACTACGAACCTATTTTGGGTATTTGCGGGAAAATATTTATAATTTGTACAATCTACAAATGCTGTTCATGTTGTGAAGTAAATATAAACTTTCAGAATGTCTAGCCCCCTGCACAAATATGAAGCCTCCAATGGAAGACTTTCTGGCGACGGTTCTGCCCAGGCCCGCAGACCCGGGTGGCATTCGGGGGCAGTTGCACGCAATTTATTTTGTGTTCTCCCAACTTTTGTTGTGCTCAGATAAATTTGTTTAAAATATGTGATAAAACAAGAATCTTTCCCCCTAAAAATGTATTTTGCTCCCCCACCAATCTTAAAACTTGACTACGGGCCTGGTTCTGCCAAAATTGTGTCTGCAATTAGGATATTTTGTTTTGAAGATCATTCGGCTTCGAGACGTAGCGCAACGTCGAAAACGTTTATTATAAATCGCGATTAGGGGTGCCCTGTTAGCATTTTGGGGGTAGAGTTGGGCTGCTGCGGCACTTCCTGACCCCTTCAAATTTGTTGTTCCCAGAACATTTTGTTTCAAACTCATGTATTAATAAAACAAAAATCTTACCCAAAAAATCTATTTTTCATCTTAAATCTTAAAACCTGGCTACGAGCCTGGTTTGGATTACGTTGTTTAGAATGATTGTGTGAATCACTAACTGATTCCATACCACATAACACAATATTAACCTCATCGCTTTTACATCTTGTTTTATAGAGGCAGTGTTGGATTCACTGTGCTTATCTCCCATAGGTTATAGAAGCTTTACCCATTCTTCTTCGACCCCACTTTATAATGTGAATGATGTGATTCGTTATATCTCATGGTCTAGCCTAGAAATAACCCAATGTTTGATTTTAAGTGACAACCTATTTTTCTCGTATAGATCTGAAAACAAAACAGAGAATCACTTTTCACGTAATGCACGTTGTTGTGTGGCACCGTGCTTATGAAAATTTATACCAAAAATAAGAACAAAAATACCAAAAATAAAAACAAAAATAACGCATTCAGAAAATAATGTGACAAAACGTTTGGTTCAATATTAGTTAAAGCAACTTCGTAAATACTTGAATAAATAACTATAGGTTAAAGAGTATTTCCCACAAGAAGCATAAAAACTAAAAAAATACTGACCATCCGACTTGTACACAGGTATTTCGCCAGCCAAATTCGAGAATATTTGGTTGGTTCTATTTTGGCGATTGTTACCGCTACCACCAATTTATTTAACAGTTTTCATAAGGTGTTTTTACCATCCTGCCGCCCTAGGTTCTAGCCTAGCAAGACTACACAGGAAATCCGATCCTGGCTACAATAGTGATCTTAGGATGGAGCAAATGAAGCGCTTGCCTCGGGCCCCGTTTATGGAAAGGCCTTGAGGTGCCCCTTAATTTCCATTGATTTTTGTACTATATAGGTTTTCTTTGCAATTTTACTTCTTAGCAATACTGCAAATTCAGTCAGGTTTGAAGTAATTATCACAGATGTGTTGCTTCTTGCAAGAGACAACTCTACAATAGGTTTGCAACCGCTTTCGGTCCCAAGGTACGTTGTTGTTCTACGTACTTCCATCCAACAACGTCTAACTGTGCGGTGCCATGGTAGACTTTTCCTTGTGGCAAGTACGCAGATTAACGTGTCACGTCTGTGGATTCGTTTATTGCGGTTGAGTGGTCGCAAGTGGTTACTGGTGCAAGAACCATTTTGAAACCTGGCAGAGTAGGGCAGGGTTGTGTTGACCGGCAGATCATCGTCAAAGGATCTTGACTGATGTAGATACATGGCAGTTGAATAAAATATTAGAATATGCAATGTACATAACATGCGGTGTTATGTACATTTCGTATTTGCTTTTATTTTTCAAATAGCCTGAGTGACTAGTTCTGTGAAAGTCCCCGCTAAGTCATTGTCTCGGGGCTCCAAGGTTCTGGATACACCGTTAGCTGGGTAAACGGTAATCTATGAAACCGCTTTAGGGTAACAAAGAAAAACGTTGAAAGTCCTTGTACGCGAATAAGTACAAAAGTTAGTACGACGCTAACATAAAATCGCAACCAAAAACAAATATTGCGTACAAACACTACAATGATGAAAACTGTCCAAGATTGTGCGTTGATGCCACAATTGGCCAATTGTATCTGAAAAGCGGGTAAAATGGTCAATCAGGCATGTCAAACACAAACAGTTAAAACACGTGCATCATTGTTTCGATTGTACTTTTTTCCGAAGAGAGGTATACAGCAGAAACAGACAACTTAGCAATGATTGTTAATCCTCTTGTTCAACTGGTTTTTGTATAACTTTCAATTTTGCTTGTGATGTGAACGACGTTTTTGTCATCAGCATACTAACAATTACGAGGAAGAGTAAAAAATTAACGCAATTTTTTCACAGAAGAAATGCGTTTTTAAAACGTTTGTTAAAATTTGCAAGAAATCTTAAGCCACATATATTTGTAAGACCGCCGTTTTTCATTCTGTTTTTTTCAGGTTTAGATAAAGATATGCGTTTTTCTGAGCTTATTTCATTTCGTAATAGCCGTCTCGTTTGAATTCCCTCCCAAGTAAAGAATAGTAATCGAATTCCAGGTTGCTGCCGGATAAATGCCTGTCAACATTCACAGGAAATTTTTTTACAAATGAGATGGTGGAGACGATGCCACCGTCGATGAGGAGGTCCAAAAATATCTCTGAATTAGGAAATGGAAGCTGTGGCATGTCTCGAGGTGACCGCCAATCAATTTCTGTTAACAGAGACAATAACACAAAAGCATACGCTTTCATAACAGGCGATAGGTGCATAAACATCGGTGAGTTGGCATCAGGGCTGGAATAATGGTAGTGTTCACATCTGGTTCTTCAAACGTGTGTGTCAGCTGGGTCCCAAGACAGGTGCATCAGAACAAGGGAAGCAATCACTTCTTTTAAGTGGACAACTTTGCCGCATCCTACATGTTCACCTGATTCACAGCATTTTTCAGACTACAATCTATTTGGTGTATCAAGAGGCACTGAGAGGTGTTGCAACCTGTCGGTTGGCGTTGCGTTAAACGTGCGATTCACCACAAACGGGATGTGCACGAAGAACAACACCTAGATTATGTGGCGCGAATAAGCAATAATAGAGTGATCATGGCATGTGATCTCTATTGTTGTTTGTTGCCACAGTGTGAAGTTTTGCGCACTTACCGCTCGGGCTTTCCGATCGCAACAGAGGCAAGCATCGCGGCAATGATAAACAAGTAAAAACTATTGTCACGAATTTGCTTCGCAAACAGCTTGGTTTTACAAAGCTAGAATAAATGCCCTCATTTGAAGATGAAGCACAGTTACTACAATTAAAAATACATATGTAACCCTCTATATCTAGAATATAGATTAATTTTAATGTATGCTTTGGTCTGTAATGTTTTCTCTTTCTAATGTAATGAAAAAATTGCTCTACTTTTTTCTTCACCCTCCCCACGTAGTTATCGCGTCATTAAAGGATTTTTCTTTTTCACACCCAGGTTTCACACTGAACCTTTGCACTGGATGATTAATTTCTTGCATTTTTAACGATATTTTCTTGTCTTCGACGCAAAAGAATTTAAACTTAATTTTCTTCGAAGGACTTCCTCTTCATTTTAAAAATAACCTTCAGCACCTTGAAATACAACAAACTTCTTCAGCACCTTGAAATACAATAATCACTGGATGGCCGCGAAAGGGAGGAACTGATGTAAAGTCTGGATGTAACTGCAGCGTGATGTAGCCATTGGATGCAAACAATTTGTTTAATATTTAGAGAAACTGTTCCACTACTTTTCTAGTACCCGCAGAGCAATAAAATGCTGCAAACCAACAATTTGGCCGAGGTCGTAATCCATACGTTTTCTATACTTTGCGTACTTATAATTGCGCAGCTTTGAAACGTAATATTTTTGGTTTTATTAGGTCTACCACAATGTCGCTGTAGTGAGAATATTTTTGCATGCCACAGGGATTCTTCTAAGGTGTTTCTCACGGCAGTGAGAGACTGTCAATGGTGCAAACCTGGCATTGCCCATGGCACTGGTATTTGGTTACGGTTAATGTTGCTGGCAAGCATCAGAGTTGCTTACTGCAAGCCAGCCAAGACGCAATGTGGTATACTTTGCGCGGTTCAACGTCACGTGACAAAACGTGTTTCGATTGCGCATATTGCTGAACAAACAACTTCAATACTGCTGAACGAAGAGATTTTTTATCATCAACTTCGAGTTGTGGAGCACAAAGAACGTTTAGAAAATTACTCAAACTATGATTCTTTTCTCATCACCTTCAAGGCATTTACAGGTGTATTCATTCACTCCGTCGACGCACGTTCCGTTGTTTTCACACGGATTGAGGGCGCAGTCGTCGATATCAATTGAGCAGTTCCCATGGTCATCTCGATCATAACCTGGCAGTAAACACTATTCACTGGGAAAATTTTTTACGTCTAAATCCTTCGCTGTACACAATCCTTCGAAATATTAGCAAGTAAACATATTCACTTCAATGAAGATCAGTGCAAACTTAATTTGAACAATCTTTATTAAAATCAGCCACAAAGTAAGTCCGGTTGTACGACCAACGCCCTTCAAGCAGCAAAATGTCAGAGGACAGATGCGTTCATGATCACGGAGCGCGTACCTTCAACGCAGATGCATCGGGCGGATGAATTTGTGTCGAGACATCGCTCGTTGAAATTACATGTAATGTCATCGCACGTACTCGTGTTCACTTTACTTGTCTGCAATCGTAAAAATTTGGTAAGCAAAACAAAATGCGGTTCAGATCTGTAATCAAACAAATATCTACAATAACGAAACGGTGAGATCTATTCCGAATGTTTCATAAAAACTAATTTATGCTGAATTTACCTTTGAAAGACAGAGGTTGCACATAATTTCTAAAAACCATAATAAACGTACGAAACTCTGTTTTGAAATTAGTTCCATCAAAAGGCTGGCAGGTCGGTCGCTTTAACATACCTCCGTGCAATTTCGTCCACTCCAACCGTCAAGGCACTGACAAATGTAAGTGATGTTTGTTTCTTTGCATAAAGCACCATTGTGACACGGATCGGGATTGCAAAAGGTCGTATTTCCAGAAAAGGCACCACCTTCAACGACATCGTCAAAAAACGTCAATTGGATTCCGTCTGTGGCGCATTGTTTTCTATCCGTGAACTCTCGGCATAATATTTTTATTCAAATTTTAATAGTTTAAACACCAATTGAAATTAAAACAGAGGGGGGATCTTGCTGCTTAACACACACAGGCAAAGCTGTAAAATGATGACGGACAACAATAGGAATGGATTCCTAGGATTCCTCAACAATAGGATTCCTCACGTTTTGCGACATCTGTTTAAAAAGTTTGGGCATTCATACAAATACGTACCAAATAAGCATAAAAAAATCACCAAACTTATAGAAAGTTTCATTATCCACGTAGCACCGAACTTTGCTTTTAGATTCCACCTTTCCGAACACGTAGCTTTGCTATATCCAAAATTGCAGCGGCATCATGGAATACAAATTAAGCATTATAATAAACCTGAACAAATCATAGCCATTAAGATATTTTGGCTACAATAAAAACAGTGCGTAATAATTCGATTAATTTCCACATAGCAAAGAAAATGCTAAAATAGTTTGTGATTGAAAATAAACCCTGAAATAAAATCGATGATTGTGCCCAAACATTTATGAAATACAAAAAAGGGTCTATTAACAGCAACCCATGCAAAGGCTATAGTAAGCATAGCTGCATAAATGCACAACACGCAGGTTTCCAGGAACAATCAGTTGCCACTACTGCAACGTCACGATATTTCTCGCGCGATCCGACAGCAAGCGTTGGTTTCGTCTCGAACCAGGTTTGTGTCTTTGTCAGACGATTTTACGATTCGTATGACGCCCCATCTGTGTGATCCTTTTTTCTAGTGACTCATGACGTCCATGTTCCGGGGGCATGTGCGGGCGTGTGCGTCGGTTCAGCTCTTTTCATGGTCTGTCAAGGGTTTGGCGCAGATCAGAATCACGGGACCTCCCACGTCTGAGCGTTTCATTACGACGCTCTTTTTACAGCAGCATCACTTTTCAAAACGTCGCTCAAAGAACTGTTTGCATAAAGCCGAAAATATTGAAAGCGGTTAAAAGGATTTCAAGTAGCCAGAATTTCAAGCAAAATCTCCCGACAAATCGAATATCAAACCCTTCGTGCGACTGAAATAGTGAAAAACAAAGCGCTTTTTGGCATCACTCAGCAGCGACTACAAAAAGTACTTTCAGATTAATTTTAGAATTTTGTAACAGAAGCGTTATACAAAGGTGGCGTCTGTTTCGTCCACTTCTGAACTCTTGCATTGGGTTTTTAGAAAAGAAAATTTACGGTGATGACATGATCAGTAAAACATCATTGCGCAATGTGCATGTAATCTTTCGCACTGACTTGAATTCCTTGTGGGTACACTCTTTGATATGGTTTAAAAAAACAATTTTGCTGAGTAACATGCGTCGATACCTTCAACGCATAGGCGCATTAATAGTAAGAAAATAGACACAATCCACTTGTAGTAAACAATACAAGGGTCCCCACCGTCGCATTACGCACCAAAAGCTCAAAACATGAAGTGTATTGTATTTAGACGTTTTCTAAGACACGTTGAGATTTCAAGGTTTAACTCCACAAACCCAGGACTTAAGACAGGAGTATACCTCATTACACTAAGCTCAAGGCAAGCCTGTGGTTATTGGTCTTCTTACTGACTACTATTATGTGCACGATTCATAATTTTTTCTCCCACGCAAGAAGCCCACATTAAACCTGAACATTCAGATTTGTGTAATGTATAGCACTGGTAAATGGAAAGTGATTTGCAAGGACTCCACTATTGTCTATATGCAAAGAGCATCTGGTTGTTTAGTGCATGGACGGAGGTAGCTTGGATAAAAACCTAAAACGTCATCATGTGACGTTTTTCTGAGTTCAGCATACATTCCTCAATTAATAGCATTGCACCTAGATCAGCTATGTCCAACCAAATGGCTTACTGAGCCAAAAATTATGTCACTATCTTAACCAGGGCCGCATATTGATTGACATAATAGTGAGGGCCGCACATTGAATGGCTTACTTTGATCTTAAACTAAATTTAGCTTTAAGCTAATGTACTGAATGCGTTCGAATCCCAACTGCAATGGTAAGAGACGTGTTAAAGTGGCACTGAGGACTGCCTTCATCAAAAATGTCAAATTCAAGATTATCAAAATAAGAACTGGTTGTCAGTATGTAGGATACTTTCACTGCAGCTAAAACCTAAAACGGGGCGCATAAAACCTTCGACTGGCCGCATGGCCCGCTAGTTGGACACAGAGGACCTAAAATCAATCCTTACGACCATCAAACACTTCGGGTCGCCTGCTCACTCCAAACAAGATGACAGCGAGTCTGCTGATATAAGCCTTCACTTGAAATACCATTTCACTCTATTCTATGCAATAAAAGTTCCTTGGCAAATTTTCAGTTTCGTGTGCAAACGCACGCCTTTCCTGCCCAGCCACAATGCACAGCCGCGCATTCCACAGCCTTCCCCGGCAACCACATCACACACACACACAGGTTTCAGCCTCTGAACGATCCGACCGCGACGACACGGCGAGTAGACTGCGACCGCTGCGAACACGATGCCAAACAGCGGAGTAGACACCATAGTGGTCACCTCTCATTAGCGTCATTGCGCAAAAAGACGAGAAACAGCCACCCTTTCGGCCACTGCTCGGACCAAGCGTGACAGCGCGAGATCGACGCGCTCTTAAAACTCTTGATGCTTTCCTGAACCGCTTCGCATATTTTATGTACACCTCATCATTGCCTGGTAATTCGCAACGAGTCGTTGATAAGTTGACATCCCACGACTCAAGACTATTTCCCGTCAACTGAAACGATTTTTTATTCAATCTCACAACACCCATTGAAGAGAAGCTTTTGCGCTAATTGAAAAGATGTAAACCAGCAACGCTTTCTTCGATTTCCAGCAATGCCCAAATACTTTTCGTTTCCTTGAGTTTTTTAAATGACTTAACCAGCAGCCGCCATGGGCTTCTGTCTTTCTGCTACTTCAATACTGGATCTATAAAACGATGTCAACGCCCGCTGTAAATGTCAGTCAATTCGCGTTGCATGCTTTTCAACCACGGCGTTCAAGTCGTCTGATCCAAATCAACTTGAGTTGTGGAGCACAACGGTTCAGCAAGGTTTTTCTAATACGGTCAGTTGCATGAACCACATCTGCAAGCTTTCTCACCATAAAAATTAGTAGGCACTTGATGAGTAGAACATTGCAAGACTGTGATACGTTTCAGATAAATTCGTTTTCGCAAATCATTCTTACAAGTCGGGCAAGTCTTTCCACAAAAATAGAAGAGACCAAATGATACAGTTACTATTTAAACATATCGCATGGTGAGAACGGGATACAGGAAGGCAAAGTGGAATTAAATTTTTCATGGAAACTGTGCCCATCGCTGTATCTTGATATATCCGAACATGCTACATCTTGCGTGAGAGTACAGGAGGCAATTGCGCAAGCCAGCATTTTCGCACATATTACTGCAAAGTTTGCGGAAAAAACACGAGCTTCAAACGCAAAATCAAACGTACTTCGTAACAGTTCATGTAACTAAAAAAAATTATGATCTTTCTGCAGTATAACTGATTGGCTCAGTATAACAGCCGCAGAATCACTAAATAGTAGCAGTAGCATTGTGTGAAATACTGACCCACCACGGTGTGATAGCAAACAACTGCTAGTAGCAACAGCGACAGTTTGTTTATGAAGCTTGTGCTCGCGCTTGTGCCATGTTACGCCTAGTTTAGAATACTTGTATGTGGAGTTGTTTGAATGAACAGATTGAGGTTAAATTTGCCAACATCGAATTGTACTTTTCTCAATAACAGCACACATAGAAACGCAGTATATTGGGGATATTAAAACTTTTGGCAACTCTGGCACCAACCAGACAAAAAAGTTAGTGCACATATTTCACTGCAGCAAATTTTGGAGAAACGCCAAGTTCGCTGACTATAGAATTGCAACGCAATTAGCTTAATTAAATAAACTTAGCTTAACTCCGCAGTATCGATTCCGAGCTTTTGCACGTTGGCTGAATGTCATTAGTGATGCATGCAATTGGTTATGTGTTTGCACACAAAAGATCATAGGGCAGCGGCCTCCAATGAAAACAGGTTAATATAAAAGTTTCTTTCTGAATATGCCTTATAAGTCGCTTTTCTGAAGAACGACGAAAACATCCACGTACACAAGGTATGCTGCTGACTAAATCGGCTGATCCTTGTGTTAAAAACTACCTTAACGTTGAATTTTAGATATTATGCTGGGGCAGTGACGCAGAGTGGGGTTGACCGCACCCTGCAATTCTAAAACAACGAATGTTTTTTCACAAATGGTCATAATGTTTCATGTTTTTCAATGCCCGCAATCACAGATAGGTGGACGGTGGCGGGCAATTTTTTGATAATTGCGGTGCCCTTTTCCTGCTCTTCACTTCGCAAAATATACCTTAGGTGCCCCAAATTTTCCGGTAGCACTAGGACCCTGTCTGCGGGAGACTTATTCCTGGCGCTGCTAACAACCGCCATCGAGAACGCCAAACCAACTCTTGATGTGAATGACTATTCGTTTAAATGAGTAGTCATTCACATCAAAGTTGATTTGGACTTCACAACACACACGTACAAAGCCAGCCAGCGCGCAGCTCGAGGCTCGTAATTAATCAATGCTTGCTATTCACCGGCAAAGTACCGTCTACAAAGTTTCCCTTACTCCGATTGCTTTACTCTTGTCCTGTTTGTTGGCTGGTCAGATTTTCATAACATTCTCAGATTTTCAGCACTTGTGGTGTGATGCAACAGCTGCTAATTTCTTATGTACTCCTACTTAATAACTACGTTGTAAATGCACGCATGGGCTCGAAGGATTTTTTCCAGGGAAGGGCCAGTAGTGGATTTTCCAGAGGCAGCCAAGAAGATTTTTGCAGTAGGGGGCCAAAAGTGGCAAAATTTCGTTTCAACCACTCGAAACTAAGAAAACAACCTTTTTTGCTAAACATTTGATGGGAAAATGTCAAATTTCAAAATCCAGGGGGAAAACCCTACCTGCCCGCTGCTAACGCCCATAAATGCACGTCGTTAAATGTTAGTTACTGCAACGAGAACAAGTAAGATGCAAGCAAACTGAAATGCTACACGCGCACAGCTCTACAGCGAAAATTCTTGGGAGAAAAGTGAGACAGTTGCCGCAAATTTCTGTAATAGGGAACAGAACGCATCAAACAACTTTGTGCATAATTACAACCAGCATTAGACACTGCTGCCCATCCAGCTTGTAGCAGTTGTACGGACAGCAGCGCTTATTACACTTTGAGGCTCCCACCCGGCCATTGACTACGGTTGGGAAACTACTGCAGAACCTGCGATGTATGGAGGACCTGTAGGGGTCTGAAATGCGGTTCTGCATTTTAGAGCACTACGCCAAACAACTAGAAGCGTCAGGCGTTTTATCTTTTCATAGAAAAGCTCTCCAAACTTTGAAGGAAAGGCTGTGCATTGAACACACGTCTAGTCTTTCATTTCAGTGAAGCTGTGACAACTGCTACATAGCGCAGTCCCTGAGCTTTGCCGAGATGAAGCTCAGGTTTGCTGCGCATACAATTATTTGTAAACAGCTAAATTTCGTACTTTGTGAATCTGCACTTAAAATTTCGAATGGTCGCAAGATTGCATGTCTTTGGTCCGAGGCTAGCTATCTCATTGCCAGTGGCGTTGAAAACAAGAGGTGTGCTTTGAGAAACTAAATCTCCTTAAACCCGATTTAAAACACTCCAGTATATCAAGCACCGATACTGCGTGGTGAGGCCTACTTACCTAATTAAGATGAAGACCACAAAGCTTCTACGACAAAACAGGAAAAGAAACCTAAAATATTTGCAATAAGCTAGACTGTCAAATAACAGTGCGTTGGACAGTTTTATGATCAGTTCTTCTTGTAACTCCGCTCAAATATTTATTGACATTCGACCTTCAATACACAAAAATTCAAAACAAACTATTAGAAACAGTACCATGTTATGGTTTAGCTGCAATTATTTTGCGTGTGATACGCAAAAATGGTTAGTGTTGTTTAAGTTAATTAAAAAGTGAATCCAGTTATCACTTATCAACAAAACACATCTTGAAATTTCGATGATATTAATATATACTTTCAACATGCTTTCTACTTGCCCTTGGCTTTCGACAAATGACGCGAATGAAACGTGGCCATCGACGCGTTCCTTCAACACACTAAAAAATATTTAAATAGGGAGCAGAGAGACCTTTTCGCCACTGAAAAAGGAATTTTTCTGGGGCCAAACATACTTCTTCGCAAGTTAGTAATTTCGACAGTTCTGAGAAATTTTTATTCACAATTGCTTCTGCGTAGAATTTTAGCAGACAGGCACAGATGAAAGGCGGCTTGACTTCCACGACAGCCAAAGGCGAGTAACCATGCGTTTTATACGACAAACATTGTTTCAAACAAATAGGTTTTTGGCAGGAACCTTGACTATTACCTCTCTGACGTGCACAACTTTTGCACCAGCAGTTTCCAGCATGCCATAAAATATAACAGTAAATGGGCTACATCATGCAAAGCATTTTAAAGCATAACAGCTACCCTTGCGTTCGTAAGCTGCAGTGCGTGCATCTCTAAATCCACACACAACGTTCAATCCGCTTCGGATTTGAACAAGACGGTGGCGTGCAGGTGTGGCAAGCATGTTGACCATACCTAAAGAGCTTTGAAGCAAGAGCACTGCATCGCCCAAGGTGATGTCCGTGTCTGTGTGCACGGCTATTTCCAAGTCAAGTGCGTGTCTTGTGAAACCAGTGCATTACTTCAAAACGTAGATGGGAGGAAGATGGCCACAGAGAAGCAAAACACAATTTCCTACAACAAACGTGGTACAATGCAGGGTGGGTGAACAAAGAGTTCAAAACGATGCATCTTTCGAGATGGTTCAGCCGTAAAGACATGTGGAAACCCAGGAAGTCAGTAACCGTTAATTTATTCTCACTGACCCAAACAAAACAAAAAATACAAAAAGACACTATTGTTACTGCTTTCATTTAAGTGCAACCAAAGGGAATTGATGGTGTTTAGCCACGCTTAAACTGAATAAGTTTCTTCAAAGAGTGGTGTTACAACAGACTTCAATTTAGCTTAAGAGGAATTTTGCATTTCGTACCTCCAGCCTCAACCCCATTAAAATTTTTGCCATCCCTTTGGCTTTGTTGATACCAGCATCATGAAAAAGTCAGGAAAGATCGATACAGCCAAACAGTAAATTTGAAAAAAATTTTTATAGATATACAGATGAACAAGTCAATCACGCGCACAGGTGAAAGAAGAAAGTGGCAATGGAGGTTACGAAGTAGAAAGGCATGCAGCAACCATAACATTACTGTTTAATTCAAGCATCTGCAACATGATCGTGCAAAGCAGACAACTTTCGCTTCAAACTTTTTGTGACACGTTGTAAATGTGAGCAATCTGGCTTAAAAAAGCTTAAACAAAAATTGACATTTGGAAACTCCAGTGGTTTTCAACCTGGGGGTCGTTTGCTTTTTTTGGGGGGGCGCGAGAGCTTCTTATAAAAATATTCATATTACTTCTCTAGTTGATATTTCGTATATGGAACCATTTTTGTCGTAGCCAAAATATTAGGATCACCTGGCAAAAATGATAGCCTGCTTTTAAGTGTGATTGTGACCATTACAAAGTTTTGAGTACGATTATGACCATTATGATAGAGTGAACTGTCGCGTGCGACAACGCACGAATAACTTTGTGACGTAAGAATGTGCTGTGTTTGTAAATTAGATATCAGAATGCGGTAGCCAACTCGGGAGTTATTCTAGTTTTCAATGAGTTGTGCTGTGGAGTGATTTGCATAAGGGGGGCGATAAAAACCTATGAATGTAACTTGATTCACCATAAATTTTTACAATTCAGAAAACAGCATTCGCGACATAAGGCCATTTTGTCGTCGACTGTTTTGTCACAGCAGTGTTGTGAAGTATACTTCATTCCTCTAGCAGATGTGGAGCTGTTATGAGACTTGACTTCCAAATATTACTGAAATCTCCCTCCCTAACCTTACTGGTTAGATCCGCCCCTGATAGGGCACGGGTCCCTCTCACTGACGCTGCCATGTGCATGAATTTAATAAGAGTCTTTGTTCACCATTCGCCATTGTGACTTTCTGTTGTGCAAAAATAACCGCATTACATATGCCTGACTGGAAATTTTCGGAAGGGAATCGTCAGCTTAAATTGGATTGCAAAATGGGTCGCTGCATGAAAAAGGTTGAAACCAATGACCTAGTCCAGGGCTACTCAAATGGCGGACCGCGGTCCAAATCTGGACCTTTGGATGGTGACGGCCGGACTTCAAAACGAACTTAGTCATTTTCCCAGGCATTTGGGGAAAATAAAAGCTAGAAGATTCCTGATATATTCAATTTATTGAAAAGTTCACTAGCAACATTGCCGAATTGTTTAGCGTCTTTTCTTTTCGAAAACAGTTGTTGCTCTTTCCTCAAAACCATTTTTAGTGACAGACATTACCGAATTCTCAACTGAAGCTAAAGACACATGCACATGTGGGGACCAGAGATGCAGTGGAAATTTTATAGGTGCGGAAGCTCTGCTGGGCATCTTCGCTTACATTTTTGGCAACGACCCATCATTCACTGATGAAGGTGGTGGAGCGGAGCTCCAGCAGCTTGACACCACAAGTGTGGACACAGCCCAAATTCAACTGGCATTAATTGAATTCCAATAGAATGCAGTAGTGAAAGAATTATTTTTTGATGGCACACCTGAAAACGTCTTGTCAAAGGAAGGTATCTCCAAAATTTTTTCACTCCCCGCAAATTGTCAATGGTAATTCTCAATGTGTTTGGGTCCACCTGCTGCTGCCGGAGGGGTGAATTGCTCCCTCCTGCAAGCAACAGTAAATGTAAAACTCGGAACCTCACTTAGTTTACAATTCGGTTTAGTATTGCTTTGGTTTTCAGTAGTTTTTTTGCGTTTTTCGAGTATTTTTTGGTGATTTAGGGTTTTAGTATAGCCAACCACATTTGGATTCGCCATCATATCTCAGTTTTTTTCTGAGTGTTGCTAGCGACCCCCTAAAGTCAGTGCAGTGGCCAGTGGACCCCTTTCAGCTACGTTTTCCCTCCTAGCTCAAACATCTAGTTACGCCACTGTCTGCGGACAGTCTGCGCTTTCACAAAAGAAGTTCATAAAGAATACGTTTCGCATCTGTATGACGAATAAAAACCTTCACCACTACCTTCTTCTCGCTGTCTCTACCTTGGAACAAAAATTTAGGTAACTGCCAAGAAGCACAAAATGCCATTGCTCCTACCAGCAGAACTATAAAAAACGCTGACAATTTTTGTTAATATCTGTGTCCATTTACCGGATTTTGTATGTCTACTTATAACCGTATTAAATTATCATATTATGTGTCTTTTTTGTTAGAAATATCGAAAGCATGTCACATTTGCATGATTTTATGGGAGTGACCGGACCTGGAAAATTTTGACATTTGTAACTGGACCCTTTATTAAAATAATTGAGTAGCCCTGACGTAGTCTATTCCTTGTCGCTGAACTTGGTATTCGAAGCGTAAAAACTAGCTAGCTCGCGTTTTCACCTGCCTGAAATATAAGGTTTAGTTTTCGTGCGACGAAATTTGTCCAGCTACATAGTCTCGAAAAATCCAAGTATTTGCAAAATAGTAATTAACTTAAAAAACAAACCAAGAACGATGATATAGACTGCCGGGAAGGATCATCGTTTTGTCAGGGTCATGCATTTACTTTGCTATACTTTTACTGCCTATATATGTTAAATGATCCCAGCAATCTTTTTTAACTTACATAGCTTCTTCTATCAACTTAAAGTCAAGCTTGATGTGTTCCAAAATCCTACAGAGTTGCGTTATCTCTTGGTTTCATCATCCACTCTGCTCTATTTGCTTCTGCCGTCCTCCAGTAGCGTGCGCATAACCTGACTCGATATAGTAATGCAGTACGACTATCAGCAAAGCGTCCAAACTGTGGAAATCAACAGCACAATGCAAAGTCTGTCATTCAGACTAAGTTTCCAAAGGTATCTTTCACCAAAAACGAACGAATCACAATACGAATTACACCCTTGCATGCATCACTGCTTTCATATACAAACGGCTCTGACGTCAACCGGTGTTTGGTGGCGATCAGTGGCACACGGCAGGGTGACTAAGGCTAAAGTACAAGGTGGAGCGTAAGTTCCTACCTATCCATATATCTTGTATATCCGGTGTATCTGTGTGCTGACCCCACTTGCTGCACAATATTATGCAACGCCATGTTCCGTGAGACATGTTTCTCAACACAGAAGGGGTTACTGTTCCAAATACCGTGGAAACAGCTGTCTTCATTACATTATAAGAGTGATAACGTTGTTTTGATAGAATTTTGTTTGCGTTTCCCCAAAGGGAGTTCTCACATGTTGTCTGGTCCAGACATATTTCGGGCCATTTCATGGGTGCTGGGAATGCTACAAATCCACTTGTCAAGAATATTATTTAATTTAATTTCGCACACTTTCTGTTGCAGAGGATGTTCATGAACATGCAGTATAATGAACTGGAGCTCCATCTTGTTGCAAACAAACCTTCTCTCTGATTTCAAGTTCATTGAGTTTCGGCATAAACCACTGTTATAACATGCTAATATATGAGAACTGACAAGCCAAAGAAGTATGGTCCAATAACTTGACGCAAATTAAGTGCTGCCCACATCATTACCAGCGGAGAACAAAACAGAAGTATATGCATAACAAACCATAACCTAATAACATATGGTTGGGTAGTAGTGACTTATGGACCACCCTTTTCCTCAAGGTTATTTGTAAATATCTGATCAAGGTTAGACCACGACCTGGTTGCCTTAACAAAGTAGTAGGCCACCTGCATTTTCAAAATTCTTACCTCGGTGACTACTGCACATTGTCGACACTCTGATTACAGTGCAATGTAAATTGAATTACTGAGTCGGCTTATGACTTCTGAAGAACAAAACACTCTTGCACCAATGTGAATAAAGTTTTGTATCCTGCCCTGAAACCTGCGAAACTTGGTGATTGTGGCAAATCATGTTGCGTTTTCACGAACTACATCATAATTTTTTTAATTGTGAAACAAAGTTCACATTCTGGAGCTGAAGATACAGGCGACCTGAAAACGCGCTTTCTGTTGCAGAGGATGTTTATGAACATGCAGTACACCAGCATGCTTGCTAGCAGCTACAGTCTGTTACCCAGTCGTATGGACGCTTTCATGTCGTAAAAGAAGGGAAGCTGGTCAACGTCTCTCTCCCGACATTCCAACAACCAATCGAACGAGGGTCAGTGGCAAACAGCCAAGCGCTATAGCAGATCGTGCAAGTCGAACACTTAATCGCCTATTTTTCCGGCCCATTGATAAGCAGATAAGAACTCGACCTCGAGCACACGCTCATAGGTTTGCGACAAATGGCCGCGATTGACAATAGCTTGCAACACACTACGCAAGGCAACGGTGCACAACCTGCGGCCTTCGATAATGACATTTCCGGCCGTCTACATGTAATTTAAAATAGAAGATTTGCCGACCGTGCTGACGTACATTGAAGCAAAACAAACGCAAGGCAAGAAATTTTTAATAAATTTGTTAAAATGTTTGACTTTTTATTATACTTTTAGGAACAAGAAAATGATATATACCGGATAAAACCTATTCTTTAATTAAATGTATCTCATAAACATAACTCGAACTCATTGGCGGCCGTACTTCATAAAAATAAAAGCAACGCGGCCGGCAATAGCAAAAGGTTGTACATCCCTGATGCAAAGGAATGAAAAGGCGCCCAAATCACCGGTTCCAACACCATCGCCATGAAAAAACACGGGCACTGCCAAAAGCCGACTTTATGCGACTTTCGGTTCAAAGAACGAAACCATGTTTGACGAAGATCAGACAATATTTGCGACTGGAAATTTAGTTGAACACGAGCACGTGCACTTTGTGTTTTCGACAACGGTAATCTTGAAATATTTCAGAGCGAACTCAGTGACGCGTTTTGTGGCAAACTACAAGTTGTATCTCATTTTTTCTACGTTGATTACGAAGAATCTTCACCGTTCAGGTCAGAGTTCCCGGGGTAACTACTGAAAAAAATGCAAATAATAAAAGTACGACACTCTTACTTAGGATTGTGCGAAATTAAAAAGGCGAAACAGGTATTGTTGCTACTCTTACCTTACAAAGCAAAACGTATAACCAGCCGTTTCCGAAGAAGCATACACCTAAGGTTTCCACTGTCAAGCTCCAACTTAATGGGCAATGCATTACGTTCTACTAGATGCAGTGGCGTAGCCAGACCGAAACTTGGGGGGGGGACAAAATCTTTGACTTTAGGCGAATAACCCTATTTTATTTGGAAGAATGCCTCTCAAAGCACAAAATGACTATATTTTCTAAAAATGTTGGGGGGCATGGCGCCTTTGCCCCCCTGGCTACGCCTATGATTAGACGTTTGTTTTTGCTAAGCTTAGTGGGAATGGAATCACACCTTTGTAGACGAAGCAGCGACTGCCGTTCATAAATTCCGAAATTCATAAGAAAATCCTAAAACTTTGTCATCAGTCTACACAACTTCGTTTTACACGAACGCTACCATCGACACGCTGCAAGAGCAGCACGACACTGAGCAAGAAACCGCATTGCCACAGCGGGACGAGGCCGCGTTCCGTTCTTGGAAACCCTGTTAATAAATTTAGCTGCGCCTGCTTGTAAACAAACTCGGAAAACATGCGGGCTCACGGCCGACTGTTGCGTCATTGATGAGTCTCTAGCTCCAGACAGGAGAAAAACGATTCAAAATGGTGGAAAATTATCCGAGACACCAAGTGCCTCATTCTCGACGCAGTGCAATTCTGCGTACGGAGATGCTCGAAAGAACGAACCAACTCCTTCAATTTATTTGAAAAGTTAATAGATAAACTGTAATTTATAAACACTGCAAATCGTTATGGGCTGCTGCAAACTATTATTTTCAATCCATCTGAGATAAACCTCATAATATTTTTTCCTATTATTTTAAATGGTTGCTGCCAATTTTCCTTTAGTTTCTCTACAACCGTTAAGAATATTTTCTAATTGCCAGTTTAACCTTGCGCGAAACTATAGGCTAGTACCAGATTATTCCAAAGGATGACACCTTTCACCCTTTCATTGAGGCAATCAAGCGCATCGCAGCAAATAACATCCAACATTATTTTGCTCATAAATTGGTGTGTGAGACTACCGTACATATAGGTTTCTTGATTTATCCCAGATGAATATGTACTTTAATGCAGAACCTACAGTTATTTTGGAGTTTGCTAATTGCAGCTTTGCAAATTTTCCTTTAGTGTTTAAGCGGCATTTCAGCAATGGTACAATCAACATATGCCCAAGGGTTGTTCTGCAGAAAAGAAATAAAATACTTTTTCAAGCTTTTAATCTCATAACTACAAAATATGATTGAACTACTTTTGCAAAAGGATCTACAAGCAAGCGATATATACAGCCCACCAAGGCTAAATATTCTCGCGGTATACACCACGTTCAGTCCAGATTTGACTCTAGAGCAGTGCTTCTTATCCTTTTTCCTAGAGTGACCCACTATCAGTCTGGATGATCACACCGTGACTCAGAAACATTTGCTCATGCAATGATACCAATTATAGAATCCAGCTAATTTTTATCTCACTTTGATTCATGTATCAAAGTTGAAACAATAATTGTTGATAACGAGATATGAAGGAAAAGCGGGATTACTATGTAAGAGTTTTGGCAGTACAGTTTTGTACACAAAAACTTTGTACAGTTTACCGAGTCGACTTCCCGTGACACACCAACATTGCTTCCGTGACCCATCTCGTTGGTCTTGACCCATAGGTTAAAGAATCACTGGTCTAGAAAAAAAGGTTCTTTTCTATTATAGCAAGGATTATATCGTCAAACTCCCAACAATTATTCTGACTTCATGGATTACGTATGAGGAAAGAAATTTACCCAAGCATTTGCAAAACCTTTCCAGCGCTGCTTATGGAAAGTGCACATTGCTTTTTCTTCCTATACAGCTCTTCACTTTTTTAAATGATGACCTAATCGTTCACTCCTACTTCCCTTCGACGAACTCACGCATGCTCTTGTTATTTTTAGAGTGACCAAATAGAAACTTTTTTTTTTATACCAATTAACAACTTTGATGAGCCCTTGGTCACAACAACCGTGCAAACTTTGCTCGCAGTCCTTCCATCACCATAACAAAATCGAGTTTTTTCCTATTAGCCAAGCTGTTATTTCCACTATAGAGAATGCATGAGGACTAATCTCAAGGTTTAATTTCCTAGTCTGCCTCTATGGTGATATTATCAGCCTTCGCACGAGGTGAAGTTTCAATGATTAACAACGAATGTATCTAGTCGCATAAACCACGATGGTGAAACTTGAAAGTCATGAAAATAATGCACTGTACTGCAATGCACTCAGTGTCAATATTAGTTGGTTTAACGTAAATAAAAACTGCTGGGAGAAAGCAGCGGTGACAAGAGTTATGCAAAAGTAAAAAATGGTGAAAAAAGACATGAGCAGTGAATGGCGCACTTTACAAAACTGACAAATCGGTAACAACATCTTAAAATTACACCATTTATATCTTAAAACTAGACCACTACACCTCAGTGCCTTTTTAGCACTCTCAGGAAGGGCATAAATATTCCATCACTTATAGCAATTTTTTGCGCATCTATTCACTAAAAAGCATGGAAAACCATCTATGCTGCATTCTAGCTGCTACTGTAGGCTGAAATTAGCATTGGTATACGTTATTTACGTAGAGATATTTACTTCTAAAGGAAAACGTATTGCTCGGGCTGGAGCAAGGGTGCAAATGGCAGGCGTGCCCGACTTGGCCAGAGCCTCCTAGCCTCTCTCTCTACAAGGCCTTGACCTGACCAAAGCCGGATTAAAAGGTAGGGGGGCCCGGGGCAATTTTTACTGGAGGGCCCCTATGACGTAATTCATGACATCTTCGTTTGTAAAATTTACGTTTTCGCTGATTCGCAAGGTTCCCGTTTATTT
>Ga0210059_1002653_pt1 | contig 28143 bp, 22 predicted proteins | sample Ectturendosymbi2_FD_188042 | JGI IMG/M metagenome (GOLD analysis project Ga0210059, IMG submission 188042) | Ecteinascidia turbinata endosymbiont from Florida, USA - Sample 2 (SPAdes) (version 2) | ecosystem: Host-associated > Tunicates > Ascidians > Unclassified | place: Key West, Florida...
AGAGAGGTTACGACTTTTTACTGCAATTCATAATAATAGGCCAATAGCGTATGGGGGGCCCCACGTGAAATTTCGGGGGGGGGCCTCACTTACCCTTGCCACGGCACTGTGTGGAAGGCTGGCTCAGGCACCATCTCAATAGCACTCAGGCAAAGTTTCATCGCGAATGCGTCTATTTTATAAAGAAATTTGGCGCAGCCGCTTGTAGCAATTCGAAGAGGGCGAGGTCATCAAGCTAAGGCAGTTCGTGGTAATAGTAAATCGGCAAGAACGACTATATGCACCTCTGGTGTGCGTTTGTACGCAATGTTATTTCTTTGCCAACACTTGTGCTTTTCTAATTCCAGGCTACGACCAAAGATTTCTTGCTACAGGGTCACCAGTGGTGCCCCACCTCGAGCTGATAACTATTGAGAAAAACTTTGGTTTGGCGAAGGTTTACGGGAAAATTCTGAATTTGTGAAATCTATCGATCGCAAATGGTAAATGATTTTTCATAGTCCGTGAGTTGAGCTTTTCCCTTGCACCCATCAATCACCGAGCACGAGGCAGGACAGACCACACTCACAAATATCGTTTTTCAAGTCTTCGGTGTGACCCTATCAGGATTCTAACGCAGACTACCAGCATCTGTGGCGCACGCTCTATTCCCTCTGACACTCGCCGGCAACTTCACTAATCGTTTAACTTTAAACCTAACGACTTCCGAAACCAACGCAAATTTAACGCGAGGAGCAACTTAAACTTCCGTGTTCGCCAATTCACCTCAAAATTCAGGGTTCTTGCGACTTAAATAGTCACTATTTCTCGGTGTGGATTGGCAGAAATTGAAACGGCATTAGCAAGTTAGCGCACTATGGTTTTCTACAACCAAGTTAAGATACTGTCACAGTCTCACGCACTTAGAGTAACTTTCAGACAACGCATTTAAAAAGAACGAACAATTCATTGTCAGTTTCCATTTTACGCTGATTAGAGCTATCTTGTGAAAAGTGCCGACGCTCGCGAAAACTTCGAAAACATTCGTCGCATTGGCTTGAAGTTTATTGCACACAGTTAATCGACAAAGATATTCCTCAGGAACTCCACAAGACACGACCTTTGCTTTGCTCAGAATGCCTCTAAACTTGCATGGTCTCGTGCAGCAGACAACTCTGTACCAAAGGGTCAATTCAGAAAAAAATTCTGACCAGTGTTTGAGCTGCAAACGCTTTGTCCATTTCCACAACACTGTTAAAACAAACATTCTGAAAAACACCTCTGGGATAAAAGAAAAAGACGGGCATGATGGGACCTCCGTTCAAAAAGGAACAACAGGTCAGCTGCGTTGCACGACATAAGCGAACATCGAGTTTTTTGCGTTGCACGACATAAGCGAACATCGAGTTTTTTAAACTATCACACAAAAGCAAATAAACATTTTCAATGACGCAAAATGATCCGCATTCGACAGGTGGCGATAAATGGTGCAATGATACGATCAAACGACGTTCGCAAACACCAGAGTGAGAGCCACACTTGAGGTTCGGAGCGGCAAGAAAAAGGGGGTCACTTGATCCAAACTTTTTCGCCGAACAGAGGGTGGGAGACCAGGAAATGAAACACGTGATAATTTCGTCAATCGTGATGCTCGGTTCGGAAGAGGGGGGGATCTAAACAGCTTCTACAGACCGGACACCAGTGCACACCTTGGTATGCGCTCCAGGATCACGGCATATGATCAACCAAAGGCAACGCTGTCATGGCCTATTCGACCAACAGGGTCATCATGACCAATTTTTCTGAGGCCACGACCCAGTTCAGCTGAGTTTCTTTGATCTTCGGGCTGAAGTTTAGCTTCCAGCAAAGACGTCCGATCAACATCAGAGTATATGAAGGGTAAGCACCTGCATCGGCAGCATGTGTTTTGAAGAGGTAAACGTAAGGTAAAAACTAAAATTAAACCATTCTTAGTACGTTTTTTAATCGCAATTCCCAAATATATTTCCACCACTGACAACAGAGGTTTTTTTCAGACTCGTGCGAAAAAGCTTGAGCTTGGATTTGAGCCAAACACGCGTTTCACGACGGACCACGTTTACAAAGAGATTAATGTGTGTGTGTGTTCGAAGGTGAAAAGAATCATTCCGCGAAGATGCCACTCAAGCGCGCATACGTCATCGCAACAGTAAAATCGGAAGCGCTGAACGAACTCCCAAATCACGGGCAAATCGTCATGCAGCGGAGCGAGCGAACACATACAAGTGCAAGTTTCAATGTCGACAAAGCTAAAGGACTGATTGCGTACAAAATGAAGAAAGCAAACGTCACAAAGGCGACGAACAAGTGCAAGGCGGATCGGCGACAACAGCACTGCAACATTCCTTTTTTCGAATCTTTTCACAGAGTGCATTTTAAACATTTCGTGCGTGGCAAAAGCAGAAAGCAAAATGCATGATGAAAATAAAACATGACCGAGAGCTTGGTGCAGAAGCTGGACTCGCACCATTCAGAATGACGCAGATGCAAGCGTGAACTACTATCAGACAGAACTATCAAGTGAGCGATTAGAACAATCATTGGGTCCACCAGTCCTAGACCTGGGATAAACCAAAATACTGAAACAAAGTTGAAGAATGCGGGGACAAGGTGAACTTCTTCAGTAAGCCGTATTTAATCCTGTTAGTAAAAGAGAAAGAGGAATCGAACAATTGCATATGTTAACCTTACAAAACGTGCTCAATCTGAAACAGCCAACACCTTTCATCTTGTCGCCTTTGACACGCTTTCAGCACATAACCATCTATCACATGATTACACTCAAGAATGAAAAAATAAGCAGCGTGAGATTAAGTTTCGGCAGCAACGCCTCCTACATATAAAGTGTAGATTTTATTGGGACAGTCCAAGCTGCCGTCTGGAAACGGAATCTGGCTACATCAGCAGAATCGAATGTTTCTTGAAATTTCCAATCTGGCTTCATTGTCTGATTTTGTCGCTTTCTGAGGAACAATCCATCGACAAACACTTCAGTAAATGGATCACATTGAAGCGTAACTGATAATAGATTTGTCGCTAAGTATGTGCAGCGCACACTCATTATTGTGGACTCCCAATTTTTAAATACTTGTGAAATCAACAACAGGAATAATTCCAAAATGACAAACTAGGGCAGGGGTGGGCAAATAGCGGCCCGCAGGCCAAATGTGGCCCGCCACAACGTTTTCAGTGGCCCACGGAAGAATTCAGGAAATATGAATTCCTTCAACTTATCACAGTAAATGTTATTGCTTACTGCTGAGGCTTAACTTAACCAAAACTTGCTTCTATTTCCATTAGAAGGTACACGGCCCTCCTCTGAATGCAGCCTTCTCAAAGCGGCCCGCGAACCAAATTAATTGCCCATCCCTGAACCAGGGTCATCAGTGACAAAACTCAGCTGAAAAGCATCTCAAATGCGTTATAAAAATCAGTAAAAATACTGGAATAGATCCTTTGACGCGAAGTGCAAACCGGCCGAAGACCTTACAAGACTTTCGACCATTTTTACGGTGCGCGCGAAATCGCGCTGTTGCGTCACGTCCTGTTGTCTCGCAACGCGCGAAACACCGAACGCGAAAAGTTACGGTGCTTCCGCGGTTTCGGAGTCGGACGATGTTCCCGCACTTCCGGTGTTGGACGCTATCGTGCGCATCTCCGAGCACCTGTTTTCGACCTCGCCTCCCGACCAGGCAGCAGCCGAAACGTCGGCAATGCCGGGAAGAGATTTTTCAACGTTGGCCGACATCAACGGCTCAGTGTCTAGCGCCGCTTTGGGGCTCTTTGGCGTCTCGCCACGCAGCCACCGGGTGTCGCCGGCAAGGAACGAAAAACTGGGAATAGGAAACGGGACCGTTAGAAAATTTTCAGGCACTTTTTAAGGCTTGACCTGTCTTCGCTGAACGTACAAACCAAGCAAGCGTTCGAGGCCTGAACGTTAAGGAGACGCACACCACGATGAAATTTCACACGATTCCACATATTTTAAGAACATGCTCAATGCACTTCGGCAAAACTTAAGTTTTATTTGTAGCTAACGTACCGACCAAGACAGGTTCGACCAAACGCGAAAATCTCCAAGTTCTACTAAACACTATACTGGCACAGCTTTCATAAAAGTTTTTAAACCAGCGCCGCTAATGCATGGCCAGCTTTCTTCGTTAATGAAGCAATTTGGGTGGTTTCTTCGCCGAACCCGCATCCTTTCTATTTCTCGAGAAAATTGGCATCGGCTTGGTTGGTCATATTAACTAAATGACTATGAAAATGAGGACAGCAACTGAAACAACAGTAATATCAAGTCCGAGGTCGTTAATACTCACGAAGGTTCGTTGTCCGATGGCTGGCTAAAGGTTGGCGTTGTTTTTAATCGCAACAATTGAGAAAATTGTTACCACCAATATATGTGACAGTCTTACGCCATTTAGATGCCACACGAGCGTGAGAAGTCCGGAAATTGGAAACCAACTTCTAATACGGCGGTTTCGTACAACCATCAAAAGAAATTTAAAGGTGAATTGAAATAGATTTCCGCAGACAATATTTTCACACTTACAAACGACGTATGCCGCTTTCAGCCTGTTTTGAGTTAATTTTTTGTTGCGCTTTTCTTGCTTCTTGCACTTCCATGGAATCCAGCTCCGCCCAGGAATCATCACTGAAAAGAAACAACACTGGGTGAGTTACGGAAAGTAAGTTAACATTCGGTGGTTTTTACTCGATACTTTGACTTAGCTCACAACGCTTTTTCAAACTATCGAGAAAAACGCAACCAAGAAGTACTTGCGCGTACAAGCCCACTGGCTGTCTGGTGTAAAAAAAAAACAGTTATTCATCACCAACAAAAGATATCAAATTCGGATAAGAACAAAAGCCAAGTGGAACAGTGGTCGGCGTTCTTCACCAGCACATTTGGACATACTGTAGAAGACGGTCAAAAACAGAAATTTTCGTTAGCGAATTAAAACATAATGCAACAAACAGCGGTCAAACCATGCAAAACGGAGCATGCGCTCAGCAAAGTATAAACTGTACAACACGTTCCAAAAACGAGCTTGTTTACAGCATCGCCTGCACAGAGCAAAACACCACTAACGTTTTGTTAGGATCCACACAGCCAAGAAAACTTAGCGTATCAGAAAAGCCAAATACAGTAGTATTTGTTAAATCATATCAGCGAAGTGTTCCTCGCAGGTTTTCCGATAGAGTTGATTTTCTTGTGACGCAATATCGTCAATTGTAAGGCACCGGAAATGTGGGGCCGACAACAGAGCGACTCACCACCAGCAATAAGGAGCTGCTGCTGCTGCATACCAGCTGCTACTTAGTTATACTGTACTGTCTCTATACGACGCCGCCGTTTCGGAAAAAAAATAGCCCGAGACACCCGGCACGAGCCAACTCGCCCGCACATGCGCACACACTCTGATTCAGCGACGTCACTTCCTACTTACGATCCGTACTTCCTCGCCACGCTGCAAAAAGGAAATAAAAATAAAACAAATGCCCAGTTAATGGTGTAACATGACTTCTGAAACAAACGAGTGCATGCGGAGAACGGCAGTGACGCCAACAGAAAAACATTCATGCAAAAGATGCAAAAAAATCAGGATTTCACGAGACAGTGCCATTTGAAACAGAAATGTGAAACAACAGGCGCTGCGCATTCGCTTCCAACGCTCGAGTGCAGCTCGCGATTGATAGAATAAAAAGGGCAGCGTCATAAATAAGCAACAAAACAACAAACTGATACGCCTGCTACAAGGTGCCAAACATTTACAGCTGGGCGCACTGTTGCACTGGTAGCACGAATTTTGGGCTGGCTTGGGATCTGGCTGGCTGCTTTGAATTCCGCTTTTTAATCAAATCCTCGGCTCAAATACGACGTCGCAACGTTCTGCACCGTAGACATATTCTTTTAATGTCAAGGGGGAATTTCCAAATATCCTCAAACAATGAAAATTCGCGATTTCTGATTCGTGCTTTGTGCATTCGCTGCCATACGACACAGAGAGGTGTTTTGCATAGTGGAGAAGAAACTACGTCAAGCGCTATTCTCTAAACTCAAAACAGTTAGTGCTGTGACAAACATACGACTACCAATGAACCGCTTTCTCCTGACCTTGAGTTAATAGCGATAATTGAGGAAAACGGGGATCAGAGCAGTTGCATGACGACAGCTGCTGGCCAAACCGATTTTAGCAGCTGCCTTTGAAATTTTAAAACATTCAACAACTCCTGAAATTGCAGCATTTATTTGAGCAGCGACGGAAATCCGGGGTGCACTTCCGAACAAATCCGGGTTCGATGCCACCTGACATTGTGCATCCACGTGCTATGAGTTAAATAATTTTTCGATCTCTTTAAGCATGATTGCCTTCACCAATCGCATTTTAAATACTCTAATTACAGTCCAGGATGTGGATCGGTGCAAACACATGCGGTGGTCAGCGGCAGATCGCCACAGCTCTCGAATGGCACACCTTTTGTCCGACAGCAAGTCCTCCTCCAGCAGAAAGCAGCGTTCTTTCAGCCGGTTTCTGTCGTTCAAGACTTCTTGCAACTCTTGGAGGGTGAAGCGAGGTCTGTTGGGATCGTTCAGGTCGATGACCAGCTTGTTCGCGAGTAGGGGGTCACCAGGCCACTGAGCAGAGGGAAAAAAGAGATTATATAATTATTATTTGTACGAGACAGACACGTATCTTTGCTGAAAGAAAGAGCACAACGAGTACTACTGTGCTCTTTAAATTCACTGGCAGCATGCGCATCCCCGCAGCGCCAGTTCGAAACGCGCATGAGTGCAAACGACTGCTACTCGCCCATGCTCAAGATGAAAGTTTCATTAGATTCGTTTTATACGGCCTTCGGCAGTGTTGGATGGTTGAGACTAAAAGACGAATGCAAGTCTGAAACGTTTTCCACGTCGGTAACAAGATTTCTCCTCGGCTTTCAACAAGCACACCTGAATGTTTTATGTTTAATCGTTTCCGTGGTGGGCTAAATTCAAGTTTTGGTGGTTTTTAGAAGTTTTTACACCAAAAAATAGTCTTCTCAACGATTCCAGCGAGAGACTTGACGTGGCAAAGCGCTCACCAACAAGAACTGTTTTTATTAGTCGCGCGCTGGTCACCTACCAAGTCCTTCTTATACATTCTTAAACTCTCTGCTCATAGATTTGCCATCAACCAACAGGCATGCTGAAGCCGCTGTGGTTCGTAATGTACTATAGTTACAAAGTTAAATAAAGTAAATTGTATGACTGTTGTGGTGGGAACCAACCAAAACAACTGCATTAAAAAAACAAAAAAAAACGCAGAAGAGAGCAGAAACAGTAAGAGGGACCCGCTCCTCCAATATAAATGCCTTACTAACCAATCTGTGAAAGAAGGCTGATGAGCAAACAAACTTCTTTTTTCATGTTTATAGTTGAAGAAAAACCATTGTTGCAAAATCCGGCATGGTATGGCTGTTTCATCAATCGAATGAAAGTGTACTTGTCACAGTAACATTCTTAAATGTGCCTTAGCGTATGAAGAATCAACAGCAAATACATAAAAAAAACTAGAAAATTGGGAAACACAGTCGCGGTGGTTTTATACTTAAGCATTCACATGATCGCGGTGGTTTTATACTTAAGCATTCACATGATAGGCTTAAGCATTCACATGATCGCGGTGGTGTTATACTTAGCAATCACATGATCGCGGTGGTTTTATACTTAAGCATTAACATGATCGCGGTAGTTTTATACTTAAGCATTTACATAATAGGCTTAAGCATTCACATGGTCGCGGTGGTTTTATACTTAAGCATTCACATGATAGGCTTAAGCATTCACATGATCGCGGTGGTTTTATACTTAAGCATTCACATGACACTCCACGCCACGCTTGCTACCGCGTGAATATTATTTCCAATTTTCGCTGTGGTAGTTTTTCAATGTTTGACAGACACGGCCGAAAAACTTGACGCAGTTGCATAAAATCGAGCAATACTCGAGATGCGGAAGGGGGGGAGGGGTTCAGAACACTGATTACCACGTATCGGCCTCACATCGAAAACATTTCCACAAATCAGTGGTTGCAGACAGGAATGTCATTGTGACACGTGAGGCATTCTTATCACCGAGAGTGTGATCCACAAAACCTAGAGCAGAGTATTTTTCCTTCTCTGTAACTTAGTGCATCGCATGTTTTCCCGGCTACTCCTTCAGAACAAAATCGGATCGGTTATAGCGCTTTGGAAAGTGAAGATTGAGTTCGGACTTTCGCCTGTGGACCCTGGCAGCGATTAAACACTGGTGTCTGCATTCAAAGAAATTTTAGAGATATGGAATTCGAAACGTGTGAAGGAAAATTCGTCAAGAACAAGTTCACAGCCACACAGTCGACCTTGAAAGGGACCGCGAGGAAAGAAACACTGTGTACTGGACGAGCAGTGTTCGCGTTTTCAATCCAAAGATGGTAGAAGTAAACAGGGCGTAAAAAACGCAAAGGGCAAGTAAACTTTTCAAAAAATCATGTCTTACAGTCGCAAATTGTCACTCGCAGCCGCACGAAAGCTGATAAAATTAATCATGAGAGGTCCAGAATCTCGCGGTGAAAAAATAACGATGAGACGTACTAACTTCAAAATCTCGCAATATTGACATCGAAATTAAGGATTAAAAAAAATACAAGATATACAATTTCTGCACGTTACTTTATAAACCCTGTAATCGCCAATCAGTTGTGCCTTTTAGGCGGTAAAAAACAGAAGGCTGAAAATACTTGAAAGAACGATTCAAGACACAACGCTGCCTTAATTCTTCCACGGTCAACTATCAAGAACAGTTTTTGAAAAACGTAAAACGCTCTCGTGAAAGCTTTCCTACGATAGTATATCGATACTCACATTGTCGATTGAGGTAGCCTCATCTTGTTTCGTGGGAACTTGTGCTTCTTCACCAGGACTGGCGCTGGGAACGTTCAAACTCCTGCAAAATAACCAGCACCATTAACAGGCCACTGCGTACCAGTGCTCCGAATGCTGTCAAGCTGCGAGAACCGTCAAAACACTGTGCCCATTGCATGTTTCTACCGGTGATTCTAATGCTTCCATCAGTCACAGACATGACGCTGCCCAATCTTAACCCACACTGAGCACTGCGGACACCAGCACCTGAGGCAAAACGATCACTTTCGTCCTTCACCACAAGCCGCAAACAAAGCGTTTCTTTCGCTCAACTTTGTTACGTGCTGATAGACAAATGTCTTTCAAACCAACTATTTCTTTTCAACAATGAGTTGGGTTGTGCAACTCATCGGGCGGTTTGGGAAGAAATCAAGCACCACACGTGGTAAGCGCTCTCACGCGCAAACAGCTGCGATAAGAAAAATGTTATTTTGTAGCTTTTTGTAGTGCTTTAAAACGGTAAGTAATCAGCTGTGCCCCCCAAGCGTAATAAGAATCGACTTTCGCGTGGCAATCAGTCAATAAAAGGTAGAGTTCTCACAGGCAGGCTGCGCGACGACCCCTAATGTTGCAGCACGTACAGCACATCGAGGCCAAAAGCACACCAGAACGCATACGAATCTATTACTGTACTACAAACTTTTTTTGCCGAATGAAGTAGCCACAGTGTGCACTGGGTGAAAAGGCTTGCATAGCTAAGGTAAATACTGCTTACCGGTAATAATTTTGATAGCGTTTAAAAGCAAATATAGTAAATACTGCTTGCCGGTAATAATTTTGATAACGTTTAAAAGCAAAACAAAACAGAAAAAGCTTATCTGTACCTCATTTGCAATTCGACCACTGACTCTTCCTTTTCGTTAAGGCGCGCTTCGAGCATGGAACGCTGTTCGATCAGCGATTTTCCCTGTCGCTCGAGCAAAGCGACTTTCTGCCTGACGTCCTCGTTCAACTTCGTGAGACGTTGCACATGCGATTGGAGCTGCGAAAACCAAGACCGTCGTAAAGACTGTATGTGACCTGAATTGTCGTGACTTCTTTCGCGGAAATGCAGCACATCTCAGATTCTGGTTGTACATCACATGGGTGCATTCCGCGTGTGTGAAACCACAGAGCTTTATTTCATTCCATGTTATGAAACCACAGAACTTTATTTCATTCCATGTTACACACTCATCGGGTTCTTGGTTCTGTTCAGCTGTTCAATATTATCAGATATCAACCGATTTTCAAAAACGAATCAGCAAAATATCTGTTCTTTAGATACAGACTTTCTCCACCACTTCAGTTTTAAGCAAGTTGTTGCGCTATAGTTAGGAACGTTACCTGTGCAAGTAGTCGGAGAGAGAAATTAAAAAAAGCGAATATCTTTGCAACTGGGTTTAAATAAATAGATTGAAAAAAAGGCGTGCGAAAAAAAGCCACATATACCTTAGCTCGAACTGCATGGGAAAAAGGCTGGGAATGAAAAAAAATTTTGTAAGCAGCGAGGGAATCGAAAACCGACGCAAATGAGACTGACATTTAGTGGTATTGGACTTGACCCCTTCTCAAAAGTATCTTTTCCATACAGCATTAACGGTGGTAACTAATAAATTAACGAACCGTAACGGCAAACATACAGCAGAATGTTTCAGTGTTTCTTTTACAGACCACAGTCTTGCGACTTTCGCAACAAATAAACGCCGGTATGGGAATTTCCAAAATGTAGACAAGCTCAGAGCTATCTCTATTAAACATGATCCGACTGGCCTGTCCAGTCATGTGACTCATTACTAAAAGTTTGCTGGCCTGTCCGGTGATGCAGCGTTGGTTCACCGATTCAGCGTTTATTTACCGACTCTTCGTTTTCAACCACGATGATGCCGAGTTCAGAGATGTATTGCAAATGAAATCGCAAACCATTATGAATAAACACTCATAGGCATAACCTGTATTTTTCGCGAGCACGCAATAAATCTGTGAGTTTGCGGACTGCCCTGAATGCTGATCATCACGTCCCCATTTTTTGTGAAGTGTTACTACATGCGGGAATAATGGCAATGTGCTAGACCAGCTATGTCCAACCCGAATGGCCTACTGAGCCAAAAAATATCTCACTGTCTTAACCAGGTCAACACACTGAATGACATATTAATGAGAGCCGCACATTGAATGGCTTACTTTCATTTTAGCAAACAAAATTTAGTTTAAGCTAATGTATTGGAAGCGTTCGACCACCCACTACAATGGTAACAGACGTGATAAAGTGGCACTGAAGACCACCTGCATCAAAAATGTCAAATTCAAGATAGTCAAAATAAGGAAAGGTTGTGAATATTTTAATACAGTGAAAACCTAAACTGGGCCGCACAAAACCTGCGATTGGGTCGCATGCGGCACGCGGGTTGGACATAGCTGATGCCACAATACAATTTTCTGCAGACAAATAAGAGGTTACGGCTATGGTCTGAAGTATTAAATTGAAAATAGGGTTTTGAATACACAAACACCATTTTTTCGCTATCATAAAGAATCCAATTGTATGCCCTCTTTCATTTTGCAGGTGCAAAGAAATTCTTTCTTAAGTAATATCAACTTTATACTTTTGAACAAGGGTTGTGGAGTCGGAGGTGAAATATCCGACTCCGACCTTTCCAAAATTTCCGACTCCGACCTTTCCAAAATTTCCGACTCCGACTTTTCCAAAATTTCCGACTGCGACCTTTCCAAAATTTCCGACTCCAACCTTTCCAAAATTTCCGAATCCAACCTTTCCAAAATTTCCGAGCTTTCCAAAAATTTCAGAGTCCGACCATGGGCGTAGGAAGGATTTTTTCCAGGAGGGGGGGCCACCAGAGGATTTTTCCAAAATTTTGTCCAAGGGAGCCATAAAGTGGTGAAATTTGTTTTTTCCCACTCTAAGAAAACAACAAAACTAAGAAAACAACCTTTTTTGCTAAAATTTTCAAAATCCAGGGGTGCCCAAGCCCCCCATCTTCCGACGCCCATGACTCCGACTCCTTAACATCAAGGCAATGAAATTTGACTGTTAAAATCTATGGAAATTGTGGTGCACAGTAAGAAATCTGTTTCAACAAAAGTTTCAGAAAGAAATTGTACCATTTAAACAGAATTTTCTAATTTAGCAGTGTGACGTAAAAAATGATCCAATTGGACTTCCGGAGTCGGACAAAAAATCCGACTCCAACTCCACCCAAAAACCTCCGACTCCTTACGACTCCAACTCCGCAACCCTACTTTGAACAACACATATTTCTTAGGTTTACATATTTTAGAACAATCAATCAAACTTGGCTACTTTAAGCACAACAACAAATACTGAACTTGGAATTCGCGGCCGGGACAGTTCCAGTGATTGTGTGAATTAGTTATGGCAGCTCGGGGATCGTAACAGCGTTGAAAAACGGTGAAAACGATGTGGATGGCAACTGCAGACCGACAATGAACGCAAGTGCCCGAAGTACAAAGACAAAGAGAATAACTAACACACTCACGGCATCTATTTCCGCAGTTTGCTCATCCAGTAATCGATTCTTGGAGCGAATGTTGTCGTTTTGCTTTCCAATTTGCTCTTGCAGTTTCGCTATCATGGCGGTTTGATGATTGGTTGCGTCTGGTCTATTTTCGTTGTCGTTCTCTTCCTGCAACGAAAATGACGAATAACATTATTTTTTTTGTCCGGTTGTCGACTCAAATTACAACGGTTTCACTGTAATGTATTTCCACCACTTTAGGACATCCTGATTTCAAATATGATGTTATTTTTAGTGTAATATTACCAGAAAAAAATTACAGCCACTTTTTAAAAAATTTAGTAGCCATATAAACATGCTCGAAAACCTGTCTGAAACGGCTTTTCAAATAAATTTTTTTGTCATGAAGTATGAATAGTCAATTATTAAAAAAACTTGAAACCTGAGATAGGTTTTTTAAACAAACTATTTTATCTTAGATTGAATGAAACCATGTATTTTGCTATTGAGTATTTCACCCTCCACTAATTTGCATTTGTTAGTGATGAGATTTCTTAATCACACCTCTTTGGTAGTGTGAATCTGTATGCAGTAGCTGATCTACTAGTTTCAAACTTTATGTGCATATTTTTACAAGCCAAACATGATCAAACCTATTGTTGTTAATTAGAGCACATTGACAAGGCATAGTTTGGCCATTTAGAAAACAACACCTTGCTTTATTAACAAAAATTGCTAATGCTGGTCAAGCAAAAACACTGGTGCATTTTAAGACAATGGCCTTTGTTCAACACAACACAAAGTATTTCGAGCTCATTGTGTTTGAGCTAGAATAGGTTAGCTCAGATCAGATTTAAAGAGCCGCAGCAATTTATTAACTACTGTTTAGAAAAGGTTAGCAAACTCAGAGGGTAGTCAGCTGTGGACTGTAAAGATGCAAAAGAAATAGAACAAAAAAATCTTTTAAATGCGGCATTGGAATTGCTTGCCCAATCCCTTTTGAAACATTACTGCAAACCACACAGTGTGACAAAAGATTGTGGAGAAAAAGTTTGATGCTCTTGCAAAAGATCTTCGTGATAATTTTTCAGCGTGTGCCAGAACAGATACCATGGAAGTAACAATCAATTCCAGTTCTACTACAACAGACCAGCACAGTGTTTGTGACCATGATCTGAATGAGATAATGGTCGCATTAAAAGTATGATTTAATGAGGCAGGAACTCATTCTGACAAAATTCAGGTGCTCATCTTAAAGAGTGCATCATTGACACTTGAAGTCGACTTGACCTGTGGTTTCTCATTGTCTGAACACAACCTAGTATTTTCAGTAAAGTTTTGTAACTGTTTTTACTACAAAAATTAGATTTTTTCCCTGGACAGTTAGAGCATGGAGCATGCACTGCTTATTTGATAAATCATATGCAATCATCTCCATCATGCCCTTGTAATTCATTCCGCATTAAACTGAAGATTTTGCTGAATGGAACAAACACAAACTGAATAGCCATCATATGCTCATGACTGGGGCTCATTCAGATCATGGACGCAAACACTGCGTTGGTCAGTTGCAGCAGGACTGGAACTGATTGTTACTTCCATGGTATCTGCTCTGGCATACACTGAAAAGGTATTACCAAGATTTTTTGCAAGAGCATTAAACTTTTTCTTTGAAAGAGAAGCAGTCTTTTGTCACACTGTGTGGTTTGCAGTAATGTTTCAAAAGAGGTTGGTCAAGCATTTTGAAAGCTAGATTCAAAGTTATTTTTTATTTTTTTATTTATTTCTTCTGAATCTTCCCAGTCCACATATCAGAGATAGTCTGAAGCTGGCACAAGACAGGGCATAACAACAAAGGAGTTACAATCTGCTATCACTGCAGCATTTGTACAACAGAAAACATCTGACTCCCCAATTCAAATCCATAACCAGAAAACCATGTAAAGATACTGCAAGGCTTTGAAATCAGGACAAACAGACAGAAGAAGCTTGCCGAGAAGACCCAATCGTGTTAGACAAGCATACAAAAAATGGTGACAAATAGATGATATAGCAAACAACAAAAACAGGTTAGAAACGCATTCAGGCCTGAAGAAAAACCAGGGGGATCCAAACATTTTTCTAAGAGCGACAAATTTGATCATGTGAAGGCACCCATGGCCCAGCAGTATTCTGACATTTTTACCATGTTAACATAGTCCAGACACATTGCTTCGAGTTTCAAGCAAAAACACTCCATTGTGACAGCTTCTGTGTACAGTAACTTCACTTCACAGGTGAAATAAGCAAGGAATCTATTGCAAATTTTTGAAAGGAAATCGATTTGACGTAACACTAGGCATCATCTCATCAGTCCTTACAACCGCAAGCAATGCTAACAGGTGAAACGTTGAAAGGCTCGTGGTTCCCAACCAGGGAGCAATTTCATGAGTTCAGGGGAAGAATTTCCACTTTGCAGTTAAGTTACCTATTCAGTGTACAGTAAATGTTGTATTTATTTTTATTGACATTGCCTCTTTCAATAGCTATATCACTTTGTATTTGTGAGTTATTTAGTGAACTATCACACGTTTTTGTTGACAAACTTTAGTGCCATTATTTGACCAGAAATAGTTTTTTCCCACTTTTATTGATCACGTTATTGCCATCAACAAAGACAATTGTTCCAATTGTAGTTAATACTAGCCTACGAACTCGAAGCTACACCGTGACAGGTAAAAAGCAGGTGAGAAGGAATATATTGGAAGATGAAATATTCCTGCAGACTCGTGTAATAGGGGAGGAATAAAAAAAGTTTTGTGTCATGAGGGAGAAATGAAAAGTTTCAAAATGACCAAAGAGAGGAATGCATCAAAAAAGGTTGGGAACCACTGATTTAAAGCTTGAAACAACATGACGTATGATTCAGAACTTCTGCAGAATGTGCAAACAAGAAGTGCATTTGTATAGATGGCAACCAAGCTTAAGCGTGCACATTTGAAACGCTGTGACAGAAGAGAACACAATAATGCCAGCACACTGGTGGTGAAAAAGTCAAAACACGTCAACAAACAGCACTAAGGATATCAAAAATTCTCATGCGGGGAAGGATCATGTTTTGAATATTAATTTGTGTGTCAAGTTGTTAACATTTATCTTCACAGTTATTCAGAGAGTGAAAGTTGGGTTGTTCAAGAAAAGCAATGGTGTAGGGAAGTAATGATAACATTTGATTACTTGCAATTACATGCTTTTCATGCCGGCGCAGGCATCGCATGTGGTAAATTGGATTTATCCGTGCTTGCTTGTCAGTTGCAGTTTGGCAGTGTATTTGTGAGCTAAAAATGTAGTGTTTAGCTGTAGTGCTATTTGTGTTTTGTGAGTTTAATTTCTTCACTTGTTTTCAGACTGTGCCACTGTTTTAAGCAGGATAAAGTTAACACGTTGAGAGCCGGCCTACGGCATATTCGTACTTGGATTTCGGCCTAAAAAACATCAATTTTCGGTTGCCTTACCAATGCCATAGCTCCTCCACCGATTGCGCTAGAGAGCTGTTAAAGGACTCAAACAGATTGGCCAGTCTAGTAGATTGCACTCGAAAAAAAATATTTTGGTTGCAGGGTGCGAATTTTTTGTGACTCACATCATAAGTGAAGTAGTTTTGGGGTCATTTTGGCTCATGTTGCCTGGCCTAGGGCCCAACCGCTAGGCCAAAGTGTTTCGCTAAAGTTTTCATTGGAAACTAGGCTCGAGTCTGAGTCTTTTGAGCCTTTGATCAACTTTCTAGCGTTTCTGGTTCAAAAGTTATGATCTAAAATAAACAAATTAATTAATTATCTAATTAACTAATTAGTCAAATATTTTTACTAACTTACATCATAACTTTTGAACCCGAAACCCTAGCAGGTCATCCAAAGTATCAAAAGACTCGGATTGTAGCCTAGTTTCCAGTAGAAACTTCAGCGAAATACTACCACCTAGCGGTTGGCGCTCAGGGCCAGGCAAAGTGGGCCAAGGTGGCCTAAAAGTCCTCCACTTATGACGTCACTCACAAAAACCCGCACACCGCTCAAGCAAAAAATTTTTTTTCAAGTGCAGACTAGACTTGCCACGTCTTTTGAGACTTTTACCGGGTCTGTAGAGCATACCGGACTGGAGAAATTCCTGCGCAAAGCCATGTGCATTTAGGCGTTTTTTTTCCGAAAATCCCCAAAAGCAGCCGGACGCCAAAGTGTTAAAGCAAGGTGCTTTTCAGTTCAGTTTGTAAATTTTTTGCCCAATTGTAGTAGGTCTTCTGTAACTTATCATTGCCTTAGGATTTCACTTTTTTCTCTCCGTTAGAGTTAGCAGGTGGGGGAAAGATGTAACCCGTGGGTCATCTTTTTTGTCACATTTTAGGGTCTGTAGCTTTTCTCCCCAATTTGATAACATGTAATTAGTCATGTCCAAAAAGAACTTCGAGCGAATCGCTTTTTCTTTGAGTTGGTTTAGGCTGCTGAGGTAAAGTAATCTTCTTTCCTTTGGTTAAGATACCTCAATCTTGTTGGTTCTACAAATAAGATTGACTTTAAATCAAATTATTTAAATCGTGATTTAAATAAAGCATTAAAAATTAAAAAATCAAGCAAAAACCATACGCAGCTTTGAAGCTTTGTGTGATTTCCATGACACATTTAATTAACATTCAAACAGGTTTTCACTGATCTTAGCATAGAAGGCAGATTTGTTCTGACGATACAAGTTAAAAGTGCTATTTATTGAAGTTTTATCAATCATAGCTTCTGTGAGGTCACGGATTCTATGTCAGCTAACTGCAAAAATGACTTGTGAACTGAAATCACTAAGCCTTGCAGACTCAGAAGTCAGAACTGTTAGAATGCCACAAGTTTGAGCATGTGGACTGGCATAAAGCTAGGTTTTTTTCAGATCGAATGTTTTTGAAAATGTTTGAACGTTTTTGAAATGACTGAATGTTTTTGAAATGACTGAAAAAATTAAGTGAATTCAGTCACAATATCTGAAAATATAGACTAATGAATACTGTTACGTCACGTTTTAATACTACTATGGACAATGACTAAAATGTCTCAGCAAAAAATAACAGGCATAAAGCAAAAGTAGCATTTAAATTCCATCAGACGTGTAGGCTGTTGACTGTAGACATAGTAGTTTTAGGACATCTCTTTGACTCATAATACTTGATACAGGTTTTTTACAATTTTATACATATAAGCCATACTTTTGCAAAAGCTTAGCTAGTACAAGCTATGTCACAGTAATTACTTTTAACAATAGACTTTGCACCAAAAAAGCTGGCAAGCTTGTATTTATGTAAAAGCTTCGTAACATGCCATAAACTGTCCATGGATTTGATAAACTGATGGTTTGAGTATTGTCATTTCAATAAATATTTTGTTTTGTATACTGGTGTTATGAACTGATTTGCCTTTCAGGGATATTCCATAAGCACAAAGAAAGTTTGAATGAAGGTTCAGCTGTTTCTCATTGATGTACTTGAAGAAATGAAGCACAAAAAAGTAATACTAAAACAAACTATTAAAAATTACAAGTGTTTGGCAGCCACCCCTTCCACATTAAATCAAAAAAATCCGACTTAAATCAAAAAAATATTTTGAAACAAATCATGATTTTTTACCAACCCTGCTTGGTTGTTATCTACTTGCAGGTTTGCTGATAGTACAGCATGTTAAAACTCCGCTAGTTCACCTGTAACTGTTCAGTCAGTAAAGAAGTCAACCTCTGATTGTCCTGTTCCAATGTTTTAATACTCTCTAATAAATCTCGAGTTTCATCTTTCCAAGAAGATTCCACAACTTCAATTTCCTGAAACAAACTGTTGTCTATCAAGATGCAGAAAAATTGTGAAGACAGTAAATTTTTTTGCAATGCAGCTAACATTCTTCTTCAATGGAAAAACATGATGAAAAATGTCAGCGCATACCTTTCCTCTAAAGAAAAAACATAAACAAGCAACACATTGTTAATAAAACACCAAAAAAGTCAAATATGAATTATTGCCTTTCTTCTCTATCATTGATGAATAAGTTAAAGAAAAGCTGATAGTAGTGGTGACACAACACATTAAAGTCATGTCTTACCTCAGCCTGCTTGCTGTCCTTCACTTTGCTTTCTGCTTGCAAAGATTGAATTTCAGCGTTCAAATGTATTATCTGCTCATTTTCCTCCTGTCTTTTTGTGACTAAAATCTCTAAAATTTCCAAAATCCTGATAATCTTAGGCATAACACCACCAAACACAGCCCCTGAAAAAGTATATGAACATGATGCAAGACAAAAGTGCTTCTTCTAAAAGAATATCTGTCACAATGATTGGGTCCAGTGGTATTTTTGCAAGTCAATTAATTTCTTCACCATGAACAGATTGTTTGTAAAAATTAAATTCTTGACATTCTAATCTTGAGAATGCACACAAACCACTAGAGCAGGGTTTCTCAACTGGGCCCTCAGCCCCCCTTGCGGGCCACGAGCAGAGGTTTTTATTAATTAGCTCTGCTGTGATATTGCAAAACCCAAGTGTAACAATATTAATTATACACCAGTTGAAGGGGGCAACAAACCATGAAAGGTTGAGAGCCACTGAGCTAGAGTTTCCTATCTCTGCTAAGCATCGTGTGCATTCAGCAAAGCCTAAGTTCAAAGTGTCCTACCCACATTCTTAGCATACAAAATTCATGACAATGTTGTGCAGTTCTGATAAAACAACAAATCCACCCAAATTAACTTTGGTAAGCAATGCACAGAGTTGCTGTAGATTCTCACAGCGAACACAATAGCCACAATTATCGAATACATTGTTTTATTCAACGTTTCAGCTTAGTCGTAAGCTATCATCAGGAATAGAAACAAAATGCAACAGTTAAAAAGAAAAAATAAGGATGCAGTTTGAAGGCATTCATACTGTTTTGTATTATGTCGTTGAGACCATTATATATGTATTAAATAACAGTAAAGGAATAGATGAACCATCAATTTTAAGATCTGGCTAGTGTTCCTGTATTACAAGAGACTCGAGTAGGAGAGGTTCCTTTTGACTGACAATGCTTCACAGTATCTCCGGTTTGCTTGAAGTTGAAACGGTGCATGGGATTGCTCAACAAATATTTGCAAACTTTACAACGTTCATCAAATTTGTGTTTGTTCATTCAGGTTATTAAATTTCAGGGAGTCTGACCAATGTAATTTGAACCACATGTGCATGTTAGTTTGTAAAATATACTTGAACGACGAAGATGATTCTGTTTGTCTTTATATGTAAAAGATTTTTTCAACTTATTACTTTCATGTATGAAATGAAACTGAGAACTGAAAGGGCATGATGACGCAGTGGTGTACAAGTCTTTGCGTTTCTCACCAAACTTCATAGGAAATTCTCTGAGGTAGGGTAGATGCATGCTGATGGTGGTTGTCATTGGCTTTTTTTCATGAAAGAATTAATGAGGGTTTCATGATTCTTGGTGAGATATTCATGATGCGTGGGGCCACTGAAAATCCTGTGGCGGGCCACATGTGGCTTGCAAGCCACTAATTGCCCACCCCTGGCCTAGGCTTAAAGCAATTTATGGTGTTTTGCTCATGATTCCATAGATATCACATTACACAATTCAAACAATTTACACAACAACATAAAAACTCTTTGGACAGAAAACTTAAGCAAATAACTGAAATTCAGAGGTACTGAGGGAAACAACCCTGAACATTGTATAGCAGGGATGTAAATGAACAATTTTATATATTTTCACAGCAGCACTTGATGCGAAAAAATGTAGCAATCCTCCTGCCAAGAAGTCTTTTTGATTGTTTAACTTGGACATTTTATTCAAACAGGTATGTTGTACACACCACAAATATGCTTTCATTGAAAAGTATCTTTAAGTTTGTAGTGCAGTAATTTAAAACAATACTGGTTGAAATGTTCCCTAAGGCCTAAACCAACCAGAAGGCTTTAGAACTTTCTGGAACACTTTTCGCCAGGGTAGTGTTTAGTTCCACCTTGTTTTGAACAAAAATTTTAATCTTGCAATCAACTAACTACGGATATATATATTTTGAAGACGCATGATGAAAGATGTAATTAATATCCTGAATCAACATACATTAATTGCTGCCAAATTTGGTAGTGGTTTGATGCAATTATTGGCTGTGACAGCCTTGCTTATAACAACATAAATGAAGGACAACTAGGTTTTAATTTACTAAGGAATTACACTAGCGATACAAGTGTAACATCACTCTGAACACAGAGCACGAAAATGAGTTACATTGGCCGTTTTGCATCCAGGTGCCTGACGTCATGCAATCAACGCATTAGAGCAAGGATTCCCAACCTTTTTCTTACCATGTATGTACCCCTTCAGCATTCTGACAAATCAGCATGTACCCCTACAGCATTTCAAAAGATAAAGATGTACCCCTTCAGAATTTTGACAGATGAACATGTACCCCTAAAACTCCTTACGACAAAATATTTTCTCATGATTTTTCACAGATATATTTAACAATATACATATAATGACTTTTGAAAACAATATTAAGTGATATATGTATAAAAATTTGAAAATAAACAACATGTAAATATATTTTTACCTTCTGTTGCTAACCTTAAATGTACCCCTTCGGATAGGCAAATGTACCCCCAGGGGTACATGTATCCCAGGTTGGGAACCCCTGCATTAGAGCAATCAGCGGATTCAGCACATTGCCTTAAACTCACCATAGGCTGTTTGGCTATTTTCTCCATACTATGAAAAATAGTTGCTGTAGGTTGCTAATGCATTTGAAAAAAAGTGGAAAGAACACAATTACTGTTTTATTGTCACAAAACTATTTGTCAGTTTTGGTATCCAGATTTGCCTATTTTTGTATTTCCTTCATGGTGTACAAAAGCCAATACCCCCCATCAATAGTGTTCCAGAGCTAACTGAAGTATCAACAATGCTTGTACATATTCTATAAAATTCGGTGTGGGGGGCAGTGTGACATCACAAGGTGGTTCCAATTACGTTTTGGGGGCAGTGACAAAAACCTATTAACCAATTTATTTGTTTTCTTTAAGATACTATGCAAAATAGCCTCTTACAAGCACTTAAGTAACTTTCCAAGTCAATGAGTTGGAGTTATGAGCAAAATTCCACGTAAATAGTGGTTTTTATGTCCCTTGAATGGCTGAATGTCACAAAACCTAAAACCGTGATGTCATAAACTAATACAAAGACATGAAGCCAGTGGAAACATGAGTTACATCAACTACTGTACATTACACCACTAACAAATTTCCATGAAACTTATCCATGCTTGCCTGTTAGATCTCTGCAACACTGGAAAACTTTTCATAAAACCATGCTCTGACAAAACCTACATTCAACCTACCACCTGAACTGCAAACTCGGCCACAAAAGCCATAAAATGAATCATTTACATCAATTTAAAAAATAATACATATTCCATAAAATACACTCATTCTTGCCAATTACCTGACCTGAAACACAAAATGCCTTTTTGCAAAAAGCTGCTCACAAGACTGTTTACAGCAAAACCTACGGATAATGATATTGAACTAAGAGGAGCATGAAAGACGTGTCTTCACGAACTGTCTAAACATGTGCTCATCATGGAGTTTCATTTTGGCAAGATGTTGCAATGTAGGTAATAAATCTGAGCATAGACACATAGGCCAACACAGGGGAGTACTTATACGAACCACATGTTTGCCTGTTTGTGGATTTGCTTGCACATGTGATTTAGAGTACAACTATTGAAGGCAATAGCTACGATGGATGAAAACATGCCTTAACATTACATGAAAACATCATGTGGGTTGATTTATACATTGTAATGTAGCATTATGTTTGATAGTCACTACTCTATGATACTGCTGAGGCAGTGTTATAATATATATATATATATATATATATATATATATATATATTTGGGAGGTGTTATTAAAAACAATGCATGTTACAGACATCACAATCAACTGGGCAAAATCAAGACATCATAATCAACTGAGGCAAAATAGCTCCAAGAGTGTTGATTTGGCCTCATGAGGCAAATTGGCAATGAAAAAATAAAAACGTTGGTATCTGCCCAAAAAAACTTATCGGTTGAGCCCTACCCCACTCCCCACAACTTTCTTTTTTGTCACCAAAATAAAATTATTTACTTACAACTGACAACAACAATGAAACAGATTGTGATTGCAGTATTAATAAAATTGACAGTTCAGGTCTGTATTTTTTTCAGTCATAGACTGAAACGTTTTTGAAATGACCAAAAAAATTAAGTCATTTGAATGGTCAGAATGTCTGAAAATATAGGCTAATGAACACTGTTGCAGCAAGTTTTGATGTAACTGTTGATGTGAGACAAATGAATGAAATGTCTCGGTGACCATAATGTCACAGCAAAAAAATGAACAAAATGTCTCAGCGAAAAAAAAGGGTTCAGGTACATTGAGTATGCTACAGCCCCTATTTTGAGCGTTCTCAATATAAGTTACATACTGTATACAACTCACCTCCAAATGCATCAGTTAACCGTTCAAATTCCTGTCCTACACTTGATGCGATATCGTAAACATCAAGAACATTGAGAGTCACAGCTGATTTATCAAACACTTTGTAATGTATATCTTCCACCTTAAATAAAAAAGGGATGTATTTAGCAACAGATAGTCTGTATTGCAGGTTTTTAAATGTGTTTTAGGGACCTGATTCAGGTCCCTAGAATTGAAAATCGGGTCCTTAGAATCAGAGAAAATTATCATGGGAAATATATATCTATGAAATTTAGTCAGGTCCCTGCAGGCCCATACCAGGTACCTAAAATTTTCCTTAAAAAAACCTGCTGTATTGCAACCACAAACTACATATTTGTTTTTCATTCTGGAAGGAATAGCAAACCATTCAATATATTTCAAATTTGATATGAAACTATGGAATATAAGCAGAGGTGAAAAGACAATTGAGATGATTCAATTTGATAACTGATATTCTTTTAAGTTCATTTTTTCAAAATATCATCCTACACTCAGGGTTAATTCATTCAAATCATTTCATCAGTTGTGTGATTCAGACATCAGTGATTTAAATCTTGATATGCAACAAGCAGTAAAAATCAAAACAATCAAACAAAAAATCAAAAACAGTTTTAAAGCTTCGTGTGATTTCTATGAAACATTTGATTAGTATTCTAAAGTTTTCACTTATTAATATAGAAGGCAGACAGCTCTTGTGACAACACAAGAAGCAATTAATGCTTTATCAATCATAGCTTCTGTGAGGTCACAGATTATATGTCAACTAACTACAAAAATGACATGTGGTCTGAAATCACTAACCTTGCAGACTCAGAAATCAGATTGTTAGAATGCTACTAGTTTGAAATTGTAGATAGGCATAAAGTTAAAGATGCATCTTAATCTAAACACCATCAAACACGCAGGCTGTTGACACAGTAGTTAGAGAACATTTTTGATTCATAATAACATATATATTATAGAGTTTTGCTGTTTTATGCATGTTAAGTTATACTTCTGCAAAAGCTAAAGTACTGAAAGCTACATTACAACAATTAATTTTAGCAATAGACGTTGCACCAAAATGCTGGCAAGCTTGTATTTACGTACAAGCTTCTTAACGTGCCATGATTGTCAATGAATTTGCTTAACTGATGGCTTGAGTGTGCTCATTTCCATAATTATTTCGTTTTGTATACCAGCACTGGCGTTATGAACTAATTTGCATTAAAGGATATTGCACAAGGCCAATGAAAGTTTGAATGAAATTTCAGCTGTTTCTAGTTGCTGTACTTGAAGTTAACAAAGCTATATTAACATGTTAGCTGCCAGCATATGAATATATCATACTTGGAAATTGGGCTAAAATCATGCATATTTCTGTTGTCTTACCAATTGCCTAGCTCCTCATCCAATTGCGCTAGAGCTGTTCAAACCCTCAAAAGACTCAGCAAGTCTTCGAGTCTACAATGAAAAAAACATTTTAGTTTTGGGCTCTAGGTGTTTTGTGAGTAACATCATAAGTGAGGTAGGTTTTTGGCTGTTTTGGTCATGCTACCTGGCCCATGACCCAACCGCTAGACAGAAGTATTTTGCTCTTAAGTGTTCATTGGAAACTAGGCTAGAATCTGAGTCTTTTGAGCCCTTGATCAACTTTCTATTGTTTTTAGTTAAAATGTTATGGCCAAAAATAAACAAAATAATTGTGTAATTGGTAGATTAATTACTAACTTTGTTGTTTTCAGGTCATAACTTTTTAACCTGAAACCTCAGCAAGCCATCCAAAGTATCAAAAGACTCAGATTTTAGCCTAGTTTGCAATGAAAACTTGAGCGAAATACTACTGTCTAGATGTTTGGGACTAGGGCCAGATGAAGTGGGTCAAAAAGCCTTAAAATTACACCACTCATGACGTCACGCACAAAAAATCCAACCCCCCAATTTTTTTCATTGCAAACTCGAAGACTTACCAAGTCTTTTGAAGGTTTGAACAGCTCTCTAGTGCTTTCAGCGCCAGAGTTATTCCCATGCAAAGACACGTGCAAACTGCTGGTCATTTAGGCTGAAACAGCCCAGCAGCTAAGGTGTTAAAAAAATTCATTAAAAATCAAAACTTGTAAGTAGGTGGCCACCCCTATACATTGCATCAAAAAACATTTATAAAATCAGATTTAAATTAAAAAAATCAAGCTTTTTTGATTCAAGAAAATCATAATTTTAAGCATTTTTTTAAGGAAAATGTTAGGTACCTGGTATGGACCTGATTTCTCTGATTCTAAGGACCTGATGATAATTTCCTCTGATTCTAGGGACCCGAATCAGGTCCCTAAAACACATTAAAAAACTGTTTTAAGCAACCTTGCCTACAGTACCAGATGTTAAAAATAACTATAAGTATCTACATCCATGTTTTGGTTCAATTGAGTAGTATTAACAGCTCAAATTTACTCTCTACATAGCTACAGCTTGACTGAAACAAGACATTTTCAGGCAGATACAAATGTTTTTCATTGCTGATAACCAATGACAATAATTTTGCATTACCTAAATACTAGTTAAAAAGTATTACAATGCAAATTTAGTCAACTTGCAAGAAAATGGGAATAGCTTACAACTGAAGAAATACATGGAGATCTTTGCAATTTAATAATTCAAAGTTTGATTATTACAAGCTATAGTTTGAGCACTTGAACATTGGCAGTACTGGCACTGGCATGGCAGTAAATGGCTGCCATCACTGGCAGCAATTTACAGTGCCACTGGCACTGGCCAATGTATTAGTTGAGTTCTATTCATTACCATATTCTGATCTTTCTGAAAAGTCCATGGCACGAAAGATACAAACCAGGTTATTTGTATGAATCTCTAAGTAAGAGAGCCTTAGTCACCAAGTTTATAATTTTTCCAGTTGTGCAAAATATATGCAGCACAAATACGTGACATCATATTACATATAAAACAGGATCATTTTTCTATATATATGTAGAGGGAAATAGTTTTTAAAACTATTTCCCAATCATTTTAAATAAAGTATTTATGAAAAAGAATTCTTCCATAGAAAATCAGTGTACAGCAAGCTGCCATGCTTCAAGGTAGTTTTACAGAAATCATTTTTGTCAGATTGATATCCGCAAAAGACTTTATTAAGAAACCAAACAGAAGTGAACATGTTCTAAAAAGCAAAATAAAAATTGGCCACAGTAATACAATGTACTGTATTTTTCAGAATGTAAGGTGCACTTAACACTTTCGCGTCTGGCCAAAATTGGTAATTCTCGCACCAAAACAACTGGATCGCACGTGGCTTTGCGTGGGAATTTCTCCGGTCTGATAAGTGCTACAGACCCAGTCAAAGGCTCAAAAGACGCAGCAAGTCTTTTAGTCTGCACTCATAAAAATGTTTTGCTTGGGGAGTGCAGATTTTTTGTGAGTGACATCATAAATGGAGGACTTTTAGGCCACCTTGGCCCACTTTGCCTGGCCCTGGGTGCCAACCATTAGATGGTAGTATTTCGCTGAAGTTTTTACTGGAAACTAGGCTATAATCCGAGCCTTTTGATACTTTGGATGACTTGCTGGGGTTTCGGGTTGAAAAGTTATGATCTAAAGTTATAAAAATATTTGATTAATTAGCTAATTAATTAATTTGTTTATTTTAGATCATACTGGGGTTTTCTGGAAGGCTGCCCAGTCTTCAGTCCGCCCATGGGCGCTTATTTTAGGTGGGCATTTATATGGTGCTAAGATTTCAGTTGAATACTATTTGTACCTGTTCCCTTACACGGTACGTCCAACGTTATACAGAGTTTGAAAACTATTCAGATATTTGTGCCCATGCTCCAGACTGTATTGTGCGCCAAATATGGATTATACATAATCTATTGTGTATGGATTTTGTGTGCATGTGTAGTTGTTCAGACACAGGCAATACGCATATGCCGTATAACAGCCCAGGCGTTTATTTGGTCCACATCTTATCTTCCCAATGAGTCTATTTTCCTATTAACGGCCCTGGGTGGCCTTCCGGAAAACCCCGGTAACTTTTGAACCAGAAACGCTAGAAAGTTGATCAAAGGCTCAAAAGACTCAGACTCGAGCCTGGTTTCCAAAAAAAACTTCAGCGAAATAGTTTGGCCTAGCAGTTGGGCCTTAGGCTCGGTAACATGAGCCAAAATGGCGCAATGACTATTTCACTTATGACGTCGCTCACAAAAAATCCGCAACCTCAACCAAAAAAATTTTTTCAAGTGCAGACTAGAAGACTGGCCGATCCGTTTGAGCACTTGAACAGCTCTATAGCGCAATCGGCGCAGGAGCTATGGCATTGGTAAGGCAACCGAAAACTGCTGGTTTTAGGCTAAAATCTAGGTACTATACATTCGTAGGCTGGCTCTCAAAGTGTTAAAATCCTTTCATTTTCTCAAAAATTGATGGTTCACCTTATAATCCAGTACGCCTTATGTATGGATGAAACCACACATCTGCCTATGGATCATAGATGCCTGGTCAAGGTATCAGTCTCAATTGTCATCCGAGCTTCCATGAAAGCTAGAATCATCACTGAACAGCAAAGTAATAGCAGCGAGACTGAATCGGATCGGATAATGACAAAAGGGATCCAGGCATGCATGATGTCAGAATCACACTACTGTTAAACGCAGATGCTGAAGATGAAGAATTTAATGGATTTGTGGAAGATTAATGCACCTTAATGTATGAAAATATACCATTCAACGATCACTATCACTCATTGATATTGCACCCTATAATCCAATGTGCCTTATGGTGTGCAAAATGCGGCACCTTCTATTGGGGAAACTTGTGCATAGAAAAGAACATGAAAAAGTAATTGTTTTATTATTAAAATTTACGTAAATTCAGCAGGCTAGATTGAAACGCCAAGTTGACTATAGTATGCTTAGGTCTGTTTTAAATTTAAAACTTGGTATGTTACAATAAAATTTTTTGTTTGGTTATTATTATCTCAATGGTCAATGGTCAATGGTTTATTGTTTCATATGACTCAGCCAACAAGCAAAAGCATCATAAAAGCCATCGCATGCAGTAAGCCAATCGTTAGCGAACATTAGAGCAAATGAAAACACAATGGCACAATAGTTGATCAGTGTAAACAAAGAGGGGCGCTGTGTCATATAGGATTGGC
>Ga0210059_1002654_pt1 | contig 28141 bp, 18 predicted proteins | sample Ectturendosymbi2_FD_188042 | JGI IMG/M metagenome (GOLD analysis project Ga0210059, IMG submission 188042) | Ecteinascidia turbinata endosymbiont from Florida, USA - Sample 2 (SPAdes) (version 2) | ecosystem: Host-associated > Tunicates > Ascidians > Unclassified | place: Key West, Florida...
AGTACTCACATTGCCTTGAGCCACCTTTGGTTTGCTTTCGTGTCTTGTTTAAAGCAAGGTCTTTGCAGTTCGTTAGCTTTTGTCCAATTGTGGTGGGTCTTTTGCAGGTAATCATTGCCTTCGGGTTTAACTTTTTTTCTTTTTGTGTTAGAGTAAGCAGATGGGGAAAAGGTGTAGCCCAAACCTGTGGGTCTTCTTTCTTGTCGCATTTTGGGGGCCGTAGTCTATCTTCCCAATTAGATGCCAGTGCTATCATGTCATTAGTCATGTTCAAGGGAAATTTTAAACGGATTGCTTTTTCTTTGAGTCGGTTTAAGCTGCCGAGGTTATCATCTTTTCTTTGGTTGAGGCGCCTCAATCTTATAGCTTCTCCAAACAGGATTGACTTGAATGTCGTTTGCGGGTGGTGAGAATTCCCATTTATGAATTGCCTTCACTCCGCTGTGGGTTTTACGAAGTCTTTAGTGACAAAACCAAAATCATCTTCAAGGGTTATGCAATGATTGACGTCCAGAAATTCAACTTCGCCTGTTTTCTCGGCAGTGCAAGCTCGTCGGAACGTTAGTTCCAAGCGACTGTTCTCAAAAGCTAAAGTTAGTGCTTGTCGAATGCATTCATTTGATCTTTCTGATGCAGTTTATTTGATATTTCTGATTCAGTGTTATGAAGTATACTTCATCTCTCTTACATGTAGCGAAGCCGTTATGACTTGACCAGCAAATATTACTGAACTCGCCTGCCCTAAGTTTACTAACTGGATCCGCCTCTGCCTTACGACCTCGCGTAAACACATTGATAAATGAAACAAACATTAGATGTGAGGTAACAACTCTGTCAATTTGAGATATTGCTATTTATCTAGAAGAGCCACACAAAATAAGTCGCAGTTCGCCCACCACTGGTATGAACATGCGTGGCTTACCGTTATTATCAGTCGCTGTCTCGCTGCATTACCTGCCAAGATGTCTACGTTCAGCAGTTACATAACATGCGGCGGAACGGCTACTACCGTAACTTGAAGTGAACTTTTAAAGATATGTTGCCATGTTATTGTGACGCACCAAACGTTATAGTACAAAAATCCGCTCCCGACTTTCGCAACCTGCATTTGCAGCCAAAGGAGCGGGTTAAGTAAACTGCAATTTCATGACTGCTGCATTATACCAGAACAGTGAACTGACTCTTGTGCAGTGTGAATGTCATACCGGCAAACAAACTGTCATTACCAGAATTAACCCAACTAATCGGAAGAAAACTGCTGATTTTACGTTTTCTAGAATTTTTGCTTCTTAGCTCCAATTTCCAGGGGGTGGAAAAATTCCCGTTTTTCCCACCCTGCGGACGCCCGTGCCCACCACACATGTGTAACATGCACCAAATCAATACTGTTTTCAACAATTTTCTGGGGAGAGAACCCCAGACGTTCTTCGAGTGTCTCGGATCGTAACAGGCCTTCCCCGTCAGGAAACGCCCGGATCAACTCGACTCTGGGCCTCGCTCGACGAACAGATATTGGAACCGCCGATGCAATGATAAGACGATGCATTCCAGTGAAAAAGCAGTGTCAGCGTCAAGGTTTGATCACACAAATACATGAAAGATTCTCTTAAACACTAGAGTTAGTCCCACCTGCCAAACTCGAAACCATAACTTTGTTTAGCAAAAGGGAGCGGCTTGGAGACAACGACTGTCGCAACTGATGTTTAGCGCTCCGATGAAAACAAAAACTTAGTTTATAGGTTGGATTTTAATATTGGTAAATACGATCGAGAACTGGCGCAGTAATAATCTTATAATCACCAACTACGTTTCACCAAGACTGTTCAAGTACGCAAAACCATTAGAAACGTCTCCTGTTCAGGCGGAAAAAAACTTTCAGTTTAGTCAGTGACAAGAATGACGTGTTCACGGAAATCACTCCTTCGAGAAACGGACTGTTGAAAAAAAAGTGGTTAAAGACAAAACGCCAGTAGCAGTGGGTGTCACTCACAACCATCGTTGACGATACAGAAATCAATGCAACTAAAACTTTTTGGTGGATGGAAACAATGGAGTTAAACACGCGCAATAAAATGTGACCTCAATTTACCGAAATATCCGCAGCGGTACCTCTACAGAAAACGACAATGGTCGGCAAAGAACATGTTAAAAGCTCCACCTATGAAAGAGTCGGAAAACACAGTAATACACCACATCGCTGATATGCAGTTTGAGAGAATATTGATGGAAAATCATTCATTTTCATGTCCGCTTTTCCTCCGGAGAGAGCCGCGGGGGCAGCAGCCCTAGGACGACTCGAAATTCCTCACAGTCAACAGCAATCTCGAACAGTTCTGCTGGCTTCGCACCAAGACGGGCCAAGTAAGGTCGGAGATTTCGTCACTCCACCTGGTCCTTGGACGATCTCTGGGACGCTTTCATGTGGGCGTAGTCAGCAGGACATGGAAAATCATTCAAATGCAAATAGTTCTCGGTCGTCGCATTCGAATCACTTGATGCTGCTTTCACGAATGCGCCCGACCGACTTAAGCTCTCGTTTGTGATCTAACGCGGCTGGCATTCGGTTCACCTCTACAATGCATTTCATCGCAAATCAGAGCAAGTCATAAATGAAGACATTTCTGCCTGGTGTACCGTTCAATCACTGCAGCGTTTGTCGGCACTTACGTTTTAGACTACCAATGTGCATCCGAGAAAGCATCTAATTTAGTAAGTATCGGGATAATTCAAAAAAAATTTACGAAGATGGTTGCTACTGAACCTAATTGGAAGTTTCGGGGGCCAAAGAACAGGGTAGATTTTTTCCCTTTCCGCGACTACAAACTTCTGCAACATAGAAAACAAAATTTATGCGCTTATTTTTTACCTTTGTGCGCAAGATCACGTCAGAATGGAGGAATTCACGAGCAATGACCGTTAAAAGTTACGAAAACAATAGGTGTGGCGTCATAACGCTTCAACGAAGCTGTCGAGAGCATCAGCCAACTGTCAAAATCAAATAAACAGCTAGAAAAATACGTTCAAGCAAACTAGTGTGCAAATAAGTTAGCGTGTCATATTTAAATTTGAACCGTTTGAACAAAACACGAAAGCGCAGAATCCGCAAAATAAATAAAGCATCTTTGAACGAGAGCAAAATAGATCAAGCGCGTTAGACGATGACATTTGATCAATACGCGCGGCCCCGCAGGTCAGAAAGTAGTCCGGATATTGCAGGAAGGGACCAAGTAGAGGTATTGCGAGCAGAGATCCAAATCTGAAGAGCTGAAAGTTTTTGCTATCAGCCAGATGAATTCGTGCACCGATTCGCCACGATCACAGATCGTGAAGAAATGAGCAGTTCAAAAGTGCGGTCGAAAATGTGGTCCCTCGTGCCAGGTTGAGCGACATGGTTGACAAATCACAATGCATCAGCGCAGAAGGGTTGCCGCGACGTACCACGTCAAAGATGATAAAGGCTCAGGCAAATTTCGTCAGTTGCAACGGCATTTGCCGAATCCTAGGCTAAAGGCGGCTTCAGAAACGCGTCTTTACAGGCACAAAACGTACGAGGCGCTTTGGAGGAGTTGACTGTCGAAAACCACGCAGATCCCAAACGGGACAGCGAGGGCAAAACACAAGTAGTTCGCAGAGGCCTTTGCAGAAGAATGTTACGTAAATAAATAATAACAACGGTGCAAAGAGCAACCACAAACACACGACGTCGCACCGAACTTCAAGAAGCGCAACCGAGTAATAGGAGAAAAGAATGAAGTTATGCAATGGGTTAAATTACGAAACATACCACAAGACAACAAAGATTTTTCGAAATCCTGTTTAAAATCTAATGTAAGTTGTTAAAAAAAATCTGTCCAAGCCTTGGCGGATCAACCAACAACGGTATATGCTATTGCAGATTAACGAATTGAGAGCAAATCACGAGGATCTAGACGAGTGGTTCTCAAACTTTTCTGCACGTTGACCCCCAATTAAAGTATCCAATTTTCTGTAGACCCCGTGGCCTAGCCCAACAGTTACTAATAGAAAGAATGTGTCAAAATAAATTTGAGTACTTTTTACTTGAAATGCATGATAAAATAATACACAATCCGAAAATATGCTTAGAGCTTAGGGACCGTTCAACGACCCCCATTCGACCCCGTGACTATTTATCGAGCCCCTGGATGGTCTAGTTGACCCCCGGGGATCGGTATCGACCACTTTGAGAACCACTGATCTAGACTCTAGAGTATCTGGAATTTAGATGAACAGTCTTACATTGTTTCTTTCTTGTTTCAACACCGGTGATTCCCAGCCACTAATGCTATGCACACAAATAATTGCGACGTAAACAATAATTTGAAACACAAAATCAAACACGATTGCGCGCCGACTATAATCTTGGAAGCAAACGCTTTGGAACTCAGTGCAGGCAAGCATGACCGAAGCCACATAAACGCCGCCACGCGTAATCATTCAGCAAAATAGCAAGTCAACCTCAAACAAAGCCGATGGTGACATCTTGAAACAAAAACGGAAAAGCTTTTCAAGCGCTGAGGTATTGAATGCCGCAAGATAACAAGTTTTGCACTTTCCTACCAACATTCCACGAAGCAATGCCCAAATCAACGTGAGAGCGCACTTGACCCACTAGTCATGCGCTTCGGATCGCGTTTGAGTAACCTAGATTTAAACAGCAAACGTGCCAGGTGTTCGATCGACGATTTCTTCGACCTGGCCACCGCACCGCAACCTGTATGGTCTCCCGCGCCACGTGACGCGCCTCCCCCAAACAGCGCGAGCGACCACAAACGGAGTGAGTGTTTCACGCACGAACCAAGCAGCCAAGAAGTCGCACTTGGACATCTGGAGGTGACCATTCTGAAAAAACAAAACTTGCTGTGATTTCCAGGACTGTGGAGTCGGAAGTCCCATCATCCGATCCCGACTCCGGGCAATTTCGATTATCCGACCTTCAGCTGTATTAGTTACTTAAAGTGATATTTCTTTTCGGATGAGTTCATGAACCCGACTTGCACTTGCCAACAGTACGAGAACATCTCTCACTTTTGCAAAATATAATCAAGCAGGGGAGAACGCTGATAGTTAAAGCAGATACCTTGTAAACGATATCAGCAGGGCAACCAAAAGTCAAAAATTTTCTGCCGTTTTTAAAGCTTACGAAGCGTCCAAAAAACAATTTTCACGAAACGTACAAAAAAAAAATTTTCTCACACTATGAGGGAATCCCAAGTTATTAGATAAAAAAAGTCAAAATTTTTCATTAGGTCAAAATTTCTTGTTGGTTCAAACTTGTCTTGCAGCACAGTTTTTTTTTCTTTATCGATATTTTATTGAAACTACAACAACAGATATTGATAAGCATTTGCAAGTTTTGTTGCAATTCTGTAATAAGAATGGATTTGCTGCGATTTCTGACGTAATAATGTTGCTTTGCCCGCTACCCCAATACTGAATATTTTGTAGGATAGGCGTGGTAAGGCAAGAAACGTGGTCGTAACAGTACTTGTTTGGTAAATGCTCAATCCATTATGCATAATATAGTGTTTCAACATTATGATGTTCTCAGATTTGACTCTACTGCAGTTATCAATGTACCTATCAATATATCATTCCCAGAGTTAAACAACCAATTCTTTTTTATTCGAAGCATAGAGTACAAGAATACGCTTCTGGGTTAACCTCAATACCTAAGACTGAACTATTTTGCAGTTGCACACGCAGAAAATTTATAGGTCAAAATAAAGTCGAAATTTGTAAATTATAAAGTCAAAATTTTAAGTTTTTAGGTCGAAAAATTGGTTTCCCTAGGTATCAGTAAACAAGTGAAATTGAAAAATGTTTGCATCCTACCGGTGTGGATGGGCACATATTGCGCAATGCGGTTGAAAAACGCGCTCGGACATACTACCTCAAATGACTTCATTGAAACAACTCTTTACGGTCGAACGCTGCCAAGCTTCAGCTTTGCTGAACGCACATGTGTCGCTATCTTTTTCCTTAGATGGCCAGTGAACATGTTACAAGTATGCTCTTATAGGCTACTGATCGAAATCCACGAACTACCAAGAAAGAAACTAAAAAAATTAGTTAAAATTTTAGTTTAACCACTTCGGAGCATTTACTCTTCGTTATTAAATACTCTATACTACCCTTCCTTCAGTTAGGTACAACAAACTTGCAAGGTTTAAGAATCACTCAACATAGATTTTTTGATATACAAAAGTTGCAATAGTACGGCAGGACTCGACATGAATTACTGTTGCGAAGAACACTACAGTTTAACTTCAAAGCGACTGCGTTTGGAATTGCACGACAAAAGAACCGAAATTCATTTGCACGTTTTAAGGAATATTTGTTCGTTTTAAAGAAACTCATTTGTACGTTTTGAGGAAGTTTGCTACTGTACGTAGACGACCAAACGACGCAACTGTGTTGTCTTCAATTATTTGGATCTAAGCATTGCAAAGCAGTAGGAGGAGAAGTATGACCAGAAACCAAAGGTCGGGTTTATCGTTCGCGGTCAGACAGTTACCGTGCTTCGCACATGCTGCGCGATAAAGTGTACGGCAACCTGGCAACGTAGCGAAATCCGAGTGTCTATTCTACTGGGGATTAAGGTCATAGTGCGTTTTTATATGAGTTGCCGCTTACTTGCTAATCGAATCGAACTGTGGAGTGCCGAGTGTGGACAAGTCAATCAACACCAGCATGTATTTGCGGGGCAAAGTCCTTGTGTAAAAATATTTAAATCAAGTATAGGCAGTGGCGACTCCAACACTCGGGATCAGCCCGAGTCTTCGACTGCGCTTTATACCAGGGCTTCCCAACCTTTCTCTGACCCTTCAGCATTCCGACGGAGGACCATGTACCCCTTAAGCCTTTCGACAGATGAACATCTACCCCTAAAATTTCTTCTGACAAAATATTTTATCATGATTAATCACAGATATATCTAACAATAAGCATATAAAGACTTTTGAAAATAAGATTCACTGATATATGTATAAATATTGGAAAATAAAAGATATGAAAATATGTATTTCTCTTCTATTGCTAACCTTAAATGTACCCCATCGGATAGATAAATGTACCCCAGATTGGGAACCTCTACTTTATATTGTAGAACGCGAGCTTGCTTGCTTTGCAAGTGACACTACCCACTTCATTGATTAAGATTGTTAACTCAAGCTCTTTTTATTGGGCCTCGTCAGTGTTCATATATTTTCGCCCTATGTTGGCTTCCGCGTGCATTTTGCAGGTGATGTGAATCAAAAAATATCGTTTGCAGCAACGGTTCTCTCGAATAAGTTCGCTCGCGCTTCACTCGGGTTTATCCGTTAGAACCCGGGCTGCCCTTTGTAAAGTATTTTTCAAATTTAATTCATATCAGATTGAATGTTATTTTGAAGCAATGGGTTTGCATAGAACAGTGTAGTCCAACCACAGGCCCGCGGGCCGCATGTGGTCTGCCACAACGTTTTCAGGAGCCCGCGGAAACATTCAGGAAAAATCTTCAAATTTGAAATTTGTTGAAAAGCGTGTAAGGTTACATTTGTCTCACAGAATTGCTTGCGCTGGATAAAGTGCATTTGCACAAGAACAATTAATACTACCTTTTCCGTGTAACATTTTGTTTTATTTATTTATTTTACGATCAAATTAGAAGGTACGGCCCACCGCTAACCCTTCGCTGGGGCACCTGAAGAGATAACCTGTGTTTTTTCGGTGCCCCGGCGTTCGTTGTCTTGAAGAGTACATCTGGCGCAATGAACCCAGTACCAACAAATAAATTTGTCTGTTGTCTATCCGCTAAACGCGGTCATCTCAAAGCGGCCCGCGAGCCAAATTAATTGCCCATCTCTACAGTAGGTAATTTTAGTTAGAACAAGCTTAACATCTTTTAATAAAAATGTGCAATAATAACGGTGTTAGAGACTGCAGAGAGCTTCTGGAAGTTAGTCACCATAATGTGTGAGAGCACATTTTCTATGATGAAGCAATCAAATCTAAGAGATTTGTAATAAATTGATATTTGCTACTGTTTCACTGACCCACTCAATTTCAGTGACGCACGCACTTGTCTCCCCTTTTTTAGTTTCAACTGTTCTGAATCCGTTGTTTTACAGGTTACACCATTTTATTGGAAGTGGCCCGTGAATTGTCGCATTTTTGTAAAATGGCCCATAGGTCAGAAGTAGTTGGACCACGCTGGCATAAAACATTGGATTTGAATTCCAATCCAATGGACGGTACCCATTGGAGAATAATTTCAAACGAACGATAAATTGTCCGGCAACTCGGGCTGATATGAATGAGCCTAGTACGCTGAAGATTAACTGGCGTTATCATTACTCTGTGACGTATGTTACGTAACAATGGACGAGTTCTCATGAGATTTTCTTATTCATTGTTGCGTAACCAACGTTACAGACCAACAATAGCGTCAGCCAGAATGAAAGCAAATGGACATTTCAGTGACCCAATCCTCGAATCGAATGGTTGCATTCAGTCAGTGTAGGTTGCGTGGTGAGCCCGAGTGACGCTGCTGACCTGGAGTCGCCCATGAGTGAAGGTATGCAAGTTGGTGCGCTGCAAGCCTTTCTGAATAGCCATGATCATCTCTTGTTGAAGCGTTAAGCTGCTTAAATTGCCAAGTGTGACGCTTGCGAACGTTTGTGGCACAAACAGTCACAATCGGCGAGCAGAAGGTCAGACCGGAGTCGGAGTCGTTAAAATTTTCAGCGACTCCGACTCCTCAGGTTGAAAATCCTTCCGACTCCACAGCCTGCTGGTTTCCAGTTCAGTACCAATCAAGACAGCGTGGCCAACCTTAGCTTTGAAAGCAAACAATTTGACTGACACTCCAGACCGCAGCGATTCCCTACGTGGGGCGCACAAACCAAAGTGGGACAATTCGACAAGGGGCTTTAATGGAAGATTTTCCATGACCGGTGCACGATGACCACGTAAATGCGCTTTCTAAACAAAATTACACCCGACACGCACTGTCAAATATACATGAGCAGCACACGCCAAGACTGTCAAGCACGAGGCAGCAGCGGCTACAGAACACGTCACTGATCGACACCGTTCGCAAACTTACCTCTAGCTGTCTGAAGAGCATGTAGTCCAATACGAACCACACGAGGACGTGGTATAAAAAGACGACAAGCATGTTCCACGAAAAAAAATACAAGCACGACCAGGAGAAAACTAAGCCGGCGAGAAAGCACTCTGAGAACGGTTCGAGCAACACAGCAAGGGGGACCATGTAGACGCGCAACTTTGTCCACCTGAAAAAGCAAGAACGCGGAAAGATTATTCAAGAAGCCCAGCGATCAAGGAAGCGTCTACCCAGCGCCAGTTATCGGCTCTCTTGTTATGCGCGCATACCTAAGGAAGCCATTTTAAAAAGCATCCATATATAGCATAAAGCCAATGTAATGCATTTAACCTTTGGTTTGAAAATTAAGGCGTTTAATGCGTTCGTTACGATCAGCAACGCGGTTCTCCCTCTTACGATGTTGCGCTGTAGTCAAAGTTGACCTTCTCTCGCATGTTGTCGCTACAATTACCGCAAAATGAGCCTGAGGCGTCTAACACTCATTTGGTTGAGTAAAATCTCAGAGACTGCTTTTTGCAGTGGTTTGCAAAAGGCAATCGTGCAGCTCGCAAACGTATGCAAATATTCTAGCACTAGCAACCATGCTATGACCATCGCCAAAAGCATCAGTGACGTAACAATCACAAGCGCTCAGCATCTCAAAACTTCTTGAAAATTAAGGTAAACATAAGGAAACATTTGTTTCTGATTGGAGCCATAGTTTCCACAGCTTCTAATGCCCAATGCAAATATGACAGTAACTGCGCGAATTTTGAGCTTCTCGTCTGAGCTAACATACTTGAACTGACATGTTTCGAGATAAACCTTTAAGGTTAGATATTATCTCTATATCTACACCTTAAAAGAATTTTCATGAGTTTTGTTAAGCCGTTAGAGATGATACACCTGCTGAGCAAAAAAATGAAATGGTTTAGCAGCCACAGGCCTTTCAAAAGAGTAGTTTGGAATTTGCACATGTAGTTTCGTCCTATCTTTCGACAACGTTGCATGACCACGTAGATTTTGGTTTAAATAAAACAACATCAAAACGTCTCCCAAAACGCAGCATCACTGATGGTTGACATCGAGTGATTCATGCAACAAAAGCAATTCACTGTTCTCTCCACAGTAGATGAAGCAAAAGAATACAAACCTAATACTTTACTGCAGTGCTTTTCAACCTGTGAGACGGTATGCACTGGTGCGGATGAGAAAACCCTGTTGTGTTGTTGACTTGTGGTAAACATATTTTAGTATTCTTTCGTCACTTATTCACTGTATTATACAGTATTTTGCAAAACATGGTACCGCACACAACAATAAATTGGTAGACATTGCTCTCATATCTCGATATTGTGAAAATCTCAACAGAGAAATGTATTAGAAGTTACTGAAAGCCACTACGAAACTTTCTATTGCTTGTTCCATTGTGGAATCAAAAGATGTGCACATGCAAGGCAAACATGCATAGAAAGCCCGCCCGAGCATGCGCTGATATCAATTTTTTGTTGTTACTTCAGTTGCACGAGACCCTGCAGCGCAGCTATTCAATCCGTGTGTTGAGCCACGTGCACGCTGTTGATCTCTGCTGATGTCTAGTACTAGCGGTCACGTTATGCTTAGAGATTACATGCGGAGTGTCACGACGATGAGCATGCAACAATCAGGAATCAATACTAATCACTATCTGCTATTTCGGCGAAAGTTGTTTTTAAAATCGGCTTCGTTTACCTGCTTAATCCCAGTCAGGCTTAGCATGGTAAATAGCAAATGCACCATTCCTTTTACAAAAACAAGTCGGCTTCATTATTTTCAAACGACAAACACGACTATTTGTTGAAAAGCAGCGCCAATTCCAGCAATTGATAGTGGCACCCTTTGATCAGCGTCTCGTATTATATCATCATTAAAATAGACCATGTCCTTTTGTCCGCAAGAAAGCCATTTACCCTGACAGAAAGCGTCACAAAACCCTGCCTGGAGATAGAAGCACGCGAAATTCATGGATGACCCAATGCTGTGACTTAAGTGCAAAAACTGACATAGTCCGATACTCCAATAATACCACGCAAAGGAGATGTGCGGTAATTGTTGGATCATTGAAAGAAATACTTTTAGCCCAAGATTCGTAATGCTTGCTTGCTTCGGAATTCAATTCGATGAAACGACTGATCTTACCAGGCTCAAATGATTCAAATGATTGCACAATGTTCGTTTCCCTGATAAGGAACGCTTTAAAGTCATCCATCATTATTTAGTTTGTCTTCCTACTGGCCTAGACACCACTGCAGCCAGTATCTTTTAGAAAAATTGGCCAATTACTTTTCGGTACACAGCTTGACATGGTTGAAGTGTAAGGCTGTGTCCACTGACGGTGCAAGGGCTGTGATCGACATTCGAAATGGCGTTGTTGCGCTCATGAAGCAAGTAGCACCATAGGTTGTGAGTATCCCCTGTGTCATACACAGTGGAGCATTGGTGTCCAAGAAGCTAGACAATGAAGAAGAAAATTACCAACTAGCTGATGTCATCACAATTGTGAATGCAATACTGAACAGTCCTGTGAACGGTGGTGAGTTTGAACTTGTCACAGAAATGGGTGGCGATGGGCATCTTCTCAATCATTTTGAAGTGAGATATCTCTCTTGTGGAAGAGTAATGGAGAGAATGTGGAATTTGCGACAGAACCTTCTTGTGTGGTTTGATGGACGAGAAGATTTTTATTGTGGCTTGCTAGACTAACCTATCTGGTTGACATATTTAACAAGTGTGCGAACCGTCTTCCTAAAGGTTGAAAACTGCATTACTTTTCGACAGTGTAATGGCAAAAGATGCCCTTGATTTAACTTGTAAAAATGTTCTAACATGAAGACGTGCAGTAGGTTGTAGATAGGGGACGTGATGGCATGGGGAACGACGTAACATCAGTTAAATGCATTCGAGCACAAGCAGCTTCAAGCGACCAACAGCGAATGCAAATAAACTAAAGGTCGTACGCAACGGTGTAAAAAACAGATGCTGCGCAGTACAGTTCTCAGTATCACATTCGAACTTCGTAAAATCAACACAACTCCTTGCTGCGCGTTTTACAGTAACGATCGTTCGTGACCAGGAAACATCGGCCACCATACTCTGTAGTCCTTGCGTTCGTCACGTGCAACGCTTGAGTATCTTGCGTTCGTTAGACTGTTGAAAAGTAACGAACGAAGCGTGTGCGCGCCAAAAGCACAGGAAGAGCTGATTAATGACAGCTTTTAACCTGCCGTCCACATTGTCGTGCGCGGTCTATTCCCATGCAAAAGAGGATCAGCAGAAACTCTTGACTTCAGCATGAGTAGTTTTGCGCGTATTGACGAATGGCGCTACCGACAATTCTATTTAACGTAAACATAGGTAATGACAGAGGTGACTTTCATTTTGGATTTTAAGCCACTAGATCTCGCTTATTTTCGTCAACAAATTGCATAACAACGAACGTACAGAGCACCGTCATTTTCACACGCGGAACGCACACACAGGCAAACAAAGCTGCTAATTCTATTTAAAAACTGGTCCACCGGTTAGGATGTACCAGCTGTGTGATATTAATGAGTAACCAGCACTAAATGTCGCGATCAGGTTGTGCGTGGAAGTGGTAAAGAAATGCCACGGTAAGCGATATCCAAGCCAGCAATGCGTGACTTACTTTGTAATGAGCACGCTACCTTTTGCCTTCTGACGAGTATACCCTAAAAATTGGTGTAGGGCAGCGGAATGTTAAGCAGTTTATCGCTACCTGGCGTGTTGAATCACCAACCACGTGATCAATGCGCGTGCTCGTCTCGTGACGCCGGCAGTGCAAAGCGCAGGTTCCAATATCGCGGATTACGTCATTAAAGCGTCTGAAGATATCGTCGCATTGGGTACGTAACAAGCTGTTGAATGAACGACCGGTCAACAGGCTTCGCACAATAGTGTAGCGACATGCCTATTGACACAGTCGCTTGCCCTTGCGCGCATGAGGAACACGCTGTAGTGACTTAAGTGGGAGAAAATTCTTGTACCCAAGAGATATTTCATCGCCGGCTGTACACTTTGTTTGCCGTAACGACAGTGATTGCTTCCATGACACAGCAACAAGTTGCTAATCTCCACAAAGGTGACAAACAATGAATCAATCGGCAATTTTGTTTAACATAGGATATCGATTTCACGTAACACTACATATCCTCAGTCCTACAACCTGCGTGCCACTACGCATTCTATAACCACTGACGTATTGAAGACGGCGGGTCTAAGATATATAGAAGTGGTCGTTCACAAAACAGTGAAGAGAACACCACACGAAAGAAATAATGCCACGCAGAGGGAAGCGCTACTCACTTTCCGACTATGAATACACTATATCCAAACGAGTGTCACAGGGAGCATTGATGGATTAACCGTACCTAGCACACCACTGTTTGCAATTTACGTACAGTACAATCTCCGTAGGCACACATCTCGTTAGTTTACTAAAGGATCACGTGAGTCGTGAGTCAATCATCACGTGAGTGTTCTTACTAACGCAAACACTTTTAATATAGCAAAAATAAGCAAAAGGTGCAGTGTACATGAAAACCTACGTAGCCACGGGGATGCTGGAGTGTATTGGTTTATGGTTTTGGTCGGATTGGCATCAGAATAACCACGTCGATATGACAAGAACACGGAAAATTAGAGCCGGGAGATTGTTTTCATGGCAAACTAATCAGAAGGACTTGTCACAAATACTAAAAATTATTCACAGTTAAAATGCCTCAACGGTTTAAAAAATTACAAGCAAATAATGCAATAGATCGAAAAAAGTTACCGTCATATTCATTAAGGAAACGCAGATATCGTTTCTAGCACTATACATAACCAACAAGCAGACTTTTGTGGTTCGTTAAGCCTTAAGATGAGTACCAGAATGGGATGAAAATGTCTGGAAAGGTTTGAAAAATTACGAGCGAATAATTATATAGATCAAAAAATAAATAAATGACATGGTTATGGAAACGACATCCGCAACGCAGATATCGTTGCTACCACTACGCATAACCAACAAGCAAACTTTTGTGATTAGTCAAGCCCATTTTGGTATTCAACATATAACAGCGCCCCTACCTTGTGCTAACGTTAGCGCACGTGACTTAGCCACGCTGTCATTGGAGGTTATGATTTCCTTATCAGGGAGGTTATGATTCCTTATCAGATTCCTTAACCCAAGGTACCTTCTACTCGGTTTGCGTTTGTGGGAACATGCAGCACATCAACACGCATAATGAAAATCTTGTCATATGACCTACAACACCGTCAGAAATGTTCGTAAGAAACTTTATCCTACCTTTAGTCTAACTGAACAAGTCTGGAACACAAACTTTCAAACTTGCCACCAGAAGACCTAACCGAACATTGCATTACAACACGGACAGGAAACTAGGTGCAAGTAAACTGAAGAGCATATAATTTTAAATAAATGTAGTTGATGTGAATGGGATCAATACTAATGATTTTTAGAGCAAATTGCGTAAAAGGAATTTAACGGGTGGGAAAAATGCCAGATTCTCAAGCCAGTGATTCATTTTTTTGCGAGATCGCATGTGTAAGGTGTTAGATACAGTGCCTATCGATTGGTTAAGTGTGAACGGATCGCTAATCAACACTAATTTGTACATAAAAACAACTAAAATAAGCACAATCGGCATTTCGGAATGAGAATCTTATAAAAACGGCGAACACTTAGCACTAACTGCGTATTTCACTGGAAGAATTACATCTAGACGAAGTTTTCAACATGCCTGCTGTTGACTAAAACATCCTAACGCAGTGATGTTTCAACTAACTCGTAAACGTAAACACAAGCAAGCGGAAAATCACTGACTGGACAGGGATAGTATTCGTGCATTACACCAACACTGCTTCTTGGTTTTTACGGCTGCGATGCACAAGCCAAGCTTCAGCAATGCAGATAAAACCTTTTGTGGTCTGTGATAAAAGTCGGGTGAAGCGACCTGCTTTAGGAAAATAGCTATACCTTGCACTAGTGTTCCTCCTTTCTCAAGAAACGCCAGGCTGTCAGTGAGGAGTTGTACGCCTTGCACTTCGTCAAACCGCATTAAGATAAAAACATTGTGTCTGGCTTCTTTGAAATAAAGCAGACTGTAGAAAGTAACATTTTTTGTCCGTTGATTCGCAACCTACTGTAGAAATCACTTGTAACTAACTCTTATTTTTTTGGTTTTTAGTTCACAGAGTTTGAGGCGTAAGCTAGAAGGCGTTCCTATAACAATATGCAATATTAGTTTTCGTCTTGAGTGTCAATTTTTATACCAATGTTAGTTCAATTTATGTTATTTTGATTGAAACGCATTTTATTTACATCAAGTGTCAAATTGTTAAACAAATCGAACTGTTCAAGTCCAATAAAATAACGTAAATCCTGAAAATGCGTAAGGATAATGTTTCTCTCTTTATTAAAAACCAGGTAGTGAGCAATCATCTTTGGAAACAGGAAAACATGAAACACGTCTTTTTGTCGTAACAAAACTGTACAAAATACGTAGGAACTGATTCCAAGAAATGACTGCCAGCTGATTGTGTTCCTTGCATTGTATAATTAATCATTACAGCCAACGGCAAGATGTTGCCTTTGCTTTTGGTCTCAATTCATCAAACATTTGTAAAAAATTTGTGGCAAAGCGTGATGCACGATAATATAAAGCTACGAAACAAAGACACGAAAAACTTGATACTAACATCCACAAACGGTACCAACTTTTATGGAACAGGCAAAACTTTGGACCGTTTACAGTAGACCAATCCATACGCAAGTGAGCCGCGACATCACAATCGATAAATCAACAACAACAACAAGACGTACTACAATACCCGGGCTTCAGCAAGGCCCCGCTAAAATCGCGGAGACAGAAACTGAACCCATCAATAAACAATGAATTGTTTGGACAATACCAGTGTGCCGTAAGCAACTCAGTTGCTGTCTAAGAATCAACGTCTCCAAGAGATGTGGATTTTGAACGAAGCGGCATACACCTATGCGGGTACCAAGCCTTTGTAGCTCCACTGCAACCCGATATTCTTTCATTACTTTTGGAAAGCACGCGGTCAACCCTAAAGAACTGTCAGGTTCCAACCATCATTCAAAATTGACACGAAAGTTACTGCCTCTGCGTGCACGAAGTTCAACAAGACGTCTGCATATTGTTGTGTGTTTGCAAAAAGCATGCTGCAAGCATGCAACTACCTAACGATTATGTGCTTGTATTGACGCTATTAGCATAGAAAGATGAACTTTTATATTAGCAATACTCTACTGCAAATTTAAAACACACAGTAATTTCATAAAACAAGTTGTTACCTTATCATACGCTGCGTGAAACTGCTCAAACCATAATTACCCGAGTTTTGTAGAGCTGGATATGATGCAAGCCGCATTTTATAACCCCTGCAAAAGAAGTCAGTCAGCAGTTTAACAAATACAAAAATGACAATTACAAGGAAGCAAGATTTAATTACCCTTCTGAAAGAGACTTGGCCATAAAATAGTCCTCCGCAATGTACGGTGACAGCTTGCATAAGCCACCAACAGCTTTTTCAAAATAATCTTTTCTAAGCAAAGTTGACATGCCAGTCATGCAAGTGACAGCAAGTAGATGGGCGCTGATATAGACTCGAGTGTGCTGTGTCCCGAAGTAAATCTGCATGATTTCCGAGTAATAGGTATCATTTCCATCAACAGCATCAACCGTTGACAAGCAGGGGTGGAAATGCACAGCTCTCACTATGCTAGTTGTACAAGTTCTACCAATTTAATTTGTTAAATATATATCAACACATTTCTGCAAAATAAGCTAATGCATATACATAAGCAATGTATGCAGCAATATAGGTCACTGATTAATGAACATCATTTAACAAGGTAACAATGAGTAAAAAAAATTAGGGCTTGGCACGTCTAGCTCAGTAAGGGAAATCGACCATACCTTCTTTGCCTAAAACCATTCTCATTTTTATCGATGACCATGTCATTCATGTGCAGCTCATGTAATGCTTTACATTCTAATAAAGCAGGCATTATGTTTGAAGACATTTGGTAAAACACGGTAAATCGACAGACAACCACTACGTCAACAATCATATAAAATCTACCTAACTGAATTTATCACTGAAACAAGTAACTTAAATTACTAATTTTCACATTTTAATTGACTACAAGTCCACGAAGTACGCAGATTGCAAGTTGGGTGAAATGCAGACAATGACTGAAAAGATTGCACACTAAACACAAAATCCTATTGGGAGCAAGTCAGGATAAAAAAACAGACCTTAAAACTCAAACAAACTATGCATACTTTTTCAACAGCAGCCGAAAAACCTTTCCTATTTGATGTATAAGGAACAGCATGAACCAAGGCAACATTATCTGTCATTTTTGAAACAAGGTCTCTGAGTGTGAGTGGAAGAACTCGAATTCCTGAATCACAAATCCAAAAGAAGTTGTACTTCATGCTGTTGTATGCTGGCAGTAAATTGTTAATTTTAGGGTTGGCTCCAACATCTTTACCCCCTAAAAATGCAAAACAATGGCAACTTATCACAAAACAGAATAAACTTAAATCGCAATAAGCTTGCCTGAAAGCTGTTTTTGAAAAATTGAACATGCAGCAACCTACAGTTCCAATCTTTGTAAGAGCTATTCACAGGTACAGCAGACTAGTATAACGCAATAGGTTCAGGCAGTACAGTTTTAGCACAAAAGTCACACTTTGTTATTTACTACAACAAGATCAATTTTTACATGGAGCAACAATAATTTGGGAAAATTGGAAAAAATCTAAACGGCAAACTAACAAAGTTTCTGAGTTGTAAGTATGTTGGTGAAAATAGATAACAAACTGATATGGAAAGAAAACTGTGAACAGTTGTCTTATGCCATATCGAAATATATTGGTGCAATGTACAAAGTTAAGCATTATGTGCGTAACTTAGGACTTCGCAAGTTGTAGCAGAGCTTGATGAATTCACAAGTGCATTATGGAATTAAAGCTTGGGGAGGAGCAGCTTCATGTCATCTACAGTCAACATAACTTTTTTAATTGCATGAGATGTTGCTTTTTTACTGAGACATTTCGGTTATTTGTCCAATAATTGTATTAAAACTCATCATAACAGTATTCACGAAACCATGTTTTTACAGATTATGACTGAATTGACTTAATTTTTTTGTCATTTCAAAAAAATTCAGTCTATGAACAAAAACACCCAAGTTTTAATACATCTGGAATTCGAACTCTTAAAATCATTAGCATTTGTGAAATGCAGATTTTGCAACAAATTCTTTTTCAGTCATCGACCTAATTTTTTGAAACGACCAAAGAAAATTATGTCAATTCATGTCATAATGTGAAAAAACATGTACTTGTGAATACTGTTATCACGAATTTTGAAGTTGAAATTTTTTCACATTTCTGGCACTTTTCCAACCTGCTTTGGTTGTTTCTAACCTACAGATACAGCCAACAAAAACATGTTGAATTATGGAAGTTTTAATAAGTCATATCATTGCAGTGTTCAAAGTTTCAAGGCAATAGGCTTGTGATCGAGACCTGTAGCCTTCGTGACCAAGACTAAGACGAGTCTTGAGACTCCATCACTGTTGATGACTTACACATAGCCTGCATGACATTTTCCTTCCATTAATCATATAAATACACTGCACATACATTTCATGAATCAGACTACTTGGAGCTTACCACAGCACAATGCTGCAGTGCTAAATGTCATAACAACCATATTGGCACCAGTTATGCATGTGGTCTTTGTTAGTGCCACATATCTATGCTTATGTTCCTCCAGATTGCCATGTTAGCACCGTGTATGCATATGGTTTCCTACTACCACCGCATACCATTGTTCATGTTCTTTCATGTATCTGCATGTTCCTTGTTACTGTCATTTATACTTATGCTTTATTCTGTTGCATGTGATGTGAAGATGTTAAACAAAAAATAATAATAACAATGGAATTGCTTGAAGATCAAGATCATTGCTGCACTGCAACATCAGGTCAGAATTTGAGTCATGTTAGATCATGGGATTTTTAACTTTTCTTCCTAATGTACAAAACTTTTTTCTCTCAATGCAATATAGGCATGTGTAGATGTGAAACAATGTATTGGGGGTAAAATTTATATTTGAAATTTACTATTGGGAAATTTAACATTGGTGAATTTCAAAAATATATTTTACCCCTCACATATTGTTTTTACTTTTTTCACTTCTACAAATGCCTATATTGCATTGAGAGACAAAAAAGTTTTGGAATAAAGAAATGTAGCAGAAGACCAGAAGTATGTGATGTGTCCAAATAACTATAATAAAAACATACAGCAATGTTCATTTAACTTAGGTCGTTAACTTGAATAATGCAGCACACACTTGATGCTAATGTAAACCACTATTCTAGTTGTGTAGAAAGGAGTGAAAAATGCTGAATGTTAACATCAAATATGGATTTGAATCATATTTCAGTACAGGCCTGGTACTTTTTAGTGCTGCCATGCTGGCAACGACTATTTGGCACCGGCATTGAGCTGTTTTGGCGACAATCTGTTTTGGCACAGAGTTGTTTTGGTCCCAGTGCAGAGATTGACAAGTGTGTATAATGAAGATGGATAAAAACATGGATTAAACTTTAACTTATATTGTAAATGTAAGCTCGACATTGCAAATATTCAAGTGGTACCCAAGAGTCAAAATGTTTTGTGAAGTTCAGAATTTTAGTCCATTTTTTTAATTCGCATCTCCAAAACAGAGCAATGGGTCATTTTTGTTGTGTTTATCAAAAATGCATAGATACCAATCCTGGGAAAACTTTGGCTTATCCCTCTGGCTAAGATTCTCAGCTATTTATGTTATTGGCTATATGGAAAAATGAAAGGAAGATTTTTAATGTTGACAACAGCACTTCATTAAAGGCCTAAAATACAGAAGTGCACTCAACCTCATCAATGCAAACTTATGACATTTTTTGCCGTTTTTAAAAAAGATATTTGCCTTCTTGAAACACATCCATGCAAAATGGAATATGATTCAGTAAAGTCACACTTGTGACTTTCAGCAGGTGAAAGTCATCCCATGTTGTATATACATGATTTGAACAAAAGCACTTTCAAAACCATTTAAATTAAAAGATGACATTACCTGAGACAACTTTGGCATCAACGCTGGGATGCTTACTAATCAAACGTTGTACAATTTCATGAGCTGGGTCATCAGCATCTTGGATGCAAAAAAGTATTTCATACTGCAAAACACAGGAGTGTTTAATTCACATTTCTGCACAACAAATACACAGCATTAATCTGGTGCGGTGAATTTACCTGAGGGTAATCCAGCTCAAAAAATGTTTCCAAATTATCTTCCAAATTTGGATCAACACCTTTGAGAGGTTTCAGAAGTGAAACACCTTCAATTTCTGCTTTCATTAAATCAGGTGGTTTTTTGTTCATGTATAATTTCCTGGTGAGAAAAGAGAGCATGTATTAGGCCAGGCAGTTCATTCTTGAAAGTACAATGAAATACTGGTATGCACTCACAGCTTAATGGAACTTTACCAATGCAAGCAAAGATATATCAAGTAGCATCAAAAATACTCACGAGTATAAAATTGAACAAAGATGCATGCAGAGAAGAGCAGTATTTAGAGCTATGCCAAATGCAGCAATGCCTTCCCCTAAATATATCCATGATGTCCACCACCAAGACATATTATTTACAGTGCTCTAATGATTGATGTTACTGCAAAACAAAACAAAAAGCTGTCAAGGACACAATCATGTCCACACTTCATTAAAAATACAGTAATTTGGAAAACAGATGGCTCAATCTGATAGGACACCTTGGGTGATGTGTTACAGAAGTATTGTAAGCAAAATCAATTCTATATCAACAATACCTTGTAATTAAGTGACATGTCACGTTAAACCATACATTTGCATTTCATGCACATTGCCAAATGTAACTTTTTGGAAGATTCAGAACAGTTACTATTGCATAATACACCAGCAGCAAACATGAATTTCCAATACATCACACACAATGGCTTTGTTGAAACAATTGTTTGTCAAATGCCTAATAAAGTTTATTGTTCACGGATTGAAAAGGGCTGAAAAGTCAGAAAAAAAGACAACCGATTTGGCTCAAACACATACTATGGTCATACTTTGCAAAAATATCACTAGGTAGCATTGAAAAATCATTATTAGATCACTACAGTACTTACTTTAACTTATTACTAGTTAAAGTAGTTAGGTCAATCTAAATATCACTAGATATCATCAGATCTAGTGAAAAATCGCTGGGCATAGCACTAGTGTCATTAACATCAGATTGTTGCCTTCTTGTTCTTGAACATCAGATACTGTAACATCACATTTTTAAGTCACACTTTTACAGTTAAATGCTTCTAGGCTATTGCCAGTACTGCAGTAGACAGAGCGCGATACTGTAAACTCAGTGTTGCCACTCTGTTATGAAGAAAAATCCCAGCAGAATTTGCCTTGAAAAAAACCAGAAAATTATAAAAAACCCAAGACATACAAAATCATGCTTAAATAATGTAGAAACCAAACATGAAAAGCACGCTACCGGTACTTGCACATAAAAATTAAGGTAATATGCATTAATTGCAACATATTTTTAACAAGTTCAAGTCTATTTTTAAACATACTGACAATCACACTTCACAGTAGGCTAGCAGCAAACCAAACGTATGAAGTAACATTAAAAAAGGGTGCCCTGTAAAAGGCGGAGCTCCGTAACCACCGGAGCTTGGTTGCGGTGGTTTGATGACATAACCGGAGTCGCTAAAACCGATATTTTACGTTGAGCAATGAGAACTAAACGGTTGTAAAAATAATTTTACTGCAATAGGTGATTTTACACTACAGTAAAATAAGTCTACTCTGAAGTTTGATAATTTTTGGTTATCTGAGTTTCACAAAGGTTCGGGGACAAAAAAATAGGTTTCAATAGTTGTGAAAGTATAAAATTTGCAAACATCGCAAACATCTATGCATTAGATATTTGGCTGAAGCGCTTATTTATTTGCAATAATACAATATATTTCCTTTGCTTTTTTTCTGATTATTCTTTTTGCAACGCAACTTTTTTCCACTCCGGTTATGTCATCAAACCTCCGCAACTAATCTCCGCTATTTATGGAGCTCCGCCTTTCACAGGGCACCTAAAAAAAGCTAGTTAGATCTTTTCTATGAAAACGTTTAATGTTTTCTTTCACTTACACTAAAATGCACAAATTGAAACAAGTACATGATACATTCAAGGTCTTAGGTCTACAGTTTTCTTTTCACTCTAACCATTGCATTCATTGCAATATTTGACTACTAATTTAACATTCAAAATTTTAGATTCATATCACAATCAATGCGCCCGTAAAACAATGAAGAGATTCTCAACCACAGCATCTTCAAAACCAAGAAAAACAATGCAAATTCATGCGCAAGCAGCCATTAACATATCAACGATAGATTAGAGTGCTGACCTATGCCTAGTTAGTGCTTAATCTGTAAACAATTTTAAATTTCAAACAATTTGGTTAAGCCTAGCCCTACTAGTCACATGTGTACTGGCTACAGCAGTGACGTGCGGTGAGGCTCGTGGCTGGGGAGGCACTGTCTCTTTCAAAGCCAATTTTGCGAGTGTATGAATTGAATCGAGTAGCATAAATACACCACTGAAGTGGCTGCTTGTAGATTAACTATTGTTTTTGCTTTCTATTCCATATCATAATTTTTACACACACAGAAGCGATTCCAGACACACACAGAGGCGATTCCAAAGGTAAAATATAGGAGGGCCAAACTGAACTTACTTATCAGCTACTTTTTTAACGGCCTTGTTGAAAAGTTGATAGTCTTATAACTTATGCATACGTTTGCAATGCATACAGTGATCCATTCGAGAATGCTGACCATCAGTATGGTCGGCAGCTGCAGAAAGCTTGAATGAAACATGTAAATCACCGTGAACGCTGTGAACGCTGGTACAGTATTTAGTCTCCTCTATTCGTTCAAAGCCAAATCTATCCTTGTGCTTCCAAACGTTTTTCATTTTAATTTAATTTATTTGTTTATGACCAGACACGAAGTCCATGGTATAAACACACACACTCTGCAGAACGCAGGTTGATAAAAAACAGAAAAAACAAAACGTAGTGCAAGGCATTGAAGCCGGTGGAATCACAGGGTTACAAACACTTTTTGCAACTGCATTGAAGACAGAACCGTAGGGTTACAAACACATTCTTACTACTATTGTTAGCTAACACGTAACACTTATTACAGCACTACTGCGGAGTAGGGCGCTAATTCCTAAATTGGTCTAGTCTAGGTAAAATGCGAAAGCATTGTGGCTTGACATGCCTTCGATCAAACGGACAGGGGCGGCTCGTCTAGACGTGCTGCCGGGCTGCAGCCCTCCCTGAAAAATCTAAGGCAAAAGATTCCGCCAAATGGCCAAACTCGCCTTAAGTTTGGATTTCGTTACGAAAATTTCACAACACAATCATTTTCGGAACTTCCGACACCATTTTGGCTCAACGCTTCCTAGGAATAAAAAAAAACAATGTTTCGCTCATTTCCAACGATGTCGCTTATGCGATGACGTTTTCAACATACTTGCCGATGAATTTGGCGATTTCGGGGCTGTCTTCGGCACAGCCCTAAAGGAAAGAAATGAAACAATTGGCTGCAAAAAACATGGTGCTATAACCACCTATCGCAAAGCGTTTTCGATAATTTGACGATGAATTAAAAAAAAAACGGAGGAAATATGATCTTCACTGCTTTTTACTTCCTGATTTTCTTGGTTATTGAACTTTTTAAAGTTTAACAATGCTTTTACTAGTGCTTTGGCGATATTGGCGGCATTGGATTCAAATCTGGTCGCCAATCTCGGGCTGCGAAAATACATCCCTTCTTTTATCTGCACTAGTGTAGCTTGCAACAGTAGGCTAAGCTGATGAGCTGTCTAGGTTTGGCGTTTGAAGATGTACGGCAGTAGTTGGTGGATATCATTCTTGGACAACAGAAGATGTGACTGATTCAAAACACTGAAATGTGAAAATTTTGAAACATGAGTGTAGCAGAGCAAAAGTATTCTCTATTACATCTAAAAATCTAATTCTGAAGGTGGCCAGACAGCGACTCAAGAAACATTGAAAGAACTGAAATTCCAGCAGCCTCAGCCAAAGATATCCGAAGTCAGCGAAGCGAGAAAAACGTCATAGACATATCATATCTTTACAAGCAACCGGATTGGAAGCTCACAAACAAACATGGTTGTGTTTCCTAGCAACACAGGAAATGTAAATATCACGTGACCTTCAAACACCTATCACGTGATTACATAACTATCATGTGATCTAGTCTAAAAATAGTAACATCATCTTGGGCTAAAAATAGAAACCTATATAAGAAAAGAGGGTATAAATACAGGTGGTTCTGCGAACCAAGATCAGAGTTCTACCAGTGTCACTCTCTGATGGTAACACTCTCCTTCGGTTGTACTACCCATTTTTGGTCAGACATCAGAAGTAAAACTGAAGCTCTACCTCGCAGCATATCCAGGCTCGGGTGGTATGTTGTAGAGTGCTGAGAATATCACCTCTGAATCTCACTGGTCCATATTCACGGCTTGAGTCTTCACCCTAAAAATGAAGTTAGATTCATTTTGAGTAAACAGAAGTGGCTTGTCCCAACAGGACTATGTCACTCTGCTCTATAAAACGGCGTGTCTGGGTTAAACTACGACAAACTGTTTCGTAAAAATGGTTTGTCTCACTAAAACCTTGTCAAAATAAACCATAAGTTTTAGACGATATATTTAAATATAATAGATTGATGACAATAACTTTGTGTTACTTTATGTAACACAGTAACTTTGTTAGAATAAAACTCTGTCATGACAAATGATAAGTTTGTAACAAAGTAAAAGCAAAACTTATATATACCCACGATCAAACCTAAGGGATTGCCAAGTCAGTAACCTTTGATTGATCATTGAAACAGGAAAAAGGCAAAAGCAGATAAAGTACTGAATCATCATATTCTGTTTAAGGCAAACGCCTAAGACAGGATGTATGATCTTGAATAGTGCAACCTCATAAAAGACTTGTTCACCATAGAGAATCATTCAGTTGATCAATGAGTTAGGTAGAAGTAACTCCTTCTAAATAGGAGCAGGTTATTATGTTGCTGGTTACAGGCTGTCCTCTTGCGTGTCTGTTGGATTGGTTCGAGAGAGAGAGATCATGTTGCAACTGTAAAGAATTTCAATTGGTAAGTGTTTTTGCCTTTTCAAAAATGATGCTTTCAAATAAAAATATATCTGAACAAATCACATTTGCATTAAGTTTGTATGTACAGAGAAGTGGTCAGAAGTTTTAGGGAGATCACCTAAGCATAGACTTGCAAATATGCCCCTAGGTTTAACTGCTAAAGCGGACTCACGTATTAGCTAGAGTTAAACCTAAAGCATAAAAGACTTAACAATTGTTAAGTCTCACTAGAAACCAAACAATATGTTATGTACATGAGAAATTTGGCAAGCCTATACAGTAAGCATTCAAGTAAAGACCTTTAATATTTTGGTAAGGTGAACATTGCAGCTGTAATTGATTTAGGATACAAACTTTTACTGGAAAAGCATAACAATCCATTTAAAAAAACAGAAATTTTGTGTAAAATCATAAACTGTTCGAAATTTTTTGGAAAATTGAAACTTCATTTGAAAGGACATGCTTAAAGTAGGCTACCAACTCAAAGAAAGTGGCACTAGCCTAGGTCTGCTGCCATGACACGGCTTGAATAAATGCCAAGCTTTGTTTCATTAACAATAACGCCTAAGTAGTCGAGCGGAATGTTCGAAGTCTAGTATGCGAGTGGTGCTGGGTTCGACTCTACGATTGCAGCTTTGGTGGCAGTGGTTATGCGATACTTTTGATGGGTCCGGTTTAATTTTTTTGTGTTCGTGTTTACGCTTTAGGGCTTGGATTTGGTTTCATTAAACTGAAGTGAATGTTTTCTATGTATCAATAAGGACAACTAAAAATTACGAATATGGACAACTGAAAATTATGATGAGGACGGCTGGAGTGACTGGAAACGCCACTAATTATAAAAACAAGCAGGGCGACAATCCCGTACAGTGGCGTACCTAAGGGGGGCTGGGGCGGTCCGCTACTGGCGGCACGATGGGCTGTGCTGAAGGCTATAAACCTGCAAAGGCCGTATCAAAATAAAAGTGGTTTTAACGTCGGGACATTACTCGCAGTTGAAGGACGTTTTCGATTTTGAGTAATTTAAACTATGGCATGTGTGTTGAAGCGATTGCTATCTTAGCCAAACAATAAACTGTCGTGCATCATGGATGTAGTATCAATAGGCTTTTTTACATGAAGCTGCAACACGGTGCTCAACACGCTTATCAACTCACTTGGTGCCAAATTTTAGTGATTCACTACACGGCTGATTGATCGAGTGTTGGGTCGTTGTTGACGTTTGAACGTAGTCCTTATATGACATTATAGAACTTAGTAGGAATATGGTGGATGGCTGTGGGCAAACGTGTGGCTGTGGTGAGCTCTAAGCTTTTGTAAGTGCTCTTAAGTTTTGTACTTGCGAGTAAAAGCGCATTGTTGGGTCCAAAAAACATTTCTGGTAATTCTAATAAATGTGTAGTTGGATTTGTGCTCGTCAAAATAGATTTCCGTGTGTGTGGATAAACATCATCTAGCTCAGTATACTTCAACAGGCGTTCCGTGGAACCCTAGTGTTCCGCAAAACATGTATTGGGGTTACGTAAATTTTAAGGGTTCCTCGTTTTTTTAGGTGAAATGATTTCTTGCTGCACGAAAAGCGGAGGTGCTAAATAGCCTTATAATCAAAATCACGGCCAATGAAAACGATACAAACGACATATTGCAAACATTTCTCCTGTTATTGAAACGTTTGCAATACGTCATTTGTATCGTTGTCATTGGCCGTGATTTTCATGATAAAATGATTTCTTGCTTCACTATGTTGATGCGTCATTATGAAAATTTTTAGATCACCGTGCTGCATTCAGATTCTATGTAGGCCAGTTACTTGAACAGGAGGTTGAGTGCAGTTAATAGCCGAGAAAGAAATATTGACAGTTGTTGCGTCGCTTGTTGTTCATTGTTGTGCAATTAAGAAGAACATTACTGTTGCATCACATTTATACGATGTTGCGGATGAACAGTTCACAGTAGAAAAAGAAGCCCCCCTTGAACTTTTGCAGTTTATTCAAAAGTATAATCTTGGGCGATCTCTGTTCCAAATATAGTAATAATGCTGCGAATCTTCCTCACAATTGCCGTTAGTGTTGTTACTTGTGAGAGGAGTTTTTTGAAACTAAAGCTGATCAAGAATTACTTAAGATCTAGTATGAGCTCCTTGTGATTGAGAAATCTTGCCACACTGCCGATAGAGCAACAATTGACAGATATAATATAAAATTTGACATTGCCATTGAAGAATTTGCCAACAAAAAGGCAAGAAAAGTTACTGTGTAGAAACTTGTAGTTTTCATTTCAGAAAAAAATAGTCCTAATTTTTTACGCCTTTTTACTATTTTTCCCTATATGTCATTTTTGCTTTTTGTTTAACAGTTACTTACAATGTTTGAGTTTTTTGTGTTTGTTTAAAACATACCATATTTGAGCATGTGAGAATACTGTAATATTATAATGGTGCACAAACTACTTAATATATATACAAAGCTTTAAGAGGGAGTTATCGTGCAATACCTATTTTTATGTGCTTTGAGGGTGCCAAACTCAAGGGCCGCCCCGGGCAGCCACCACTCTAGCTACGCCACTGATCCCATATGTTCAACCAGAGATGAAATTTCGAGAAACAGGTACAGTACTTGTATTTACGTAGCAGAGCCTCAAAGGTAGGAATGTTA
>Ga0210059_1002655_pt1 | contig 28140 bp, 15 predicted proteins | sample Ectturendosymbi2_FD_188042 | JGI IMG/M metagenome (GOLD analysis project Ga0210059, IMG submission 188042) | Ecteinascidia turbinata endosymbiont from Florida, USA - Sample 2 (SPAdes) (version 2) | ecosystem: Host-associated > Tunicates > Ascidians > Unclassified | place: Key West, Florida...
GTTGCGCAATATGTGCACATGCTCACCGGTAGAATGCATACATTTTTCAATTTTACTTGTTTACTGATATCGTTTGCAAGGTATCTGCTTTAAAATCGATTATTTATCAGCCTTCTCTAATAATTTTAATTGTGATTTTTTTAGATGAGTACTTTTTTCTGTAAAATTAAAAGACTAACTTCTGCTTGATCGTATTTTGCAAAAGTGAGAGATGAACGTGCATTTACATCGCTTTTAAAACAAATTTCCGTATTCCTGGAAAGTGCAAGTAGGGTTTATGAATTCATCTGAAAAGAATTATCATGTTGAGTAACTAATACAGCTGAAGGTCGGAGTCGGTCCGGAGTCGGAGTTGGAGTCGGAGTCGGATAATCGAAATTGCCAGGAGTCGGAGTCGGATGACGGGACTTCTGACTCCACAGCCCTGTCTCTGACTATGCACCACTGAGCGTAAGATTGACTACATGCCAAAAAACATACATTTTATTGTCAGTGAAAAAACTGATTGTTCTGACATACGCTTTTAAAACACAATAAATCTCTTTATGCGAAATCTATGCGGTAACACCAACTAGATGAGCTATTTCCAACTCTTCGCTGAGAGTTGATCGTCAGCTTCACAATGTGAAAAATGTCATTCTCTACGTTGGCAGCATACATTTTTGAAAACAGCTATAGTTGCTATGTCAAACGTTGACAATTCAAGTAGGCAAAGGGCATTAGCTCTGTTCAGTGATAGCCAACAGACGCTATTGAATATTATTTACAGAGATACTCAAGCAATGAATTTGAAATAAGAAGGTGCGCATAAAAACTTAAACTGTTCTGCAGCGAAGAATTGTACTATACTGCAGCAGTCGCAAATAATTGCAAATGTCCAGTGGATATAACTACAGCGAAGCACGCCATGTTGACCATTGTAAAAAATCACCTTACTTGGTGAAAAATTGTTAATGCTTTCAAATTACTGTAATTCAAGGCGTCTTGAGTTTTCTGGCCCGTACCAAGGCAGTGGAAGTTCAGAGGCCAAACCTCCGTGCAAAAGGTTCACTGTGGTTGGTCCTGAAGGCTTGAAGACACTTCTAATATCGACGCTGGAGGTTGTGGCTCTTTGAGATAAGTGAGAAACTTCAGCAGATACGAAGTTTGAAGAAGACCCCAGGTGAAAACGGCTCAAGCTCGAAAACTCACGTTGACTGTCTGCGAAAGCTTTCCCTCGTCGATAGGAGTTGCTCACAACGGACTCCTTTTGAACCCCTTGGTGGAGTTCACTGTTAGGTTCTTTTCCGGGCATTCCTGTCGTGGGATCATTTTGCTGTTCCGACGGAATATTCGCAAAAACACTAAATATTGAAGATGAATCAAGTTCTACTCTTTTCTTGCTGCACTGAGGAGTGGCTGAGCAGAATTCGCTTCTGGGCGCAGTTGAAAGAGTTTCACGTTTGCTGAACAATGGCGTCGGAATCTGTGCAGCAAAAAAATATAAAATTTCCGGTGTGAAAATGTATTGCTGCTGTTTAACCCAAAACATCCTGTCACAATCAGTGGTGGATTTATGGTGAGGCAAATGAGGTATTTTCCTCGGGCCTTTTTTTTAATTCCGTGGGAGCCCTTTTCTTAAAATGTCGATTAAGTCCTGTACTCTGTATGCAGTTTTTGTGAAATTGCTCCTTCATAGCAATCCTTCAAGTTCACTAAGGTTTGAACTTATTATCACCAATGTACAGTATTACCTTTTGCAAGGTACAAATCTACAATATATTTGCAACCACTTTCGCTGCCAAAATGCGTAGTTTTATGTACGTGCTTCTATGTCCAAAGCGCCAAAGTACTTTGATCTACGTAGGTTACTTCAAACAACGTCGAGTTCTGTAATGCCTTGGCAGACCTTTCCTCTTGGTAATTACTTATATTAACTTGTCAAGTCTCTGCACTCGTTTAAAGTGGTCACAAGTGGTTTCTGGTGCATTAACCAATTTGAAATTTGGCAGGGAAAGGTAGGCAAGGATGTGTTGACAAGCAGATTGTGGTAAACATATTTGAGTGTTTAGGCAGCTTTTTGGCAGCTAAACGTACTATCAGTATATATTAGTAACACACTTTCGAATAGTAGGATACGCTATATAGCCAGTGCTACCCTACCATCCTTATTTCTTAGGTTTGTCCTTATTTGCAGTACTACGTCTTAGAAAATATTACTGTCCTTATTTCTAAGAAATGTCCTTATTTGTGACCTGCGTCCTTATTTTTTCTTATTTTCTGTAGCATAACAATTTTTAAAAAGCAATGTCTGATAGACAAACAGAGCATTTCTGTTTCATTGTAAAAATTCTGTAATTAAAGATTCTTAATGTCAAAAAAGTAGCATAATCTTGCAGCACAGAGACGCAACGCAGTATCAGGTATTGTTAGCAGTGTAAGCTGTCTACTCTGGTTAGGATTCTTAGGAAAGTGGTTTTGTGGCGAAGATTTAGCATTTAACTGATTCAAAAAATACTCAAGCGAAAAAAAACGTTTTCCGTCACGATTCCAAAAAGGAAGTCGAGAATGAGACATTGCTAAAGCAAATGGTTCCTGGAGATAAATAGGCAAACATATGAACTGACGTTAGTCGTGCATACAGAAACGATTGTTTTCCTTTTAGGTAATAAAACCAAATTTTTCTCAGCCGTCCTTATTTTTGGTTCTAGACCGATGGTAGCTCTGTATATAGCCTACGTATCATGCGAAAGTTTAATATTTGCTGCAGTTTTTAATATTGTCTGAGTGCCGCCTTCTTTTAAATGGTCACGCCTCAAAATGTTTGCCTCAGGCCCGATAAATCCGGGATCCACCACTGGTTACAATGATAATACCGTGTCTGTTTCTGAAGAGTAACGAAAGGGATTATGCTTGCTGTGGAAATCAGAATTTGAACTGCCATTTGATCCGCCTATAAAATAGGTGATTTATTATTAGGTGTAGCTAAACAAGAAAACGAAACGTATTTTCACTCTCTCATTCAAATATCATCTTACCACAATCAATTGGTGGCTTAAGGAAATGGACGGTTTGTTTCCTGTGCAGCTGATGACCGAGAGCACAAAGAAAAATCAAACACAACAGAAGCAGAATTCCCAGTAAGAGAAGCCACCACCACGGAACAAGAGGGGTGAGGTCAGAACCGACCCCAGTGACAGATCCGTGTTTAACTATATAACTTCCGTGAACGCGGCATGAAGTACCTTTGTTGTTACAAATGCCCACGGATGAGTTGTGCGGACCACAAACGGCACTGCCTAAACAGTTCACTCCATTCAAAAAATCGCTAGGAATTGGTGACTGATCCTCCAAGACGTTAGCTTTGAATGTCATTGTAAGTTCATTTATAGGAGCTGTAATGTTGCTGAGAACGATGCGAAGTGTTTTGGAATCTCTCCATTCTCCGTAGTAACTTACACAGTTTGGTGAAATGGAAAGGATCTTACTTAGGTCAGCATGTGTACTGACCGCAGGCATGTCCGTCTGTTGATCGAATTCAATGGTAATTTCATCATTGCTGGTTATGGATGGACTGCTTGCTGCGTAACCGTCAGGTGCGTTAGGCTTAGAAACGGACCAGCTGGAAATAGTTGGAGTTAATCTGTAGTTGTGCTCCTGCGAAAGAACAAAAGGCTGTGGTCTTGCGAGGGAAAAAGAGGTCAAAGTAATTTTCCATTACGCAATTGTCTATTCATAGGCTACACGTTCGCACGGTCAGTTATTGAATTTTTGTTCAGATCAGCATTGCCAATAAGCTGACTCACCACCAGAAAAGATTTTGATTTGTAAATGGAATTGGAAGTGCTGTAAGCGACCAAGGTACGCTTCGCAACACCCGTGGTTTCTGCAACAACCGCAGAGATTGAAGACCTGTCAAAATATTGCGTCGCAAGGGTAGAAATGGTGTGTGGGTTTTGACACGAGTGAAGTCCATGTACCACAAGCTTCAAATTAGAAGCTGTTGGTATTTTCCCAAATTTGCTGAAAGCTTCGTCCCAATCCGCAATGTATTGGTTTGAACAGTCAGCTATAGTGATGTTAAGGTCACGCAGTTGCGATGTCGGAGCCAATCCTGAACGAAAACAAAAGCGCAGCCACAGTGATTAAAGTTCGTTGCACAAGCATGCTTTTTCCCAATATATTTTTTTAAATTCCAACCTAATGTGCAATTTCATAAATATGACAAACCAACAAACGGAATTTTAAAAATCAATCGGTAATTGTTAATTTGTTCTTGAGTAAATCAACGTTTGCTTCAAATATCTACAAAGCAGTAGGAATGAATGGGCAGCAAAAATTATGTCCCTTTTTATTTTGCAGTACTACAGTTTCAGTTTAACAACTTTTATATCGAAAGGTGTAACATTTACAAGTCTGGCATAATCCAATAATTTGCTTTGTTTTACTGTACTTTCTTGTGTAATTGTCACTTCATTTTTTCGTGTACTATACGTGCTAAAGCTAATGTTGTAAATTCGCAATAAAAATATACTTTCGCCAGTTGCCTCACATAAAAAAGCGTTTCGCCATATCTGTAACAGTTGAGAGATATTGGAATGATATTATCTAAATGTTCCATCAAACTTGTGGTTTTACATATTCTACAGCCACACTGCCTACCGTAGCCCATGGTGCACTCGTTAGGCAACATTTTGTTCTAAAAATCACAGCTGAGTTCCCGTGTTTCAGCAATTACGATCTTGTTCTACGCTGGCCATGTATTTGTCTTCATGAAATAAGCATGAAGTCGATACATTAGTAACGACAATATATAAGCGCAATCAGGAAAAATGTTCACACCCATGATTTGGACAACAAAGATGGTTCATACCAGATCATCAACAGTAACTGGTGTGTAGGTAAACAACTTTTACTGAGATAAAATATCTTGATTCAAAAATTTCGAATTTTCTTGCGTCCACAGTTGTAAGCATTTTTTCTTACTGAAAGCAGAATTGAATTCCAAGTTGCAAAACAAAGCGAGTTGTTCGCTGCTCAGTGCAGGTCTGAATGTCGCAACAGCGTACGACCCTTCTTCGATACAAATGTCGTCTTCGTAGTGGCTGACATTTCGCCATACCACGCTAGTCAAATCGGGCACCTGCGAAATGCAAATGCATACACAGTTTTGTAAAGTTGTTCGTTAAAGGTGAGTTATGCTACAAAGATCTTGCAAGTGAAGCTTTGTTTTTGCATGATTTTGTTCTTGCAAGTTTCAGAAAGTTTTTTAACGAATATAATTATTTATTTCTCTTTAGCCATCACTGAGTTCGAAAACTGTTTTAATTAATAAATTGCGACTTATTATTGGCTCAGGTGCCGTTTGAAAAACAGAGATGTTTCAAGATGTTCTACATTAGCAAAAGCTGCTGAAAATCTCCACCATAGAAAAGATTTCGATCTTAAAATTTGATGACAATTCGACGTTACGATGATAGGTGTTGACTCGTCGATTTGAAATCACATGTGTTTTAATTTCAATCTTTCCATACCAGGACAAAACAAATTTTGTTGGCGAGTCTAAAACAGGCATTCGGGTCCCTAGAATTGAAAATCAAGTCCCTGGTATCAGAGAAAATTAACATCGGGTCCCTAGAATCAGAGAAAATCGGGTCCCAAGAATCGGAGAAATCGGGTCCCTACAGGTCCATACTGGGTACTTAACACTTTCCTTTAAAAAAAACTGTCGTTATGCAAAAGAATTACCAAACATCATGCACAAAAACTCTTAAAAATGTAGCGATGACATGCAGTGATATTACATTGGAATCGTTTAAATAGATCAAAAATAAGTTTTTCTCGGAAAATTACACATTCCAAATATTCTAAGATCTTTCAATTGCAACCAAAAATTTTACAAGAGCCTTAAAAGAAACCTGTGGTCAAAGTATGTTTTACTTAGTTTTACTCAGGATTAGGTGACTTACTAGTGAGACCAACCAAATTTTGAAAAAATTAAATTTCAATCAAATGTTTCCGTTTTTCTGTTCTTCAACGAACGTTGGCCTTTACCAAAAACCAACCATACACGTTGGTCACAATATTACACCTCTTTTTAAACTTTTTGTAAAATCTACGCAAAATACCATAAAAACGGAAAATTTTTCTGGCACGGTTTGAATCCAAATTTACAAATACTGGTCTTTAAGAAACCATGAAAACACGTCTAATAAATTTACTCACATTAAGACCCCAGTTTCCTTCGAGAGCAGGAGATCTTGTTATCGCAGACGTTGACTGACCTGAAGAATCTCTAATGCAATACTTTTGACTAGGATCCGATGCATCCGGTTCCTTCGCGCAACTCTCTCTTTGCCGTTCAATAAGCGTCCATTGTCCAACCTTAAATGATTTGTTTGCTAACTGTAGTTGGCATCACTTTTTAAACAGTCTTCCTAGAACTTCCATAGTAGCTATATCCTTAGGATTTACGCATATTTTCCAGAACACTTTAGTTATAGACAAGGCTTTTTTTAAGGTGTTTTAGGGACCCGATTCGGGTCCCTAGAATTGAAAATCGGGTCCCTAGAATCAGAGAAAATCATCATCGGGTGCCTAGAATCAGAGAAAATCGGGTCCGTAGAATCGGGGAAATCGGTTCACTGCAGTTTCATATCGGGTACCTAACATTTTCCTTATTAAAAAAACTCTGGTATAGAAACATTCAAAGTCTTGTCTTGAGCAACTGTGAAATTTTTAAAATATTTAATGTCGAGTCAGTTCTCCTTGAATAGAAAAGTATCAGCTACGTTCATTCAACCACGCTGTCAGAATATCCCAGGAAAGACTGGCGGGGCACTTCATGCTGGCTACACCCACGGGAATGTGGCCCAGAGGTGGATCAAGGACCAGGTGGCGTGATTACAACTCCGACCTTGCTTGGTCCCATCTTGGCGTGGAGCCAGCAAAACTTTCTAAGATTGCTGAAAACCGTAAGGTACTTCGAGTCCTCCTAGGTCTACTTCCCCGCAACCCTCCTAATAGGAAAAGCGGGCATGAAAATAAATAAATGAACGAAAAGTACCGGCCCTTTTATGTATGTCCTTGATTACATTCAAAGGCGGGTCCAGAGGAGGTAATTAGGTGTAATTTCCCCCAAAACGATCAAGTCGCCCTTTTGGAGTAACTGCATCCTGCATCCCTTTCCGTACCTGTTTATCACATGGTAAACTCAGGAAAAGATAAAGATGACTTTTTACCAATGCCTCAGGTCGGAAAAAATGAGATGACCTTTTTGTGTTTTACTTTATTTTACGCAACTATGCGCTCCGCTGATGAATTATTCAAATACCGGAACTGCTAGAGATAGGTGATCAGGGTAAGTAATTGCTTTGCTTAATTACAGCATTTTGACGTCTGTTGTTTGCAATCAAAAAAATTCAAGTCGGGAATACTGCCTATATTGGTCTTATTTTGAATATCACGAGTTTTTGTGACGAGTGCAAAACATCTAACTGAATGTCTTTTATCCGAAGTTGCCTGTCATATTTTTCAGGCGAGCTTTTGATTTATTCAATTCTTTTTTATTTGTTTCTCTTTGGCTCAAGGTCCTCATCATATGTTTTTTGTACAAGGAACACAAAAAACATTTACATTAATTTGTGATGGCCATCACTGATAAGATGTATAAGACCATTTATAATAGGCCATGCCCCAGAGTTGGACAGCTTTTATTTCTTCTTCAGCAGCTTTACAAATTTGCAGGTGACCTTATGCCCAAACCAATGCCATGACACAACTATTCTTTGCACAACACGCGACGAGTAAAACTACTGAACAACTAAGTGAATAAGTGCATATTTTTATATAAAGGGTTAACGAGTTTTAAAACACTGATGAGCTCCTTGAAAGATCAAAAACTCAAAAATACCTTAACTGATGCCTGAGGATATCCTTCGTTCAGCAATTTTATGCTAAACATACGAGAAGACAGCCACTCTCCGCTGTAAGCGTTGTCAACTTCAGATTGCACCAAAGAAGAGCTAAACACAAAAAGTTCATCCACTTCTTCTCGGCGCAGAATCTTTCCGTTGGCCTCTGTTACATCGTTTGCATCGTAGACACCATGCGGAGCCATGTTCGTGTCCGCGTCAAAAACAATGCGGATCTCGTCGCCGCCAGATATCTTTGCATCCGTGTGTAAATCTGATGTGCAAACAAATGGCAACAAACGCCGTTTCATAACCTATTATTCCAAAAAAACTGCTTGAGTATTTAGTGGACAGCAAGTACTTAACAATTTTGCAACAGTATTAATTTGTCTTTCAGGTTTCTTGATGTCAATAGATATTTGCATTCTCAGAAGAATAAAAGCCAACTAAGACTTTACTTGATATGGCGTTTTTGAAAAAAAAAAGCAATTACTTTTTCCAGGAGCTGCATATGGAAAAGCCACGATCTTTAGTATTTTAGGTGGTGCGATATTTCCAGCGGAAGCAATAGTGGTAGGGTTGATCTCCGGAGCAGAGGTTACGTCTTCAGTTGCAGACCCATTTAAATGCATGAATAATAAATCCGTTTCCAGCGTGTTCGATTCCAAACTGCCACTATCAAGAATGGACAGCGAAAATCTCCGCGATTGTGGGTTTGGATTTGCTGCCAGGTTGCTATACGTTACTTGAGCAAGGACAACTTGGTAGTCGATGAAAGACGCATCTTCATTCGATACAGTAAACAAGAGAGTTGTAGTCGAGCTCTCATAAGACCATGTTGTGCGAATGCTCTGCAAAGTCCACAATAAGGATTTCAGGAAACCATTTTGAGCTGCTAAAAAAGGTTAACAACGTTTTGAATTGATAACAGGTTGGTAATGACTAAAGTCTTACAGTATGAATCATGGACTACTTTCAAATGTAACAGAAAAAATAATAAAAAATAGCTGAAATCTCAGGTTTGAAACGTATGTGTGTATTTCAATCACAAATGCTATTGTTTGACAAAGGATAGGTTTGGCATGTTGCTCGTGGGTGGGCGAATATTGTCAAAACCATGATAGAAGCTGCATCGCAGCAAGTCATTCTTCGTTAAAAAAGGTGGACATCAGATCCTTCAGGCAATACAAGATGTATATAAAGTGATCTCTCGTTAAATATAAATGAGTGCAGATTAGGCGCGGTGGAATCCTATTACCCGTCGCGGTACGCTGCATGTTGTGCAGTAATTCATCGCCACAGACCCGACCCGTCAATGTCAGTTACCAGCATTCTTAATAACAATTCAAAAGTCTACCTTTAGAGACTTTGCATTGTTTTGAGTCATATAATAATGTTAAGTTGTATATTTGTGTCGATTCTAAACAGTTTTTATGCATAAGTTCTTGATAAAGTCATCGATTTATGACATCACTATGTACTGTAAAATTTCTCCAGCTTCCTGCATGCCTGCTTGTTCGGGAGTTTCCCTGCTTCTGTTTCGCGCCTATGACGTCATGACAAATGTAATGTGGCCTGTTTGCGCCATGTAAAAATTTTTTTTATATTAAAAAATCACTGTAAGAAATTTATTTTTCACAAAAAAACTGTATTTCACACAAAAAAATTTTAAGTCATTTTAATTGGCAAATTCTATAAAACCGAACAGAGACATTTTCTTTAAACATTTTTGCGAAAATAGTCTTTCTAATGCAATATTTCAAGCCGAATTTTTTTATTACTGCGCCCAGCTCCGCCGACAAAAAGTTTTTGTTGAAGTTTGCGAAGAAACCATGTTGTAGATTCATATGTTGCGTGCTCATTTTTTACTGCTGCTTTTATCTAATAAATCATCGCTAACCTTTTTCGTTTACAGTATGCTGGTTTGCGTTCTCTCAATGAAACGTAATGTCGTTTATAATCATCTTTGTTGAAATCGATTGTAAATTCATGGCTGTTGTTTAATGATAGACTTCGTCGGTAGGATGCAAAGCAAAGGAAGGTTAGCGATGACATGTTAGTGTTAGATAAAAATCTGCAGTGAAAAGCGAACATGCAACATATGAATATACAACATGATTTCTTCTCACGCTTCAATGGGAATCATTTTGCAGGCGTATTTGGGCACAGTAGAAACAAAATTTGTCTTGAAATTTTTTCTTGTAAAAAATATATTGCAGACCAATATTTTTGAGAAAACAGCTTTTTTCAGGTTCAAAGAATTTCTCAATTAAAATGTTTATTTCCAAAAACTTTTATCCTACAAATTTTTTGTGAAAAAAGATTTGAAACAAAATTTTTACACAGCGCAAACGGGCCGCCATACAAGCTCCCCACGTAAGTGACCACGAAACTTATCATCTAAGTTCGTGGCCGCAGTGTCAGACAAGCAACGTGGTGTTACGTTCACTGAATTTGAAACTGGTAAAAACACTTTTACTTGTATCACAAAAGTGTATTTGACTTGCGAAGTGGCTGCGATCGCCAAAGAAGGTAGCACCTCGTTCTGGGAAAGCCTGTAGTCGGCCTTAAAGTAGCACTTAATAGTAATGCCGTACTATTGTAGGTCATCTTGTCGTCCTAGTATAGTCTCTTGCTCAGTAAGCCGCCGTACCGCAGCACAGAAGCACGTTTTTTACTATTTTGTGCATCTCTGATTGCAGGTAAACTGATGGAGAAAAACCAAAGCAATTATATTGTTTGCTTGTTCGCCTAATCTCGCTCTTCACGTAATCACAAAAACTTTACTTGAAACTGTTATAGTGCTGGATGATTGCTGGTTGCGGGTAGGCGTTGCGTGAAAGGTATAAAGTAAATCTCTGTAGTGGAGCTAAGCTTGAGACCCGACCCCTACAAGTATATCAATATTAAGACAGCTTATCTGACCTTCAGCAAAATCTTACCTTGAGAATCGAGTGAGATGAGTTGATCATTTCTTTAACTTCTGTGGTGTCGGGAATCGACAGTTTTTCCATAGAACCATCGTACGCTGATTCAAGTTTAATCTTTACAATTGAGGGAGCTTTGTCATCTGGATCTTCCATGCCAATTGACAACGGGGAATAAATGTTAATGCTGGAATTTGCTGTGCAGAATAGGTTTTTTTTATTACTGTGAAGCATTAGCAAGCAGGGAATGGATCAGGGACACAAAATAGTGTAATCTTTGGCTTTAAAATGTTGTTTCTATTGCGGGCTGGCAGAATAAGCTTGAAATATACTTTATCAAGGTATAGAAACCACCTATAGTGGTACAAGACTCTAAGAAACAGTCATGTTGTGGTGCATTAAACTATTGCTTCCTAGTCTGCGCAGAAAAATCAAAGATCTTTCGATAGTTTGACGTTTATTTCAAGAGACGTTCCGTTTTTCTCCAAGACTTTCCTTGCCTTACGCAATACGTATGATACTCTATAGCCAACACAGCTTCAACAAGACTACAAGTTACTTCGATTAACGCTACACACAGTTTTTCGGAGGTTCTGTATTTAAAAAACTGATTTAACAGGAAACTGTATGGGACTGCTCTTCTGCTGAAGTTATCCAATTTTGAATTTAAGAATTTTGTTGAAATATGGAAAAGAATTACAGAAAACTGACCTCTGACCAGTGAAATTGCATACAAGATTGGAAATTTGAAAAGTAATACTGTGCCAATCAGAATAAAAAAACTGCTTTATTAACCACAAATATGACTCTGAAAACCTTCAAAAAAAGCTCAGTTAATATCTGGCGGTATGAACCAAACCCACAGTAACTTGGAAGCCGTTCGTTTCCAAAATGCTCCAGAAGTTGTAGTTTTTTCAAAGTTGTCAAACACTTTGGAGATGGCCATTTTGTGAAATGATTTTAGTTCATCCACACTGTACTTTCCGGAAGCAAAATTGCTTTCCCTTTGCTTCCATTTTGACAAGACATTTGCTGTCCAGCGGACGCAGGATACTGATCCTCGGGTTTAACGATTAAAATCGATATGAAACGAGTTTCACTGTCGGCCACGGTTTTATAAGCTAAAATTTATTTTTAAATAGTGTATTTCGTTCCTACTTTTACGCATAGGCGTAGCCAGGAGGTGACCTAGGGGACATCCCCCCCAAATTCTGAAAATATATTGTCATTTTGTGCTTTGAGAAGCGGTATTCCAAACAAAAAAGTGTTATTTGCCTAAAATCAAGCATTTTGGCCTCCTCAAATTTTTGGCCCCTCCGAAATTTTTGGACTGGCTACGCTACTGCTTTTACATTGATTTTATTGACATGTACAAAGACGCTTCCGCTCATTTATGTTTCCCCTAAGTGAGCAAAACGCAAAGGCGAAGCCAATACAGCCATCTACATTACGTAGAATAGCGCCTGCCCAGCAGGTATCACTACGTCATACTTGAATTTGCAACGTTTGAATTTTTTGTTTGTTTAAATAAAAAACAGTTGTTTTCCGAAGACCTGACCAAAAGCATCTTTCTAGAACACTGAAATCATATTCAAATTTTCAAAATTTGCTTTCTCAGATATTCTGTTTGAAGGTGTTCTGCTATCGAATTCAGTAATATTAGCCTTCGGAGCAGGACATAATTAATGATATTTGTTTATTTGTCTAGTCGCACGTTATCAAGTCAGTGAATCCCACTTTGCCACATAAAAAATTATAGACAAGACCAGTGGTTCCCAGCCTGGGAGGAATTTCCGCTTTATAGTTAAGTTACCTATTCCTTGTAAGTGTTGTACTTCTTTGTTATGTTGACATTGGCTTTTTCAATTAGTTATATCACTTTATATCTGTAAGTTATTTAGTGGACTATCACACGTCTTTGTTGACAAACTTTGATGCAATTATTTGGCAACAAATAGTTTTTGTCCCACTTTTATTAATCAAGTTATTGTCGTCAATAAAGACCATTGTTCCAATTGTAGTTCGGGTTCCTGCTTGCCTACGAACCCGAACAGGGGAGGAATGAACGCTCCATAGGGGAGAAATGAAAAATTCATAAATGAGCAAAGAGAGGAATGCATCAAAAAAGGTTGGGAACCACTGGACAAGACTAATCGATGTGAATTTTAAGACTAATATTGAGTAACAACAAAAAAAGCCTTACCTTCAGGATGAAATTGAACAATGCTGAGATTTGCACCATCTTCGTAAAATAATACTGGCTTGTCGTTGACACCTACCACCTTGAGTTTGACGGAATACTCGTCAGATTGCACGCCGATGTCATTCGTCACTGATACTTGCAAGCGTCGAATACCCGGAGAGGGATTTTTCGCTGTGTGCATGTAGGAGATGCTTCTTATTGTAGCCTGACATTCCGTTCTGCTAATATTCCCAGTAAAACAAAGCGATCTACCATCGCTGCTCCAATTAGGATTCAGTTCAGTTACATTGACCAAATCGACCACCGACAAATATTCATAGTCCGAGCCAATTTTAACCAATTCATCACTGGTGTCCAGAAAATCGTGTAGAACAAAGCAGACCTCCAAATAACGAGCTTCAGTTTCTTCACTTAAAACAAGGTCTTGAAAAATTGCTATGGCTTTCATACCTTCAGTGTAGTTCCAAACATCTACAAAAACATGCACAAAGCTTTTGTACGTAGTGGCTTATGCCCAATATTTTCTAATCTGCGAAGCAACCTCATGTGAGCAAAAACTGCTGTGACGAAAAAAACGTCTAATTGGATATTAGATCAGGTGTGGGTAAACTTTTAGTCTGTGATCCGTAGGATGTTTGTATTTTGGTTTGCTGGGCACTTCGTGTTTTTATCTTTTTTCATAAATTGTTTTCTTTGACTGGGTGCTTAATCCGCTCAAAAGTGTTGTCAAGAAATACATGTGTTGTTATTCAAAACGCTTTTGAATATAGAAAGAAGTACATGCCGAAACCCGGAGTTTACTGGAAACACGGTTAGGTCTCATTTCAATCTTTATTCTTAACTGTAAACTACGCTCTGCAAAATTTTCTTAATCCCTTACCCAAAGGCTTCTGCGTTGACTGTGCAACTGTTACTTTGTTCCGTAAAGTCACATTTACCCAAGATTGTGACAAGCACGTGACCGTAACATATGGAGAAAAATGTGACTATGTTTGACATCATTTTTAGACGGGAAATTACAAACCTCAACCTGAATCTGTTTGATTTACTTCTGTTGTTGTTTGCAAACACTGTGTCCTAAACCAGGGGTATGCTACCCGTGGCCCGGGGGCCAAAACTCGCCCAGGATCTGAGCTGCAGTTTTGTGGCCCGCGGAAAGGTCCAGATTTTAAAGCAAGCATTACGGTTTTTAAAGGGTATTACCAATCTTCTGTGGGTGACCAGCGAGTTGTCTAACCCGCACAGCTTGACACATACAGCTGTGACCTGTGGACCAATCTGGTTAGGCGCACTTGGCCCGGCAGTGCTGCATGGTTGCACACCCCTGTTCTAAACAATTCCATTGCATAAATATTAGTATGGTTTCGGCAACTGTCCTTGTCAAAACAGAACACGAGGTTAACTGTACAACATTGAAATGATCATTAACAATTATAATTCCGGAACAAAACATGCGAAACAAAGCTGCCAGAAAGTCGGCTTCAATGGCATGGGAATATGGAAAACAAACGTTATCACCGTTCCTCCCAATCAAATTTTGAAAATAAATTTTTCAGCAAAGTAAGATGTCAAGATTAGTCAGAGTAGCCGAAACGGGTCAAGGCAGAAACGGTACAAATTTTTGCGACACTACTACAGAGACAGTGGAGTTAATCGTGGCTAAGGTCATCATCATGAAACGAAGCTTAAGTTTGAGAATAAAGACCAATACAAAAAGTTTAAGGTTCAAGCCCAAATTTCAGATCAGATCAACCGTTTTGAGAGACAGAAACGATACCACTGAAGTTGTTTCAAACAGTCGGTTTTGTATCACATTACATCTAAAAAGCTGAAAAAATCGAAGGTCTAAAAACTTTTGCTCGATATCTCTTTAACAAAAACGTTCGATGTGACAAAACTTTTAAAGATAAAACTCAAGACTAGACCAGTTGAAAACTTCAGACAAAAGCCAGGACTAGGACCTCGCTGATTTTAGAGACCGTGATCCCGAGAGGTAAGGAAGGCTCACACCAGCAAGCGTCCTATAGCGACGATAACACAGGATGCTGGTCTCGAGAATGTCGTTGAGTTGCAATATGTTTATTGAAACCGCTCAAAAGAAATTTTGCCGAACTTGGTCGTGTTTGTTTTATCGCTTTTTGTTATCAGGCATTTCACTACTATCAAAGTTGCATGACAATATGCCATAACAATTAGCACATTGAATGCAGATGAAACAAACTTGACACTGCAAATGGAGAAGCCTTTGTCGAGCATAATGAAACTTTTTTCTTTCTTAAGCTAATTTCTGGTGAGCTTCTATCGTTAAAAACAGTCGCTTGTACAAATTTATCCTTCAGCACAAATGATCATTTCGTTGACATTCATCAAATCTGAAAACAGAATTAAGATTGTTTCATAAATCCAGATTATTCATGACATCTACTAAAACCTGCTCTTTGCTTTATAGCTTTGAATGTCAAACCATGCATATGTACAGTGGTGTAGCCAGCCCAAAATTTGGTCGGGGGCCAAAATATTTGACCTTTAGGCGAGCAACAGTATTTTTGTTTGGTACGCCGCTTCTCAAAGCACAAAATGACTAAATATGCTAAAACTTTTGGGGGCATGGCCCCTGGGCCCCCCTGGCTATGCCTATTCATGTGTATAGGACATAAGTTTTCAAAATAAGTTTAAAGTTTCTTGCTGAAAAAGCGAGAAAAAGGGTGCTTCTGAGACACAGCATTGTAATAACAACATCTTTTCCAAAAAAAAAAGTTTTATTGCAGTTTTACCCGAACTTCCGGAAAGCTGAGGACGATCAGGTGGCTCTACTTCTACAACCACTATAGTTGTAACAGATTTTCCAAACGAATTTGCGTTGGTATCTTGTGTGTTTATGCCGTAACTTCCCGGACTTAACTTATTGCTGCCATCCCAAGCAAGCACCTCAATGTAAGGAGCAGGATGACTGTCGAGTGTTGAATTCGGTTTAAATCTGCAAAAACATTAAAGGTTTGGAACAATAAAGTGGCAGAAAAAGGTAAACACACCATAGTTAGGCAACAGCAGATTCAGGTACTTCTGGCTAACAAAAAGAATTATTTTATGTAATCTGGCGACTGCATAGTGGCTAAATAACATCATTATTGATTGCGTTCTGGAAACAAAGGGTTGACAATTCAATTAAAAGCATTTAGCTAGGCCGCGTGATCTGAAGAGTTATATTACACGCCAGAATTTTATAAATCGTTAATGTACTATCAGACGCCTACCACGCGATACAGAAGAAGAGGCAAAAACACCAGTACAACACCTTAGTTGACAGGTTGATGAAAGCAGAGTCGCGTGGGAATCAGATGGGGTATTGTAAGAAAGCGTGTAGCCCGGTCCTTCCAAGTAGGCAAAAGGAAACCAGCTGGCGAACACTAGCGATGTACCAAGACATCTATATTCAAAGGTCCCGCTGCCGTGTTCTTCAACGTTCACTACCGCCATTCCAGGAGAATTATCCGGATCAATATCTCTACACAAATGGTCAAAAAGCATACATTTTCACTAATGGTTCTCATAGCGTACATTGCAATTTCATTTTTCAGGCCAAAACCAGCTAGTATTGGAAATAGCACGACTTTTTGAAATTCTGTGTCAGTGCTATCACAGTCTTATCCACACTTTTTTAACCATTTCACATCACAACGGTAAACATATAATAAAGCTAGGCTACTAACTAAAGGTAAGTAACATTTTTCAATACTCGCATTGATCATACGGGCTAATTTTAAGTGAACAATTGAATACCTTCATGCTAATATAGAGAAGGAATGGAAACGACCTTCTCATGAATTCCCTGGATCTTTCTCCGTTTGTTAGACAACCTATGCTGTTTTTGCAATGTCTAGTGAAATTTTAAGTTTAACCTTTACTATCCTTTTGAGCTTTCTGTATTTTTAAGTAGCCTTTGTTAATTTTTGCCAGGAATAGTTTTTTCATACCTTATTTTTAAGTATTTCACAAAAGTTTTTCTTTTTAAAAAGTTTGCACCAAATATCAACTGCAATTAAACTTGAAAATGTTCAGGAGAGCATGTGGTTTTTCAGTACAAAATAAAGATTGGCTGTTTTGTAAAAGCTTCGATTACTCTAGTTCTCATCAAATTAAAATAAACCGCTTTCTTTGTCAAGAACTCTGCGTTATTAGCACAAATATTAAACCAAAGTGAAACATAGAACCTACCTAAAGGCATCCAGCAAAAGTGTATTGACAAGGCATCCCACTTGATTGAGTCTTTCTGCTTGTCGATACACTGGCAGAGTCATGTTACTGACGAAATAGGGTGGGTCATTTGTGTTCAGCACGGTCAATATCCCAGTGACTTCAAGCTCACTAAAACCACCAGTTGCTCCCTCATACGATGCAGTAACCTGCAAACAATGTGCCTGTTGTTGAAGATGTATTTTCAAGCAGAGACACAAACTGCTGTCAGACTTTAATTCCGAAAACAAACACGCAGTAATGACTAACGTAAAATACAGGCATTAAAAACAATCACCAATGTACAGTACAGGACAACTTATAATCTGTCATTTAAAAACACATTAAATTATCGCAAAAATCAGACTACGAAAAACATTATTGTTCATTGGTTGAATTTGAAAAATACACTGTCAACCTACCCCTTCATCTCCAGGGGATCCAACAGAATAATCCCAACATCTGTATGTTACATTGGCAGTGCCAGAAAAATTGTCATTTGGAATGAATCTAAGGCTTTGATTGTGTTCGCCACTAAGAAGCAAGGTCAGTTTTGTAATGTTCTGCCAAACGTCACCATTAGCGGAATATTGCCACAAACCGTTCGAAAAGCTTAAGTTGGTGATAGCCACTCCAATACCACCAGATGAGGTTGGTGTCACATCTACATCGCTGCACACATCGGCGAGTTTTGAAATCTTTATGACGGGAGAGGCACCCGTGTCTTCATTCATCGTATCCAAATCCAAAACCGCCGGATCAAGGTCTACCGTTGGAGCATCATTTACCGGTCTGACCGCTAATGTTACTGTTGCCATGTTGTCGCTAAACGGACCACTTGGAAACCACGTAGCATTCGTATATGATCCGTGGCTTAACGAAGCCGATGCGCCTGAAAATTGCATATTGTATCAAAACTAGGCTTTCGACCGTTCGTACACATACACTTGCATACGCATAAGCGCACATCTGTACAAACTTCTCCACAAACATGCATGTACACACGTGCTGCTTCGCGTTGCTTGTCTTATTATAACCTGTCAAATAAATGCAAATAACTACGTCTACATAACGCTTTTTATCTTTTGATCACAAACTTCGCATTTGGATGTGACGGCCGTAAATTGTATAGTTCAAACTTTTGGCACAGCACTAATCGTGTATGTTTTAAACTGGATAATGCGTGCAACTTCTGCAACCCATCTCTTAGAAATGCAAAAAATAAAAACACGCATAGCTTATTAAAAGCCGTACCTGTTCTATCCCATGCCACGACTGTTAGAGTAGTTTCTCCGTAGAAATTCAAGCGTGGTTCGAAAGCAATGTAATTCTGATACAACACCAGAACAGTTTGTGATAAAGAAATGTTTCTTAAAACGTTACCTTCATCATCACGGGAGGTATCCTGCAAAGTTAGCAAAATAGTTTTAAAAGGCAGGTGTGTGAAACTGCACACTTGTAAATTTTACATTTTTTCGGGACATTAGTCTGGTAAATGAACAATAGGAGTGGCTGAGATGAAAAAAACGTAGCAGTAAAATATTTTTCCGTTTTAAGCCAGGTCAGTAAGACTTCATCGAAACTTACACAAAATTATGTACAAAAATTGGTCATGCGCTATAGTTTTTGTTTCTCTAGCGATAGCACCAGTAACGAAAGAGGAGTGATTTGTATACAAATCAGCACTTCTTTCGCCAGGCTGTGTCGACAAGAATTCAAATTAGGCTAAGTTTGTGATCCTGTTAAAATGAACTTTGGATAGCTTAGGCTACTGTTATCTATTGTTTTGTATCTACGTAACTCTTCACTACCTGATTGAGCTCGTGTCTTTAGCGACAGTAGCTTTCCTGATGTCATTCCAGTTTTAACCTATGTCCCAAATCCTTCTACAGTGGATAACATTAACAACTTGGAATATCGGCAAACTCTAGGACAGTGGTTGTCAACCTTTTTTGTATTGGTACACCCTTTAGAATTTGCTCGAAAACCTGTACACCCCTGTCATGCACTAAAATCTACTACTGCAGAAGTGCAAAATTTAAGCGATTTTTATGCTGTAGACGTTGCTTAGACAATTTCAAATGGTAAACCTCGTAATGCTTAAAGTGTGTCCTTGTGTCTGCCATATTTAATCTGCTATACACGAAGTTAATTTTTCTAGATCAACATCCTTGGTTGAGTTTTTTTTTTTTATTAAATTTTGATGAAAGCAGAAAATCCTTGCTCGCAAAGGTACATTGTTGGCATTCGAACAAGAACAGAAATCGCTTTTTGACTGAGATTTCAGTAATCAGGAATGCTGAGAAGTGACACTCAAAAATTAGGGTAGTTTGTAAAAGTTCTAAAATCTGCCTTTTGGATCAAGTCTGACCGCAACTGCATAATTTCAAGTAGCTCAAGTCGAAGTTCTCGTCTGTAAAGGGCTACGCAATCCATAACAGAGAAATCAGATTCAAATAAACGTCTTATGGAAAACAGATTGATTTCGAAATTTTGTAGTAGCACATCGAAATGCTTGTGCACAATTGGTTTTGTTTTTCATTCCGGGTTTGTGTGTTCAGCATCGCAATTGATAGTTTTGAAAAAGTTTTGTAAGCATTCAACATCTGAAATATCGCCTATTGATATTTCACTTTGTCACAACTTCACCTTTTGTTTGAACACCTGAACCTTACTGGCAAATTCAAAAACGTCACATACATTCCTGTCCCTGCAACGATAAATTCAAACTTTTTGTGCTCTCAAATATTGCCAAAAAGTAGGACAATTTTGTTAGCCAAAAGTTGTCTTGGAAACTAGTGGACATTGGGTATTCTTCTTCAGCAAGGAAAACCCGCAACTCTTGCCGCAGTTGAAGCACCTGTTTTAAAACGTTCCCTCTGGATGATCATCGTATCTCAGCATGCTACAGTAACCTCACTGCCTCTGCTTCCATGTGTTTGAGCAGTTCTGAAAACATTCGATGTTTCTTTGAATATGAGCAGATAAAATTCACAATTTTTATGACATCATCAAGAACAATCTTTAGATCTGACCGCTGATTGCTTTCTTGCATCAACCTCTTAACCACAAGTGCTTCTCAGTGAATCATACAATGAGTTGAAACACAGTCAAGGGAAATGATTTTGATATTTCGGACAACTCCACTAGTAGAACTTTGCATGGCTGCTGCTCCATCGGTAGTAACTGACTTACACTTCGTTCAATCCAAACCACGTTCCTCAATAAACTGATTGAAGTTGGCGGAGATGGCTTGAGCAGTTGCGCAAACTCAAACAACTTTTAGACAGTACAAGCTATGCTCGAGAACTGTTTTTTTTCTCATCGGTGACCCTACGATACACAATCAACTGCACCTCGTCTGAAATGTCGGTTATTACATCAAGGTGAATACGAAACGACTGAGGGTTCTGCAGCTTGTGAAGAAATTATTTCAACAAATCTTGTGAAATATAAAGACATCTAACTTTAGTTGTATTGCCTGATAGTGGAATTTGTCTTACTTTATCAACAGCTTTTTTCCTACGTGTGAAGGTCAGCGGTAATTTCAAGACGGGGAAGAACTACAAAATCCAACTCAGTATGCGGACGTTTTCTTTGCGTAAGGATATGAGCCATTTTCAGGGAAGTAAGTACTGAATCATTAGACCTATTTCATTCTTTTATCACACTGTTCTCAAAAGACGAAAGTTGTTGACAATGACTTTCAAGAGATGCCTCAAATAATGCTTTTTGCACCGCCCTCGGTGACATGTAATATGCCACGATCGATCTTGATGAGCATAATGCTGTGATTTCAAATGTTTTTGAGATGTCCTGGAGCCAAATTACTATTACCAAATACGGTTGTACAAAACAAGCAATGCGCTGAAGGATATGGGTTTAACATTTCTTCTCTTGTACGATAAAATCCACACGTGATGTGGTCATCATGCCACTTGCGTTTCTTTAAAATGTAGACTTTTTTCGTCTGAATAGCTTTCTTTACAACAGTACGCTGCTGATTCACGACGTTACTCCTGGAAAAGTGGATTGTGTTGCATTTAGCATGTGATTTGCTGATATCGTTACTCTCCCCGTATTCACTGAAATATTTACTTTGACAGTTGCTATGCTCTTTTTCACAACCACCTCTCGCTACTAAAGTGTTTTTACAAAAATCGCATCCGTCGATTTTTTTGAGGGTAAACAAATGACTGCAATAACTTTCAAAAGTACAGTATAAGACGATAATAGCTCAAAATCTGAACTGAAAAGGTGCAAAATTATAAATAACACACAGATCATTCACTCCCTCTCGGTATTATATAGTTCTCGTTTAGGTCTAGCTAACTGCTTGGAAACAATGATCATTGCCAAGGAAAGCATGATTGCTACGTTATAGCTTACATAAAAGTCAAGCTAGAGCAATGTTTCCCTACCTTCCCTACCTGCGGACCCCCCACTCCAGCATTGAACGTAAAAGGATACGTGATCACGGGATGGTCACCTGACCAATATTACAATTCATGAATTCACACTCTCCGATAGAAACGGTTTTAAAAACTGTGCAAAGTTAACAAACTGAGATAGAGCTAAGAACATTATGACAGATGTGATTGTTCTTCAAGTGCACACACCTGGTACCAGGCGCGCAACCAGGGGGGGGATTTAGGGCATTTGCTCCCCTCGAAATTTTCAAAACATTGCTTGACAATTTTGACATTTGTAGAAACTTTCAAAGAATAAATATGAAATTTTATATTCTAATCATGTTTAAGAGATCTTATTGGAAGTTTTTTTTGTCTTGCTCGTTAATTATTATCTCCTTACAAGATTTATCTTGAGACAGGTTATCTGATCGAAAATTTCACAAATGATTGGTATTCAACAACAAATATGCTGAAAGTGTCAACTTAGGAGATAGTTTAAACTGTTCGTATTTTTAAGGCATTTTTTATCTATTTGTTCGTGCAGGCTACTATTTTGTCTTAGACAGGCCTCAATTTGCCCTCATGAAACTTTATAATATTAGGGTACTGTTGAACCGTGCAAACTGCTGAAACTTTCAAATTGATAAGAGAAATCTTGACATAGCAGTTAGTGCCTCGTCAAACCGCTTGTTCTTCTACGACCTTTTGATTATTATTTTTGTTAGGGGCAAAACAGATCACCATTATTGACGTAGTACATTTCTTTAAAAAGCGTTGTTTAGCTGCATTTTCGCTTCAAAATCTGATAATTTTTTAACTAAATTTAGGTTGAGGACTGTTTCACGTTTAAGTGAGGTTTACTGCTGTAGTAGTTCATACATCTGTCACACTAAAGCCATGAGTACACTAGTTAAGTACGGAACCAGGCGTTTCTGTGAAGATACAAATATTTACTCTGTCCTGATCGTTCGGTCTGCATCTTGATTAAAACTGAAAAGTTCTCATTTTCGGAAATGTTGCGAAGAGAACTTTTATCTGTGTGTCAGGCTTATGCAGAATCACATGGAAATATTTTTAACTACAGCAAAACTATTTGTATAACGTTTAAGGCTAAGAGTGCAAGAAGCACAGTCACCCCATTACTGACACATGGGTAGTAAAAATCTAAAATATGTTAACCAATGCAAATATCTGGGAGCTGTACTGGATACTGAGCTCCCAGATGACAAAGACATTCAGAGACAACTGCGATAAAAATATTGTGCAGCAAACAAGCTGCGAGTCTCTTCTCCCAATGTTCAAATGCAGTTAAAAATGTACTTTTTCGTTCCTTTTGTACGCCCATGTATGCATCACAATTATGGTGGAATTTCAGCAAGTCATGCATGCAAAGATTGCGTGTGGCCTATAATTTTGGATGCAGAGCTCTATACAACCTGCCCTGCAGAGCGAATGTAAGTAGTCATGACTCATCAGGTTCAATGTAATATTCCTAAATTTGAGGCCGTAGAAAAAAATATGCACTTATTTCTCGAAAGGTGCAGAAGGTCTAATAACGTAATGGTTGCCTGCTTTGATGCAGTCAGATTGTATATATATTCTTCCTTATTCTTTGAACACTACAACCCCATTTTACTTTGTGACTGAGTGCTCGGACATTGCAGCGTTTATTCGTTTGAGGGTGTGCATGTCACAATGCATTCGTGCTTTACCTGGCTTTGACCAGTTTAGGAATTAGTGTCCCACTCTGCAGTAGTGTTGTACCAAGTGAACAAATAGTGTTAAGAATGCGTCTGTAAAACTGAGGCTCGGCCTCCAACGCCGTTACAAAACGTTCTGTTAAATAAGATTCTGTAGCCTGATTTCAAGCGAATATCTGACCTCTGCGAAATTTCTGACCTATTATTTTTCATCAGTTATTTTGCTTCTCAGAGTAAAGGAAAAAGTTTGGCGATTACTTTTGAATGTGTGTTGTGAAAATTAAACTTTTTGGTTAGATGTCAGATACCCGGTACAAGCTACAGTACGGGAATAAGTAAAACCAGTGAAAAATATTAGACTTAATCTTAGACTTCAATTATTTTTCTTTTTCTAACTGCAACATAAACCCTAACCCGACACACTTAGCCAAACACCAAATCCTAAGCCCTAATCATCATTTTCTCAGCGTATTTGATATGTTGAATGTTGCTCTGTGCATGCGCACATGGCGTGAAGTCAGAAATTTCGCTTGACACCACTGATTCAGCCTCCAACGCTGTTGTAAAACGTTCTGTTTTGTCTGTTTTTATTAACCAGCGTTGTGCAGAATGTGTGTCTTTGTACTATGGACTTCGTGTCTGCGGGCAAAAATACATTATTATTATATGTAACCGTTTGCGAAAAAGTTGTACCACGGTTGAATAAGCACGATAACGTCATCGAATGAAATTTCGTGAAAATTGCCCCCTCCCCCCGAAATGAAGATCTGGTTGCGCCCCTGCCTGGTACACCCCATCACGGTGGTACATGGCAAATTCTGGTACACCCAGGGGTGTACGATACACCCGGTTGACAAGCACTGCTCTAGGATACCTACCTTTTGTGGCAAGCAATCACAGTGGCAAAAAAGTTATCCAACTACCACAACATTATTCTTGCATTACCTTCCTACAGGCACAGCGGGATAGCGTTAGAGTATTGTCACATGAAAACATTCTTATATAATAAAAGATTTTTAGAACATGTATTTGATACACATTATATAAATGCCCGAAAAGCTGACGCAGTCGAATACATCAACAAAAATTTTAATAGGAAATCGAATTCACGTAAATATACGCAACCTTAGTCCTGAAATTTGCAAGAAATGCGTACTGGTGAAAAGCTGAAAGGCTAAAGCAAGGGCAGAGAAAGGAAGCAAACTTACGACTAAAATGATAAAATCAAAATACAAGCTGAGAACAGTCAAAATTGGAAAATAGCGGCTTTCACCAATGCTGTAAAACTATCTGATGCCAATTTTCTCTCTCTCTCTCTCTCTCTCTTCGATGGTCGTCAAAACGACGAATCCGATTCATCATCTTATCTTTGGAGGTGGGATTGTTCGTGGCTTTACAGTCCTATGCGTGATAGACCTGCACGGCCACAGGTGGGACACAGATGAGCGGAGTTGTTTTCTCTGTTCCGAGCAGCATGCTCATGCCGTCGGCAACGACGCTCATCTTCAGTTTCATCCTGCGTTGCTTGCATGAAGAGGATACCAGTGGCACAAATATCTCTCCAGCCCCCGCGATCCGCTGCTAATGTTTCCAGTTGGTCAGGGGGTATAGCATTCTTCTTAAGTGTTGCCTTCAGACAATCCTTAAAACGTTTGTACTGTCCACCAACAGATCTTCGGTCCTCTTTTAATTCACCATATAGCACACGTCGCGGCAGTCGGTTTTCCGGCATTCGAATGACATGCCCTGTCCATCTGAGGTGGCGCTCAGCAGTGATGGCCTCCATCGAGAGGCAGTGGGCACGGTGACGGATCTCTACGTGGGGAACTTTGTCCCACCAGCGTAGTCTAAGTATTCGTTGAAGGCAGGAAATGTGGAATTTAGGGTTTTTAATTTCCCGGTTTTTACGAAGAAGGGAAACCGGGAAAAATCTTAAATCAATCGCGGGATCCCGGGAAAAATAACATAATGTGCATGTGACAATACAAGCAAAATCAAACAGGCAATAATGCATGCAAGTTTTTATTCCTTTTTTTTGTAATAGCTTCGCAGAAAACTGAGGGCATTGACTGATTGGTCACTCAGCCCCGAACGAATTTTGGTGGCAAACAAGCCCGCAGCGGAGAAAGCTCGTTCCGCCTCAATTGAGGTTGGTGGAATGCTCAGTTATGATTTGCTTCCTCAGTTATGCTTGTTATGATTACAACACACGTGCCGTCGGCTCGACATCTGAGATCTAACTACTAAACCGGTTGCAATCAGTTGTTCCCCATTTAAGTATATGGATGGACACGTTTGAGAGAAATATGATTATGCCGTCACAACAGGGCCCACAACAACAGTCTGGGCTGTCTCTACCATTGCAGGACTCGATTCACTGCATTCGCTGTGGAGCAACAACGAATTTCAACGTTAAATGTTTGGTCTACAACTGTAGGCAGCCTACACGAATTTTTGTTTGCGAAGTATAAAATGAAATATTTTATGCAATATTTTCAAATTGGTGACATATTGATGCCATCCGGTTATTCCCGGGAATTTTGTTGGAAAACCGGGGAACGGGAAATGAAAAAAGTCACAGATTCCCGGGAATTCTCGAAACCGGGATCCCGGTTTCCAAACCTAGTGGAATTGTTCAAGGGTCTTGATGTGACGGCGATATAGGACCCAGACTTTGCAACCATAAAGTAGCATTGAGACACAGACAGCCTCGTAGACGGCCATCTTGGTCTTGAGGTTCAGGTTTCTGTTCAAAAATACTCGTTGTGAGAGTCGTCCAAAAGCAGATGAAGCAAGGCGTACACGACGCTGGATGTCAGGTGATAGATCAAGCTTGTTGTTTAGGACAGTGCCCAAGTATACAAACTCATCCACATTGGCGATGGGGCAGACTTTGATGTTGAAAACAGGTGGAGCAACATTTGGCAAAGTGCACTGTTGTAGTATTTCTGTCTTTTTAATATTAACAACAAGACCAGCAAGACTGTATGGATCAACCATGCCATCAAGGAGTTGCTGAAGGCCATCACCAGTGTGACTTACTAGTGCCGTACCATCAGCATACTGGACCTCATAAGAATGGGTAACAGATGTTTTGGATTGGGCATTGAAATTGCGTTGGTTGAACAGGTTGCCATCAAGGCGATACTTGACAGTGATCCCATTGTCTTGGAGGAAAGAGTTACCAGCATATAGTGCGACAGCAGTCATGAAGATGTTGAAGATGACAGGTGCCAAAACGCAGACCTGTTTGACACCAACCTGCACAGGAAAAAACTCGGAGCTTGTGCCGCCATAAATTATCTGCTCGGACATATCATCGTGAAAATCCCGTAGGATTGCCAGGAAGATAGGTGGACAACCGAATTTAGATAGAGTTTTCCACAGGATAGCTCGATCTACGGTGTCAAATGCTTTTGAGAGGTCTATAAATGCCATATAGAGTGGCCGGTGCTGTTCGCAGCATTTTTCTTGAAGCAAACGTGCGACAAAAACCATGTCAATAGTGGAACGACCCTGGCGGAAACCGCATTGGGTTTCAGGTAGTATTACCCCAGCAACGTGTGTCAAAAGTCAGTTAAGCATTACTCTGGCCAAAATCTTGCCACCAACTGATAACAGCGAGATGCCACAGCTATTGCCACAGTCGGCGCGGTCACCTTTGTTTTTATATATGGCAACAATGCTAGCATCCTTCCGTTGTTGAGGGACTGGGCAAGTGCTCCAAATTTTGCAGATGAAGGCATGCGGGTGGACATGGAGGTCCTTTCCCCTATATTCAAATACCTCAGCTGGTGGGTGAAACGCCACTAGCTTTGTTGGATTTGAGACTAGAGATGGCTGATCGAACTTCAGTCAGGGTGGGTGTATATTCCAGGCAAGTGATGGGAGGCAGCGAGGGAAGTGTTGCAGTTGACTGCATCGCCTTGAACTACTGAGGCAAGCACAAGAGAAAGATGGCAATTCGGGGCATTAACTAACAGGAAAGCAACCAGCAGCAATAGAGCTCCCTCGACGAGTTCACTCTTCGCTTCCTCTAGTCACCACAATCAACCAGCAAACGCAACTACAGTATCAGTAAATCACCCATCGAGTTAACTCTATGCTTTCACTGGTCACAACATTCAACTATCAATCGCAACCATAGTATCAGTAGATCACCCATCGAGTTCACTCTACTACTACTAGGTTGCATTATCGTTATATAGAGATAAGTGAACTACGATAATTCGCTTGTGGTGACTATCACAGTGACTTGTAACTTATGGGCACCCTCTAGCGGTGACCATTTATTTACATGTGGCGCCATCTACCTGCCGCAACAGAAGGGAATCTAGCAAGGAAGTGTATGATTCGATTTGCTTACACATTCATGTTAATGGCTCAGTTTGGCCAAGTCATAGTTCAGAGTTTTATCTGAGCACATGGTTAAAGTTCGATTTAATATTTATGAACAGGTGATCAGCTCCTGACCTCGGAGATTTAAAATAAGTCTTTTGTACAAATTGAAAATTAACGGTCACTTCAAATACTTGTTATCTATCTGGTCAATTATTGAAACTTGAACTACTTATCTAGTGTTTCAATGGTTTCCACTTCATAATTTAATTACAGTAGAACCTAATTTAATTACAGTAGAACCTATGCTCCTACTTTTATAGCCATATCAGAAACCAAGTTGAAACCCAACTTCATTGTAAATATTAACATCCCTGGCTTCAACTTTGTTCATAATCCTTCACAAACCAATTCAGGTGGAGTTGGTCTTTACAT
>Ga0210059_1002657_pt1 | contig 28136 bp, 15 predicted proteins | sample Ectturendosymbi2_FD_188042 | JGI IMG/M metagenome (GOLD analysis project Ga0210059, IMG submission 188042) | Ecteinascidia turbinata endosymbiont from Florida, USA - Sample 2 (SPAdes) (version 2) | ecosystem: Host-associated > Tunicates > Ascidians > Unclassified | place: Key West, Florida...
AACTTTTGTTCTTTAAAAGTGTTGCAATTATGCAAACCAATCTGTGCAGCGCAGACTTTGAGATGTTGTTTTGAACGCTGTGAACGTGACGAAACACAGCGAAAGCTTTGTGACAGGAAGACAGCACGCTTGATTAATAATCTTGTGACGTAACTTTTTCCGCCAAGCCACGCCCGCACCGCTTTGCAGAACTTTAAAAACAATTGCTACGATAAACATAGCCTCTTTCAGTAACGCACGTTTCGAATAAGGGAGTCTCTGCAGATCTTCTGCCTTCGAATCGCCGTACCATTCATTTCTGGTATTAATTTGATTCTCAACTGTGAAGTGATCAAAACAGAAAGTTCTGATTGGTGGTAATATTTCGCGAGGCCGCTTGGCCTTGCGCTGCAATAAAGCTCGATGCAAGAAATATTTCTTATTTGTCAAGATGACAATTCTAATGTGTGTGAATAGAAAGCTTCTTAGAATGAAGTCAACGGCAATACAGGAAAACAATCGAAACTTTAAAACGAACAGTTCCATCCCCAAAAATATGTTCAGACCTAGCCCCGTACCAAATAAGAAATATTTCTTGCATCAAGCTTTATTGCAACGCAAGGCCAAGCGGCCTCGCGAAATATTACCACCAATCAGAACTTTCTGTTTTGATCACTTCACAGTTGAGAATCAAATTAATACCAGAAATGAATGGTACGGCGATTCGAAGGGAGAAGATCTGCAGAGACTCCCTTATTCGAAACGTGCGTTACTGAAAAAGGCTATGTTTATCGTTGCAATTGTTTTTAAAGTTCTGCAAAGCGGTGCGGGCGTGGCTTGGCAGAAAAAGTTACGTCACAAGATTATTAATCAAGCGTGCTGTCTTCCTGTCACTAAGCTATCGCTGTGTTTCGTCACGTTCACAGCGTTCAAAACAACATCTCAAAGTCTGCGCTGCACAGATTGGTTTGCATAATTGCAACACTTTTAAAGAACAAAAGTTTAACAAACTCCAATAAATTCATCCTTATTGTGACCCTGCGTCACAATACCTGCAACTACCAAGGAAATGTAAAACATCATCAAACGTAACAATTCTACTTTCGTTTTACTTGCCGGCAAAACTTGTCCTCTTTTTAGGTGCTGAAAATATGGTAGGCCTAACATAGTCCCATGGCCACGGGGGCGTTTTGGTGGGCTTAGCCTCTCCGAAACAAAGCTCCAAACCCCCCAAATTGAAATACGAAGCACTATAAAACAGCAATATTTGTTCAAATTTCAGAATGTCAAGTCCCACTGCACTAATGTAAAGCCTCCCTATAGAAGACTTTCTAGTGACGGTTGTTTTGCCACACCAAGCCTTTCATTAGCCATTTCTTTGGTAACAGTGGTTAGATTTTAACGCCATCCATGAGTTCACAGTTATAATTTCATTTATTAATCCTACCCTTGTTGCACTTCAACCAAACCTATCTACATAGCAACGTTGGTCTATAAACCAAAACAGCATTCAAAATAATACACTGGCTTAAAATATGTCATTTATATTGAAATGACTGACTAAAAATTCAGTCCAACAAGTCAATGTTACGAAACAACAATTTTGCATGTCATGTGAAAGAAAAATGCTATCTGGTCTGGTATCATCCAACAACCAGTCAATGCAGGCTCACATAGAATAGGTGTGAAGACTGCAAGGCCTGGTGTAGACTACAGACGCCATTAAAAGAGCTAGCGTGCTCTTGCTAGTCTAGACTACAGATCACAGTAGGCCTACACTAGCTAGCCTTAGTCCAGGTACGCAGCAAACAACGTCATTAATGTATACTGAAACAGCCCTGTCCAGGGTTACCAGGTTCAAGTGAACAAAAAATGCCAAACCACTTACAAAAAAATGCCAAATCGCTTCAGAAAAGACCAAACAAGCTGAAATAGGCTGAATGCTGTTGGTTTTAATATTACCAGATAAGTAATTTGGCAAAAACACAATGGTGCTTGTGAAGAAGGCGTTGACTATAGCATTCAAAGCAACAAGCAACTATTGTACTTTAGAAAAACAAATAGAATCAAACTAGAAACTGTAGCAGTCACGTTAGCGCGACCGCTACATGTGACCAACGACGGTCAAAGCAAGGAGAAGGGAAAGACCAAGCAAGCGACACTTATAAGTGACTTCCATGCACATGGAAGTATGAGCTCTCTTTGGCCGATTCGTGTAGGGCGGAGTTAACATCGATGACGTCACAATCCCCATCCTTCCCGAGATTCGAGGATCAATCCCATAATGAAGGTGTGCGAATACAACCAGGTCGCATGCGCTTCAAAACACTCTTACTCATTTTTCACCCTTTGATATACAAGGTTTTGTCCTTGAAGTCAGAGCGAGAACAAAATATGCTACCATTTACTTTTGCTTGAAAATGCTGAATAGAAAATAGGCTACCTACGAAATGCCGGATTGCGCTTGTTTACAAACAGTGGTACATCTACCACTAGTGGTACGCGAAGGCATTCAAGATGGTGCACGAATAGGCCTACTTTTTCTAGACAAAAATTGTATTCACAGCTATAATTTTTATTCTTTGGATTCGGTTAATAAATTCCTCAATTTCTGTGTTCTGCCCTTGTTGGTTTTGAAAATGGCTACAAAAATTCTCACACCCATTTTTTCATGTCGAAACTGTTTCCAAACTTTAGATCGAATGATATTTGGCACACTGACTTTTCCTGGAACAAGGTGGTACATGCTGACAGTACGGGAGCCACAAATGGTGCGTGATCCAAAAAAGTTTGGAAACTACTGACTTAATGCAAACAAGAAGCTGCTAACTGCTTGCTAGCCCTGAAGCCATCAATACCATCATCCATGCATGGGACTGAGCTGTTACAGATGTCATGGTCAACTAAGCAGGACATGCGTTCCAAACTTGTCATTTGACTACTTCAATCAATCCTGTTCAGCTAAAGTCAAAATAACTCTAGCAGTTATTTTGCCTCATAGGGCTATTTTACCTCATTAGGCAAAATAGACACAGCACAAAAACTGTATGTTGTGCATCACAATACACTTTCGGATAGCTTTCGGATACGGATAGTATGATTTCAACCAAAAAAGGATTCGGATCGGATTTGGATATTATTTTACAAAAACAGGATAGATCAGATAGTAAAAATCCACTATCCGATCATCTCTGAGTACGTGGCAAAATTTTCAAAAACTGCACCGCGAGGAACGTGGTCGCGGCGCGATTGACATCTCTATTTGAAACCATCATTAGTGGTGAAATGCGTGTTACTCCCACCCAATGATCACACTTTTGGGATATATGACGACAATGGGCAGAAAACACGTCTCAATTAATTTCATTCTATTTGACAACAACAAGCATCATTACGGAAATTTGGTCCCTTAAAAATTTTGATAGTCTCCTGCACAGACCTAAATGTTGACTCCGGCTCTTGCTCGAACCTAAAATATTGACTCCGGCTCCTGCTCCAGCCCAAAATGCAAACTCCGGCCGGAGTCCACTCCGACGCTCCCGCTATGTGATCATCTCTACTATAAATGAAAGTGTTTGTTGCTTTGAATGATTCTTAACATGGTTCACTGGTTTGCGTGAAAACAAGTGAAACAGAACATTAGCAGAACGGTAAAATGGAGTGAACAGCAGTAAAACATTTCCTTGTTAGATTTTGCAACGTTGCAATTACGGAAATTTTCGCCTAATTGGCGAGCAGATTGCAGCTACCCGGAAAGACGTCACCCCTAAAAATGTTATCGGACTGTTGCACAGCCTCTAACGGACTACCCGAAGACTGAACTGTTAGCGGCCCGTGCCATCTCTAGATGATAGCCCCTGCGGTAATTCCCCGGTACTGAGAGTCTTGCAGACTTTCTGCGATTTTGATCATCATGGGTGTACGGTTAGTGGTGACCGTCACAGATGTTGTTTTTCTTTTACTGCAGGTATAATTTTTTTAATTTGAACATATGAACGAAACTTGGCACATAGCTGCTTTATTACTGTATTGAGAAGCAACATTCTCTGTCGACATATACGCCAAAGAAGTTGTGCAAGTTTCTGGATAATTTTGTAGCGTAACGAATGTAATATGAGTCTTATGACTTTGGAAGCCATCGTATACCAACAAAAGAATTTGAAAATTCTGAATCAGTTGTTGCTACCCCATCAAACCGTTTATGAAGATATATCGGGTGTTGAAGATGGATGGGTTGCAATTAAGCAAATGAAAGTAAGATTACCTTAAACCAGTCCTCGGTTTGAATTTTATGTTTTTTAAGTTGTATTTTTGATTTTTTAATTATATTGTTTTGTTTTGCTTCTTGAAAGAAACAAACGCATGTAGAAATACACCAAATGAGCAACACACAAAATGTGGAAAAAACATGTGCATTTGGAAAACAACAACAAATATCATCAAAATATATCAGACATTGATTGTACAACGATACAAATATGGAAAATAAGTTTAGTTTAATCCAGGAAAAAGTTTAGTTTAGACCAGGGGTTCTTACCCTGACATCTGTGAACCCTTTGAGGTTCCATGAAAGTGTATTAGGAGGTCTGTAAACCAAAGTTTCTGTTTGCTCATTTGCAGCTTGTGCGGATTAACACAACTACACAAACACATATTAATATATGTCATTTGTTCAAATGCACCTGTTACGAAATGACATATGTATGTCATTCACTTTGCAACTTCCGGACTTGTCTGTCAGTGAAAATGACAACGTGTTAACTCTTTTCATGCGCCTTCTTTTGCAACAAAAATTTCTACAAATGTTCTTTATGCCTAAACACATTAATCTTGAAAATTTCATGCAAATTGACTGAAAACATTTTGAGTTATGAAGTTTGGTATCTAACCAACTTGCTAGGCCTAGTCTACAAGACGTTTTCAAAAAACATTTGGTGCCAACAGTTGTTTCATAAAACACAATGTGTTTTGTACTCATTCCTTTGTAATGGAAATTTACAATAATGTTCTCCATACCTACCAGCATAACCCTTAAAATTTTCAGGTAATATGAGCACGAAATTTTTTAGTTGTACAGTTTGTTATCCAGCAACAATTTGCTATCTATGAATAGGTTACCACACTTTTTGTAAAGGCAGTGGCCACAGGTCTGCCAGTGGACCTTCATATTTGAAAGCTTATTTGTCTGCCACCTGTAATGTGACATTAACGCATGACAAGTATGCAGTGGACTGCAGTAGGCTTGGTAGAAATGTACTAGACCTAAACCTAACCCCTAAAACTAAACCCTAAAGCTGACCCCTAAACCTAAACCCCAAAGCAAACCTCAAAATGTAACCCCTAAATCTAAACCCACAACATAGACCCTCAACCTAAACTGTAAACCTGAACACAAAAGTCTTGAAACTTCAATAATGTGACTCAAAACTCACTGCTTTAACACTACAAAGCACAGATTATTCCTGCTAAAAGAAGTGAAAGAATCTTCCCATATATCCTAAGTAGACAATAATAGTTGCAGCAATCTAGTGATGTAGAATGAATGCTTAATGTAATGGTTTTAACAAGTAATAAAATCTGTTTACTTTGAATGTATCACCTGCTTTTCCTCAATTTTGTTCTGTTTGCAATTCTGAAATCATTTGTGGCTTATGTATAAACAGCTCTCAGTGCTTTTAAGCATTGCAAAAGCCTGTGCTTTTTCTTTATCATAAAAAACAATTAGACTGTTGACATACTTGTAATATAAGTGTAACAGTTGTTTTGTGTGCCACTTATTAAATTATTTTGATTCATGTGCTGGCATGTATTTAAATAATGCTCAGTGAAAATTTTTATTTATTTTATTTACATGTTTGGTTTAGACCGTGGTCTGAATAAAAAACAATAACAATTTGTGTATTATTGTTTACCCACCTCTTAACATACCACACTTTGTTATTAATATTCATGTTATCTCAGCAAATTCAAACTGTGTGCCAAGTTACATCAACTGCAGCCAGGATAAAGTTAAAACCCTGCTTCTAGCCCATTGTGGAACCTAACTTGTTCCCTACCAAAAGTCAGAATCATTAGCTCAAGTACATAATGTTTTATAAAAGATTGTGAAAACCTCTTTCCTCAGGTCAGAGGTGCCCCAGCTATAGCTATTGTTGGATGCCTGAGCTTGGCTGTTGAATTGCATTCAAAAGAGTTCTTGTCAACAGAAGATTTGCTGAAGTTTGTCCAAACGAATCTTGAATACTTGGTAACTGCACGACCTACAGCTGCTAATATGAGCAAATCAGCCAAAGAACTTTTGGATCATCTTTCCAAATTAATTGAAAAAAAACTTTCTGCAGATCTGATTAAAACCAGGTATGTTGATTTTTAGGATTTATTTTTCCAAGTGGTGCTTTGGTCAAATTTACGGCGTGTTCCATTCATTCTAATGGTCTTAACAATTTAAAAATGCCAATGATCATTTAGGAACTTAGCTATCAATGTAGTTGAGTTTATTTGCACAAAAATTAGATGATTTCATACAAATTAAAGTTGAAGCACTCAGACCCTGCAAAAAAACTTGTAAACTGGTTGTCTTGTTGGGAACCCCTTGAGAGCTTCATAATTTTTTATCATGGTTTAAAGTTTATGCTTGAGTAATTGGGGAATTTAGAGTCATGCTAGGGTTACATTTTCGAAAGGGGTCCGCTGGATGATCAACACAGGTGTGCTGAGTCTCAAGCACTGATACTCATTATATTTGGAGTCATTCAAAATCACAAACCACATTATTTGTTTGACTTACTTGTCAAATCTCTGCATTGACCTCACAAGTAATAATACCATGTGGTTTTCCATTCTTATTCTATGCTACATTTTTTTCACTGAAAGTGTGGCTATTTCATTGTAAATTGTGGAGTTCACTTTGTTAAAATTTGTTTTCTATTCTGACATATTCAACCTTTTGTTTTAAGTTTAATTGAAGACATAGAAAGAATGTTGTGTAAAGATATTGAAGACAACAAAAGCCTTGGGAATTTCGGAGCACATGACATCAGGCAGAAATGCAAAAGAAGTAATGCTGGTTACACTGTCCTGACTCACTGCAATACTGGCTCCTTGGCTACTGCTGGTTATGGAACTGCATTGGGTTAGTTTTTCTCTACCTTTTGTTCTAAAGTCAGCCAAAGCTCTTTCAAAAGTAAGCATAAGCCTAAAAGTTTTTACAGCTGTTGTAGAGACAATGATTCATTATCCTGAACCATTTGAATTTGTATGACTGCATTGCTAATTTGCCCAAATTTGGTCATTACAGAAAGTGCTAACAAGTTGTAGTTCAGTTTTGATATGTTGGACATCCCGGCAAAAATGGCGCCCAGCGTTTGCAAAAAAACACATGAAGACCTTTTTTAGAGGTCATACCAAGAAAACGTCTTCATGATCTTTGTGGGCAAATCTAACTGCTTGACGTTGTTCCGATTTCTGAGCTTGTGTTATGATACATTCATTTTGGTCCTGAGTTTGTTTGTTGATCTCTGCTGTTACTTTTGCCTTTCAATTTTTCACCCATAAGCTTCGCTTGCAATTTTCAGGATTGAAGATACGTAATTTTGCGTGAAATCGATTTCCTATTAAAATTTTGCTGATCGATTCCTTATTTACCCCCATCGTGGAGAGCACTTACCTCAATATAGAGGTGTGTAGTTAGTTGAATACAGACAATAAGACATGTGCTGTGCAAGTTTGAATCATCGAAAAAAGATGAAAGCGAAGCGCATTTGACTGATTCTTCGAAAGCATGCAAAAAAACTAGTGCTTCTGTTGGCTAAAGTCGCACAAAAACTTTTCGGGGAAATTCGGGCAAAAATGCTTTGCAACCTCAAAAATTTGCCTGCCCCTGTACCAATGATCAAGGTCGAACTACTGCTTGCGAGTATGACAAATAACTCTTGGGAGGAGAGGATCGACATTCAGGGCTTTACAAATTTTACAGCTGCTCACCCTGTCGCGAAGTGTCACAACCCTTGAACGTCTCCACCTGCTGCAGTGTATAGTCGCCTATGTGCAGTCTACAATGTCTTGCGTTTCTGGAGAGACAAGTACTAGCATGTACCTATTAAATTTAACTTCGTTTGAAGCTTTGGATGACAAATTTTTATTTGTAACCTGTCAGTAGTTGTTTATTTCTTCAGGTGTCATTCGAAGTCTTCATGAGGGAGGCGACCTGGATCACGTTTACTGCACGGAGACTCGACCCTATAATCAAGGAGCCAGATTGACAGCTTATGAATTGGTGCACGACAAACTTCCTGCTACGTTGATTGCCGATAGTATGGTTGGATTACTTATGAAAACAAAAGCGGTATCAGGTAGTGAGATGGTTTTTGCTTCACTTCTACCGTTTCTCTCATGTAACTCTATTTCGAAACACAGGTTTATTGCTTAATGTTTAGTGCAGTTTTTTTTTAAAGAAAATGTGAAGTACCCGGTATGGACTTGTAGGGGCCCGACTTCTAGTGTATTATTTTGAATAAATAGATTTGAAGTCAAAAGCAGACACATGTTTATATATGGTGCAAGAAACCAATGTGTTTCTGATGGCGAATAAAAGTAGTCGAAACTTAGGAATATCGAATGAAATGAAAAAAAGCTTTTGATGAAGGACCAGAACCCGACATGTGCTTTCTCCAGTACTTATAATTTTGACCCCTCTGATTTCGCCCCCTGGTCATATTTCCCCATTTGCGACAAACACCACTTTCCACGCAGCTGTTGTTGTCGGAGCTGACCGGGTGGCGCGGAATGGTGACGTCGCCAACAAGATCGGGACTTACCAGATCGCTCTGCTTGCGAAACATCATGGCGTGCCCTTTTACGTCGCCGCACCCGTCACGTGTCACGATGACGTCACGGAAAGTGGTGACGCCATCATCATTGAAGAGCGACCTCCGAACGAATTAACGACAGTGGGAGGAGTTCGGGTCGCTGCTGAAGGTTGGTTTGAGTTAAATGGGGGGCAGTGTGACGTTTGAACTTGAGTTGTCATGAAGACGCTCTTTGGCATACACTTGCAGTGTACTGCAGTTGTCTTGATCTAGTGCATATCTACGCCGATCCAGAGAGAAGCTTAAGTTATCAATAACAGATGTTTGAAGTTGGAGAGACCTGGGCTTCATTCTTTGTAATGAAGTGTGTTATGAAGATATTCAAATCAGGCGTTATATTTTTGTAAAAAATTACATTGCGTTGATAACAGGCGTAGGCACGGGTTGGCCAAGGGGTCATGCTCACCAAATTTCTAACATGTCGTGTCGTTTTGTGCTTTGAGAGGCGGTATCCCAAACAAAATACCGTTGTTCGCTTAAAGAACAAATTTTGGCCCCCTCAAATTGTCGGGCTGTCGACGTCACTGGTGCTGGAAACATGAAGTCACCTCGTGTTGTATACAAACGAACAAACAAGCCAATTAGCTACTTGTCTATGAAAGCAAATAGGCTTTACTTTGACGATTTGGTGGTTCAAGTCTCATCATCCTCAGGCCAGGCTCAGAATTAATGTTATTTGTTCCAGGTATCAAATGCTGGAACCCCGCTTTCGATGTTACACCACGTGATTTGATTACTGGAGGGATTATTACCGAAGAAGGTGTTTTTATTCCGTCACAGTCGCCTCGATTCAATAAAAATGTCGACTGAGTCAAGTACTACTACATTCGATCGATCAAGACGAAATTATTTCAGTACTAGTGCGACGAAAGCATTTGCCTCAATTCAAAGTTCTCCACAATTCAGCGCAAGACGAACAACTCCCGCACGTATCTTCACCTGGCGCCATAATCGTTTGGCTTCGTTGTCAGGAGCAGATATGAACGTTGTCTTGCTGCCACAGACAAACGTTCTAAATGCCGCGTTTCGATTCAACTCATTTAATTTCGCAAGTGCAGCTCGTGTCGCTGTTTGAAGCCATTTCAATTCATGAAACTTGTGGGAGGCCCATTTCTGTGGCTTATTTCATGTCAAAACTTTTGAAAGTAGTTTTCAATCGCGAAAGAATCTTTGCTGGGCGGTGTTGATCCTCATAATGATGAGTGTCGGAAGGGAGGTGGGCATTAGGTGGCCTTGACCCCCCTGGATTAAAAAATTTGACATATTCCTATTGAATTTTTAGCAAAAACAGGTTGTTTTCTTAGTTTCGAGTGGGTGAAATTTTATTTCACCATTTTTGGCTCCCCTGGAAAATCCACTATTGCCCAATGCCCCCCCCACCCTTGGAAAAAATTCTTCCGACGCTCATGACGTTTCATTCATAAATTTCCGATCGTTGCTCAAAACCAAAATCAATGTTGCAATATCATGTTTTGTGCCTACACTGCCTGAAATAAACGTTTTGTTTCTCTCGTTCCGGAGTCTTGTTTCAGCCCAGCTGCTTTCATCTAACTCAAAAAAATAAGTCAGATGGAAAAAAGCTTTTAGGAAAAAGCCCAGAAGAAAAAGTCAAAAAAGGTCACTTCTTTGCTTTTGACCAAATTCCACTACTCAAGCATGGAGCAGTCGAGGTTTCAACTCGAAATGTTGCTGTTGGCGGACAACAGTGAATACTCCGAATTTATTGACATTTTTCTGTAATTTACCTTGCAATACAATCGTGATGTTAATCCCAGAGGACAAATAAAGACGAACTTTGTCAACACCGCTGGCGTCCTGGGGCTGCTACCCGGCATGCTACCTGCTCAGTCTTCGGCCGCTCACTCGTAGGCTACTATTGTTATAAATACTATAAAAATTATATTTAAGTGTGACAGGACGTCAGAAATATGACGCCACAGCTGCTTTTTTCGCTGAAACATTTCGGTCATTTGTCTCACAGTTGTATTGAAACTCACCGTAACAGTGTCTATTAGCCTAAACTTTCTGACAGAAATCACGAACTTTTTTCGGTCATTTCAAAATCATTACGGTCTGTGACTGAAAGAAAAAACAGGGCCACAGTTGAGTGACGTCATCCTGCGATACAAAAGCAGAGTTAAGGTGCGCGCCACTTAAATGTCAGTTGCTCAGGATGAGGATGAATGGAGGTGATTCACGCGGAAGTAAATGGCAGCAAAAATGTTTACCGCGCCCAGGTAGTGAATACCCGTTGTGTACTCAGATCCTCCTTGACCGTTTGTCAGTTACCACCCAAGGTTTACGTTTAACAGAACTTTCCCTCTACCGCACATGTTTTGCACAGCATAACTAATCTGTTTTGCATTCTTATCTCCATTCGCTGGAAGCTGTTTTTTCGCTGACACATTTCGGTAATTTTTTTCTTAAGGCGTTTTGATCATTTGTCTCACAGCTGTATTAACATTCGCCATGTTGCAACCTCTCCGGTGCTATTGCGTTGAATGTGCGATTCACCACGAACGGGATGTGCGTGAAGAATAACACCATCATATGTGTAGCGCGAACAAGCAATAATAAGAGAGACTGCGACGCATGATCTCTATTGTTGCTTGCTGCCGCAGTGTGAAGCTTTGCGCACATGCCGCTCGGGATTTCCGATCGCAACAGCCGTAACAAAGTTCTGCCCATTAGACGATGTTTTCAGACATTCTGACTAATTTTTTTCGGTCATTTCAGAAACTTTTCGGTCTGTGGCCGAAAAAAAAACAGGCTGGAAGCACGAATTCCCCCCCACCCCTGTCATGTGTGGTCAGTGGCGCAAGTAGTTTGAGCCAGGGGGAAGCGTTGCTGAAGAGGACCACCTAACACTCAGAAAAGTGTTGAGAAATAGCGAATCCGAATGTCTATGCTAAAACCCGAAAACAGCCTGAGAAACAACAATTTACTGAAAACCGAAAGCGCACTAATATCAAAATACAAGCTAAATAGGGGCCCAGGTTTTACAATTAGCTTGCCAGGGGGGGGGGCGCTCGTCCCTGTCAGTTACGTCACTGCGTGTGGCGGCCGGAAGATCGGATAAGGAGTAACAAGTCACTCTGATTTAAGTTATCCCTATTTAATAATACTGCACCGTGTTGCTGGTTGCATTCTTGTTAGTTTTATGCCTCGAATTAACATGCTCACCTCATCAATCACATGTTGAAAGCAGTACAACTGAGATTACCATTGTGGCGAAGTCAGTTTCAGCATTTCCTGCAACTCAAACTTTTCCTGTATTGTCTACTAAACAAAGTCACTACTGACCTCAACAAAGATTGCGCGCAAACGAAAATTGCCAACTTACACCAAAGTGGTCATATGACACTTTGTATTGCGGAAGTACAAATGCACATTGGCAGAGAGATCAAGTACTTTTTTCATGTTTAAAAATTTGCACAGTGTCCTTCCTTGTGATATAACTCAGTCCAGAGCATACAGTGGTCAAGGCAGTTGCTGCCCATAAGCAGTGGAGCAGTCGGGGGTCAATGAAACTGAAAACCGGGCTTGCAACGGAACAAGATATCAAAATTATCTGCAGCGCAGTGTTCACCTGCGAAGAAATACAAAGTGATTAATTATTTGTGCCACTGCACAATCGCACAGAGTTGACACGTCACCGCGGGAAAATACACATTTTTTTTGACTGTGAACAAATCAAAAGCAACAGATAGTTTCTTAGCGACAGGAGACCCAAGACCACAACTTTAGTTACGAATAACCGTTGAAGGCAAAACGCAAAGCAGTCTCGTCGCCACGAGGGGCTTACCCTCCAAATTAAAATATGAAGCATTAAATCAGTGGGATTTTTGTTAAATTCAAATGCCAAGCCCACCACACAAACGTAAAGCCTCCTACTGACGACATGACGACACAGGAGGTAAACTGTTTATTAGCTTTATCTTACTTAAAACAACGACATGATGCGAAAACAAAAAATCAAATTCACAAATACAGAAGATAACTCTCGACACACCAGCGCACCGTAAACCTGAGTCTGGCAAACAATCACCGATTGATCCATCGCTACCGCATTTGGCGCCCACATAATCACATCACAAGCCACATAATCACACCACAAGCCACATAATCACACCACAAGCCACATAATCACATCACAAGCGATCAACTACTTCTTCCACAGCAAGTTTAAACAATTAACAGGCAAGAGTTTGGGAAATGCGTCTGTCAGGAAACGCTTCCTAATCTTTTCGATTGAACAATCGCAAAATGTCGGCTGGCCTCAAACGTTAAGCAAGGTAGGAGTCAGCTAAATCAAGAGGTCAGAGCGTTGTGACCAAATTTCTTGCCCCTATTGACCCTGGCCTTAAGCTGGGGGAAAATCTCTGCTCATCATCGGGTCCCACGTCTCACAGCTAAAGGTAGAAGCTCAGATCATGTTAACCCGGTGGTAGTGGGGCTTGCTTGCTGACCATTACGCAAAGGCCCACCAACTTTCATCATTGTGAAGTACTAAGGAACGACAAGGAAAGCGGTTCGGCCGGTAATCCCCAAATGTTAGCGTCGAACAGTCCCTTCTCATTTCCTGGACGCACACCTGCTATTCTTGAACTCGCGATCACGAAACATGTTAAAATTTTTGACTAATCGAAGACTGCGTGGTTAGTTACACTCACTACCGAGACAGAGGACAGGAAGAGAACAGTTTGTTGCCGGTCTCATTGCTTTTCGTGGGAGGTTGCTGGAATATGAGGATAAATAAGTTGTTTCGAGACGAAGTGAAACTTTGAAGCCGCTTTGACTTCCCGCTTGTCTTCACTAAACTCCTGATGAGGTCAGAACCAAAATCTTTCATTGCAATGCGGCGAGTGCTCACAGAGCCGTGTGAAAGGCTGTTGGCCCCACCCTAGTCAGTTGTTATCATCAAATAAAGCGAAACAAATATCTCTTTTTGTGATGTGATAGGAAATTATTTTTGATGTAATTTACCACCTGTTTGATGTAGTTGCCGTACTTGATGTAGTTGCCGTACTGTACTTGCATCAACTATAGTGTACGACAGGGGTGAGCAACCTGCGGCCCGCGGGCCAAATGCAATACAACAAAGTGGATTTTTATGCCGGTCACTAGTACCAGACAGCCTGTGTGAAAAGAAGGAGCGGCCCGCGGTCTAATCTATTCAATTGCGTTCGACCCTTCAGCATAGGCGTAGCCAGGAGGGGTGAAAGGGGCCATGTCCCCCCAAAAATTTTTGGGCTGTTTTGGGTTGTTCGCCTGAAATCAAATATTTTGCCCCCCCAAAAAAAATTTTTGGGCTGGCTCCACCACTGCCCTTCAGAAACAAAGGTTGCACACCCCTGGTTTTCGACAATATGTGAAACCGGCAGTCTCATTAATGCTTGTGATTTGCATCCCGACGAACATAGAGCACCTGGCGGTCGCTGTACAGCCTCATCATTTTAATAGCAAGTCTCAATGCAATCAACTTGGTGCTTTCACCAAAAGCTGTGCGTAGAACTAACTGCTTCCCAACACTCACTCTGCCTTCACTTCTAATAAGAACGAATTTATTGGAATCTGACACCATCCATCTTCATCATGACATATAGCAAGTGAGATTGAAATCAGAAGAGGCTTTTTAAGATCGAGCAAGCGAGCGTTAAACTTATCGAGATTACCACCGGTTTCTTTCTGGTCGAAACTTTAAATTAGACTGTCTTAACACAGTCTTCACAGACATATATATAATAAACTAACACAACAGCCTTCCTTTGTTTCAACTTTACATAACCTGTTCACGAAAATTTTTTAACGTTGAACTAGAAAAGAAACCTAGTCTCTCTATCTGTACGAAACTACAAAGCGATTGCACAACACTCCACAGCACATTCACTATGACGTAAATTTCTTCGAGAATTTCAACGCACAAGGGCGAAGTCAGCGAAGTTAAGTGGCGAAGGTCAAGACTTTATTAATTAAAAACTGGTCTTGTTCTGACGTAACCACAACTTTACAAAAACTGCTATAGTGTCCGAACGTCCGCAATTTTTTTTCGAAATTAACGAATCATGATATTACATGCTTAATCTACCGGCTCTGCATTGAGGGCAAAAACCAGAACAGTAAAAGTCAAGGGTAGAGAGACGGCTCTAACTTGCTAACACAATATATATTGTGGGGGGTACGGGGCTGCCTTGCCACGGCACCGAGTGGTCAGTATAACCAGCCTCGTGCCTACCTTGCTTATGGTGGTTGGAGCCAGCTTTGCGTTGACAAGGGTTGGATCGAAGTATCTTTTTATAGTTCTGGGGGGAGGACAGGTCCGGTACCGCAAGTAGAAGACCGCTGCTACCAAGGATGCGTCTCTTGCCAGGAATAATGCAGTGAGGGACACTGAGGAGACAAAATCGATTGTTTATGAAACGCATTTTCGAATCATGTTATTAGACAGCAACGTAAATGTGCCATGATCTGAAATTATGATCAATCTGTTAGGTCAACAATCTACCACCACCAAAAAATAGAACAAATCGAAATAAAGGAATTGTTGCGGCGGCACTTCGTCCACGAATCGTTGCTTCAAGCTTTGCCGAAGCAAGCTATCCCACTAAACTGAGTCATGCTGTAAAAAATCACTCTAGATTGCATACGCTGTTAATCTTAAAGTGCTTGGTGTTTCGCAATGTTATATATAGAGAGCATTTTCTCCATTTTGATGAACAACAAGTGTCTACGTTTGTTGTAGCAAGATTACCGTCACTGCCAAGCCTGTCTCCGCTGGTGTGTTTTCAATGCCCCATAAGCAGTCGGTGCAGTTTATCACAAAACATCACTTTTAGAATGTAAGTGCTTCACTGATGCATTCAATAAGCAACGTCACTGTGGCGGCCTGGAGATGACGCCACATGTGAATTAAATCGTCACCAGCAGATGGTGTCCAAGAATAACCAGTAGATGACGCCTAAGAGTAACGAGTCACTGGAGCACGCATCACTAACCACTTATCACAGACACCACAAACGAAAGATCGAAAACCACTTATCACTGTATAAGGAATAGCAGAGTGATAATTATTGTGTCAATTGTTTTCCTGGTAGATTAATGCCGTGTATTAACATGTTTCGCCTGTGCTCGCTTTAAGTAGTTTAATTCGGTGCAGACAATTGAGTCTTCTACACCTGGGGTTCAAAAATGCTGTCACGCACTCACGCCGCAAAACCAAAATCTTGGAGTGCGCGAACGGTATTTGCAGCGACTCGAAATAGCCGTGCTTGTGGTTTCACCTCTGGCATGCCTTTCGCTCCCTTGTCTTTTATCTCATTACCCATACTTTGTTTCGGGTTAAACGAAATGACGTATTGACGCCACGATTTAAGATGGAGCGAAGTATAGATAGTGTCAGTCCCAGGATGAGCCCAGGCCAGCAGCGTTACTCGGTCTCATCACACAAATTACACCTGACTGACACCGAATACAACCGTCGGAGGCTTGCATCACTGAAATTTCCATTTACTCTCATTCTGACTGGCACTGTCGTTGCTCTGTGACATTAATTACCTGGCAATAAACGAGACGTTCTCATGAGAACTCGTCCATTGTTATGTAAAGCACGTCACAGAACAATGATAACGCCAGTTAGTCCTCTGCGCACTAGGCTCATTCATATTAGCCCGAGTTACTGGACAATTTATCGTTATCCTCGAATGATAACTGTCCATTGGAATTCATATCCAATGCTTCAAAAAACAGTTAATCTGAAAAAAATTATATTTGAAAAAATGCTTCACTGCAGAGGGCCGTTCGGGTTCTAATGGATGAGCCCGAATAAAGCGCGAGTGAACGAAGTCGAGAGAATGCCTGCTGTGAAGGGTAGTTCTTGATTTAGGTCACCTTCAACATGACATGGAATGAAGATATATGAACAGTCACAGGACCTTGTGGCCCAATGAAAAGAGACCTAAATAAGAGCCTTAATCAGTGAAGTGAGTGGTGGCCCAAATGTAGAGAGCAAGCAAGCTCACGTTCTACAATATAAACGTAAATTGTAATCGAGTTCGAAGACAGTGCCGGAGTCGCCACTGCGTCAGTTTTTGACCAATGAACGGCCACCTGTTGACGAATGAACGGTCTGTTGACGAATACAACTAGGAAAAAGTACTAAAGAAGGATATTAACTTATTAGTTGTAATGCAATATTAGATGTGAAGTACTAATGCACTGTTACATTCTGTCGCGTATAGGTTCTTGCTTATAAGTGTGCGCTGCTAAAATTCACGGAGAATTTTGAACGCCTGATCCTCATATCAGCAGTAATGGACAAATGCCAGCATTACAAAATTATTTCCAACTTCAGAATTAAAACACGCTACTTCATAGAAGCAGAAAAACAACATGACTTACAAGGCATAATGTGGACGTACGTTAGACACAAACACAAAATAGCCACAAGCACTTTGTCAGCAAGAGGATCCAGGGCAGTCCCAACAGCAGATTGCTGGGATGGCCACTTGCGAGCAATCTGACCATCCACCTGCATAAATCACACCAAGTAGTAGCTTATGCAGTGCACAACAATGATGTCATTGCATAAAAACGTTGCCTTCACTTCTAAGATGCCTTTAAACCCTTTCAGTAATGGGAGTTTCCCTGAAAAAAGGGTGGGTACCAGGTAGTTTTTGAGAGCTTACCATATTTGTGCCAGTTTCTTGAACTACCTCTTTTACCAAACCCAAAACAAGTGCTTCATTTGTTAAATCAACTATTTCTCTTCATAGTTTTTGTATGTGAATTTACGAACTTTAAAAAGAAAAAGATTGTTACCCAATAGAAGCCATATCTGTATCTGTACATAGCCTGGTAATGTCTTTAGAAAAACTCATCTGTACAAATATGTAGACTGATAGCAACAGTACTAATGAGCAAACGTGCATTGAAAGAAGCACCATAGCACAAGTTATAAAAATGCTGAGCTCATATACATTTGACACTTGTCGCCTAAAAACTCCCACCAAACTATAATAGCAAACCAGTGGATGATTTCTGGTTCTTTAAAAATGTGGAAAAAAACAATGACTGAAATGAGATAAGCTAAGCTAATTAACATGGACCAGCCAAGTGCAAACAAAAGCATATAAGAAAGGATGGGTTTAAATCAAAGATCATCTAGATCAGTGTTTCACAGCACTTTTTGGGTTGGGCTAAGTTGTCTTCAATTTACAGTGCTACTGTATTTACAACAAACACAAACTAGTTGAAAGTGGCAATTTATTACATAATTCGACGTATCATCTCAAGTTTTGAGATCATTGGCTTAAGACAAACGAGATGCTGTGACTTCAAAAACTTTGTTGCCTAGACAAGTTCCCCTCAACAGTTTGATAAAGTAACACAATTTATGATACTATTGTATTTTCGTTCGATGATATATTCTTTTCAAGACTAAAAAGCAATTGAAAACACTTGCCACAGGATGTGTGTCCCATTGGATGGAAAACACTGATCCCAATAATTTCAAATCATCATGAATTTTGCCTAATCTGCCATCAATGTGAAAAATAGTAAATAAAGAAACCCACATATTTTCAGACCAGCACATCTGGTACAGTGAGTAAAGCGTATGCCACTAAAGCTGGTAAATTGGGTTCAATTTCTAGTCTACTCAAAACAAACCTTTGAAAAATGCACTTGCAGCCTGCCCAGCCTCATTCTCAGCATTAATGGGGGGATGCAGTAAAAAAGTTTACATTCACAGTACTGCCACTGGCTTGCCACCACTACAGCATTCAGCTGTTTAGACAGACACTCTGACTATTTGCGACACTCTGATGGGAACAGAAAGTGAACACAATGAAATTGAAAATGATATTTATTTTGGTTCAGCACACGAGTCCCCTGACATTTGCTTTTTTTAAATGAGGATGGCCAGTTTCTAAAACAACACTTTCAGATAATGTAGCTGAACAAAAAATAACACAATCTATCATAATCATAACATCAAGCTGGTCATGAATCACAATGTACTTAGTAGCTTTGTACATAAAAAATAAAGGTGCTACTCACAACATCGGATATTCCAGCAAACGCAAGCAATGCAAATGCCAAGCTGAACTGTTCATGTACAATCAAATAACCCAAATAAGGAGCTGAAATAAGTCGAAATAAAGAGAGAAGATTGGGAATGGTGTAGATATTTTCTCTCTAAACAAAGATAACTGTCAAAAGATATTCCTAATGCAATCAACCATAGATGGAGGAACAACTTACGCTTCCAAACACTCAAAATTTAAGAGCATAATGGCATTCATGAGCAAATTTTGCTGATATGATACACTGACATCACATCAGCCAATTTTACTGGCAGGAAAATGCATCATAGGGTTGGTTGCTAGATAATTAACACTTCCTTGCCTTGCACCAGGAATCCAAATCAACGCAGTATTACAGTTTATATAAATATAGATCTATATATGCAAAACATCTCAGTAGCATTACAAACTATATGCATGCAAAATGTGCAAAGCAGCTCAGATACACTTATCATCTTTATTCATATATTAAAGATGTTTAAACCAACTCAGTAAAATAACAACCTATATATAAATATATATGAACTATAGCTTAATGGCTTCTCTGATCATATCAACAATTATATGTAGCATATAGAATACATGTTGATGGGTTTGTATAATGCAGGACGCAGGTTTTAGGTTCTTGGACTCAGATAGTACAGTCAGCAAAGTAATTCTTACCTTTACTGGAATCGAGGATATATGTTTCTGCTTTTCCTTATTGCCCAAAAAATTTTCATACACCTCATTCTCTTTACTAGATAATCCTAATGATAAACTCAAACATCTTGAATTCATAGACATGACTTTTGTCCATGGTAAATCATTTTTCTTTGTGACACTTGTGGTCCAAATCAGTCGAACAGTAATTTGCTTCCTTTTATCAGTAAAATGATCTTGTGACCAGCTTTTCTTTCCATGAATTGGACAAAACAAAGTCATTGCAGGAAGGTTAGCAGCAGGTACACAATGACGGATCAGTGTTGATAAAAGAAACATGTTTTTCAGTGCAAAAATCAGATTTATGAATCAAGCAGTTATCCAAACAAATGAAAACATAGTTTGTCTAAACCAGATAATCATCTTAAGTTTGTTTAGACACTTTCAAGTCTCTATTAAAAAACAAAACATTTTTTGACAGACCTGTGCACTAACATATCAGCAAAAGCCAAAAGCAACAGTGCAGTGTACTCAAGCACCCCGAACTGAACTCTTAAACAAACCTTTTGAGTGCAAATGAAATCTTAACCTAACACCTTCGTGTCCGGCCTGTTTTAACGCTAAAACCAGCAGTTTCCACATGTCTTTGTGAGGGAATACCTCTGGAACCGAAACCGCTAGAGAGCTGTTCAAACCCTGAAAAGACTTGGCAAGTCTTCGAGTCTGCAATGAAGAACATTTTTTGGTTTGGGTTTCGGATTTTTTGAGATAGTAACTTTTGCATTGAGAGTTTCGGCACTGCTCAAAGCAAGTGCTTCGCCTGTGTTCTGAGTTCCGATCAGGAACCCCACCACCAGGGTTGCCAACCTGTCTTCCCCTAAAAAGGCCAGACCATGTCCCAAAAAAGCCAGAAAAAAAACAGATAGCATACTTCAGACATACATACACATAAAACATATGTATAACCAAACACAAAATAGATATTAAAGCTCATCAGAAACATCAATCTAATAATAAAAATAATTTATTGCAGACTCATGGCCCATATCGGACACAATCATGCAACACAAGAGCACAAGAATAAATGGTTAGCTGTAGAGTAGTGCATTTTGATCATTACATAATTGGTGTTTGCACACAACCAACACTGATAAGAGCAAAATACTTTAACAGCACCCCAACTATAGGATCATTCACCAATTATAATGCAGGCATCCAGTAGTGTGAGAGAAATGAAGGCATTCTAAGCTAACATCAAAACTTTGAGGTAAACCGCTAACAGAGAAAAAGTAAAAAGGGAAAGATACGTCAAATGGGGATGCACATAATCATTGGCACACAAAGGCATGCAAACTGTTCTGATCAAGGTTCCACATGCTTTGCAATGCATTTATCATGTGATCAACAAGTTTTAAGTTTATTATTGTTTCATATGACTCAGCTACTGAATAGAAACAATACTGACAGCCATTGCATAAGAAGCAAACCAATTGACAGTGGAAATCAAAATAAATTAAAACACAATGGCAAAATAGCTGAATAATGTAAACACAAGTGTCACTGGGTCACATAGGATTGGTGAAGGACCATGGTGGTCAACCAACCCCGTTTTTATCACTTTATGTGCAGTGTTAAAAAAACAATAGTTGGTAACCAAATATAAAAACAAATGAACATGGTGAAGTAAACTTACAAATGAAGAGAGGATGCCTGTGTACACAAAGGACTGGGTCAAAATTAATGGAGGAAATTTGAAGTAATGAGTTATAGATAACTTTCAATACAGATTATGTTGTGTAATGTTAAAGTTTAGATAAAACTCCACAAGGTCTTGATGGTGTTGCAACCTCTCTGTTGGCGTTGCATTGAATGTGCGATTCGCCACGAACATGATGTACGTGAAGAACAACACCCATATATATGTGTGGCACGAACAAGCAATAACAGTGTTACAGCGTGTAATCTCTGCCGATACTAGCTTGGGAACAATAAAACAAAATGACTAGCGTAGGCGAAGAGTGATTGCAGCACATGATCTCTATTGCTGCTTGCTGCCACAATGTGAAGCTTTGCGCACATGCTGCTCGGGCTTTCCGGTCGCAACAATAGTTGAGTTTTCAGTTTTTTCACAAGAGGTTTCCAGCAGAAATAGACCGATATATCGGCCTGGCGATATATTGGGCCGATATTTGGGCTTCACCAATATATTGGTATTGGCCAAAATGGCCGATTTCATCAGCCCCAGCAGGTATTGACAAAATTCTGTTATATTCCTCACACATCCAGACAACTTGTGCAAGAAAGCACAACAAACCAAGTCAAGACAAATATCTTGCAGCAACGCTAGCAGGTGCATTTTCATAAACAAGCAGACAAGATGAATTATGAAGCACACATCGGCCATTGCAGCAGAAACAACAACATCATCATTCATCAAATCAATTAAAAATAATAGCAAAATTTTGAAATTGCTGCAATGTTAGCTCATTAATCCTGATTTTTGAAGTTTTTGAAAAAAGGTAAGGCATAGAATACATTACATTTTTGATACTGAAACAAAACAAGATTTAAAAATTTTGGAAGTATCTGTTATCGGTCCATGAATGGCCGATATATCGGCATCTGCCCCAAAAAAGTCATATCAGTCGATCTCAAGTTTCCAGCTTAGCTTATTGTCAAGAAGAACACCGAGGTATTTCAGGTCACCTTTGATGTAAATGCTGTGGTTGTTTATAATAACTTTAAGTGAAGTAGGACTGTGTTTTTGAGAATTTAATAACATAAAATTAGTGTGTTGTAGTTAAGAGAAACTTTGTTGGCTCTAAGCCAGTGGTCAATGTTGCATAGTTCAAGGTTGACAGTTGTCTGCAAAACATTAAAATGGGAGTTTGACATATGAAGATTAATATCATCAGCAAATAAGGTAGTATGAAAAGAAGAAGCTTGAGTGATATCATTAATGTATGTATAGTCAAATAAGGTAAAAACAAAAATTTCAAGTTTGTAATAGCCTAAAACAAGCAAAGGTGTTTTATTGGTCTTTTGTTAGAAGGTAACCTCCATGTCAAAGTAGATTTTCACACTGAAATATTTTGATTATCTTTGCCCAAAGACAAGCTATAATAAAAAACACTAGTTTTTTTCACCCAGGTAAAGGGGTAAAAAAACTATAGCTCTTTCATCCATATTTGAGTGTGTCCTGTACATTAAAAGCAATCCACATTTTTGCACTAGTACCTGACCATATTGCAGACTTGCAATGATTTATTTGCAGCATGCTTTCATGCAAAGACAGTAGGTTACAACAGTGGTTCTCAAACTGGGGGCCGCGGTCCTTTTGGGGTCCGCAAGACAATTTTCTGGGGACCGCGATGCACCTTCCACATCCTTGGATGCGGTTGGATACGATTCATGATATGAAGGTTGCGTTGTCCAAAACAGAACCAAACATAGCCGAACTGATAGCACAGAAGCAAATGCACCCATCACATTGATACAATAAAAAACCAATGCGTTGTTTCATGTTTATTTGTGTTGAATTTTTAAGGGGACAGTGAGCCATTTAGAAAATTGCTAGGGGACTGTTGTGTAATTTTTTTTTAAAGTTCGAGAACAACTGGATTACAATGATCTCTTCAGTTCAAGCAGTCTTGAGCAGGTCATCAATATTCTTTTCCAAACTTTCAGAGGTTGGAAAAATTTTTGGAAACCATGTTCTTGCTTAAAAATTATACAAATCCTTCCTCTGCCTTCACCTGTAAGTATTGTCTGGTCTGGACCATAAAAACAATTACTTAATGAAGTTTTTTAAAGGCATTTTGAGACCCGAATCAGGTCCCTAGAATCAGCAAAAATTAGCATCAGGTACCTGGAATCAGAGAAATCGGGTCCCTACAGGTCCATGCTGGGTACCTAACATTTTCCTTAAAAAAAAAACTTAATGCAGAGAAGAGAATATGCATGCCTTTCACAGTGGACCAACCCCCAAGCGACTTGTATTAGTTGTACTCTCAATTTTGTGCAAGAAGTTCATTTCCACACTTCTTGGTGTTTCACATCAACTTCAGATCAACACCCTCAAAGAACACTTTTTAAAGTTTATCCCAGTACTAGGCTTCAGGCTTGGTCAAAAAAACAGCATACATTTTTCCATACTTACCCCTCACTGATGTTTATGTCTTCAGCTCTACTCTTATATGTAGTATTAAGGAAACTTTAACTGATTATTTAGTGGTGCATTGGACTGGTAACTGGTTCAACAAACCAGCTCCTCATCTGATTCAACATTTTCTTTTAACACGTTTTTGTTCTTTTTCTCACTTTGTACTTTAGAAAAATCTTTCTGTCTGTAATGACTTTTCCTTGCATAAATATTGTCCTTTTTGGAGAGGGAAATTTCAAGCTGGCCTGGCCCAAGACTTGAAAACATCCTCAACAGATGTTTCACCGTCTTGAGGTACATGTGTCAAATCTGGTAAAGAAAACCTTTGCATTATTTTCATCTGACTAAAGGTATCTGGTTCTATCAATTGCTGCATGCAACTAAATACTATTTTTATACTGATCTGGCCCTTTCAAAGGTAAACCTGCTATAGTCTGACTCCAGCAAAAAGAGTCTTTCGAACCTACCAATATTTTTTCCACACAACACTATCATGTGATGCAGTTTAAAAAATGCAATTATTAGCTTAATCACCCTCTGCACTTTCTGCACTCGACTCTGGGTTAGCAAACTGAGGGGCATGGAAGGTTGGCAAGAAAAGCACAGGTGCGGTAGCAACATACTGTTGAAAAACAAGGTAATGGCAAATGAATCACTTTTGTTTTTTGTGTTTGATGTGAGGTTAGCTGAGACACAAGTATCAGTGACCAACGACATAGGAAGTACACCTAAAATAATTGAGGAACATCTGTTCTAGACTCAAAACAAGGTTATTGGTAATTGCTTGTGAGCTATTATTGTAATCAAATACATTTACAATACAGCTGAAACGTCAAACAAATGAAGGTTCTCGTTTTTTTGCAGAGCAGTACTACAGAGAAATATGTTTTATCTGTTTTACAGTAAGATCATAAAAAAAATGCAACATAGGGTAAAAAAATATTTTGTCTAAGGTAAAAATTAACTATTTTTTTGTCAAGTCAATGCATTCGTTTGGCATAGAACCAAAAAAGCGCATAAAACTCAAAATGCAAAATTGTCAAATTTTTTATTGGTGTGTGTACAGACATGCATTACCAAAGCAGAGACATGCATTACAAAACAGAGACATGCATTACCAAAGCAGTTGCCTACTTTGACATGATGTTAATGCTAAGTTCTTCTAAACAGCAGGGTTCCCACGCATTTTTAAACATCATTTTCCAAACTTTGTCAATACCTTTTCAATACTACATTTAAGAAGTTCAATACCATTACTTCTCTACATTTTTCGAAATTCTTAGTCAGAAAACTCAATTTTACACATTGCATAAATAATGAACTGCTTTGCCTTCAGTAAAATTCTGCTCAGATACTTGAGATTTCATTTCCATTTAGATTAAGAATTTTCATACTTTTTCAATATCTAATGTACATTTTGGCAAAAATCAATACTTTTTCAAGGTCTTGAAAACCAATTTTGAAATTCAATACTTTTAACACTGCGTGGAAACCCTGAAACAAGGTTGCAGAGTCAGATGTAAAATTTCCAACTCCAACTTTTCCAAAATTCCCAACTCCTTAACATTAAGGAAATAAAATTTGGCTGTTAAAATCAATGGAAATCATGGTGCACAGAAAAAAATCTATTTCAACAAAAGCTTCAAAAAAACTGTACTATTTCAACAAGAATACCCAATTTAAGAGTGTCATTTTAAAAATGATCCCATTGGACATCAGGAGTCGGTCAAAAAAATTTGACTCTGACTCCCAGTGTTTTTAGAAATCTGATTCTGATTCCACCCAAAACCATTGACTTTTTACGACTCTGACTCCGCAACCTTGCTTCTAAAGCAGCATAAAAGTTCATAAAATTTGCTTGAAACTTTTGGACTTGTCTAATGTCAACATCAAGATTCAAACAAATCTGCACCTTATTTCACAACTTGTGTTGGTACAAACATGTCACAAACATTATCTCAATGAATGCCTCTGCAGCAACAACTCATTTTAAGCTTTTTGTCTTTTCAATAATTTTTAAGGGGTAGTTACTTTTTACCCCAACATTGAGAAAATTTGTTTTTACCCCACTTGACTATATAAGGGAGAGTAAAGGCGAAATAACACAAGCCAGTGGGACACCACAGGATATCCTTTTATATGAAGATTGAAATGTCCGTATTTTAGTGTACTGTATTCTATTATGCAAAAAATTTGAAAAGAGTTTATGCAAAACACCTTTTATACCATAGTGATAGACTTTATCAAGTAAAATTTCATGGTCACAGCAATCAAATGCTTTTGATAGACCTAGAAATAAGGAACATTTTATTGATTTATTGTCAAACTTTTTGAGTATTTCATAAATTAAATAGTTGTAATGACTAATACAGTTGAGTGATTAAGATTTCTCTAAAGCCATATTGTCTATTATGAACTAGATTGTGTTCTGTCAAATAAGAGTAGACTTTGTGATAAAGAACTTTTTCAAATAACAGTGACAATGCTGGGAAAACAGAGGTTGGTCAGATGAGGAATTGGGCTATGAACTTTGAGAATTGGAGAGATGTGGGCAATTTTCCACGAGTCTGCAAATTCATCAATAGTCATGCATTTGTTGAAGGATTTGGAAAACCATTCTGACACAAACCAATGTAACCAGCTATTTTTAAAAATTTGGATAGAATGTCATTGCGAGAGCTATTAGATTTCAAAGGTTTTTAATGAGAAGTTGGATTTCATATGCATCAGTAGGAGCTAGAAATAAGAGTTCTTTAAATTTATATTTTTAACAAAATGCCTGCAGACAGGGCTGGAGAAAGCATGGAAATCGGGAAGGAGCTTCCCAGGAAATCGTACATGCTCGCGTGAAATTGATCAGCTGCAAGTCATGTAATTTGTAAAATCAAATAATACAGCAAATTTTCCAACAAATCCACAAAACGGTCTGTACGAATTTCCTTGCTCAGTCACGGTGGTCCAATACCTACCTGGCCTTGTGTCGTGACGCAACAGTTATCCCTATCTAATGTTGCAAATTCTCCGCTGGCGTTGCGTTGAATGTGCGATTCACCCCGAACACAATGTGCGCGAAGAGCAACACCCATATAAAATGTGGCGCGAACAAGCAATAGTAGAGTGATCATGGCGCATGATCTCTATTGTTGCTTGCTGCCACCATGTGAAGCTTTGCGCACCAGAGGTGTTCAATTCAGACTCAAGTTTTTTCGAGTCCGACTCCAGTCCTGATCCAAGAGGTAGGAATCTCGATCCTGATCCGAATCCTGTTTGCAACACAAATATGAAATCCGAATCCTGAAAAATCCCGTTAACATATTTGACTAATCAATGTGCAACTATTCAAAATTTTTGTTTCTAAAAGGTCCGTAGTAGCTACAGGTCCATCAGTGGATCTTCGTATTTGAAAAGTTACTCATCCGTCACCTGTAATGTGACAGTAACACACGATGAGTGTGTAGTAGAGTGCACTATGTTTGGTATTAATGCACTAAACTCTAAACCTTAACCAAAACTGTCAATCTGAACATAAAAGTTTGGAAGCATTTGAAAAAAGTAAAAAAGTGGTCCCTAAACAAGTACAACCATTAGACTGCTACCAAAATGAAAGGCGCAAAGGTGAGAGTCGAACCCAAAACCATTCACACAGCTGACGTAGACACATTCGCTACACTAGCACAACGATGCTGCTAAAGTGACAACGTCAACATTTTATTCCAGTCACATCACTCTCACCGTACCTAAATAGCCACTTTCTTTCTGAAAAGCAAAGTTTTCCCAAACACAGACTGGGAAAAATAAAACCGCACAAAACCAAAAATGGCACTAAAACTCAGATCCATAAAATGCAGTCAGCCAAGATCATGCAATGAAACATGACGTTGAAAGCAATACTACCAATTAAATTTCTAATTACAAAATAACTTAAGCTTGCTAGACTTGCTACATCCACTAAGAGTACCTGATGATTAAAGACCTAACCGATAAGTAAATAAGCACTAATTCTATTTGAATAAGTTTCAGGGAAAATGATAGGCTCCAGACGTCGCAATTTTCAGGACTGAGGATGCGTAATTTTACGTGAAATCGATTTCCTATTAAAAATTTGCGGATCGATTCCTTGCTTACCCATAGTGGAAAGTACATGCTCAAATCAGAGTTGTTCCGGATCCGGATTTTCGGAGTCCCGGATCCGGATTTTTAGAGAATTTTTTGGATCCGGAGCCGGATTCGATATTATTTTTGCTCAAGCCGGACCCGGAGCCGGATTATCCAAAACGCTACGCCTGGAAAACTTTTTATTTTTTCACGTTTTGATTTTTTCCTGCAAAAATTATTTGATAACTTGAGACTTGAGAGATCTGATGCTGGATGATGGGTTTATGTTGTTGTGTAATCTGCCACGCA
>Ga0210059_1002658_pt1 | contig 28131 bp, 15 predicted proteins | sample Ectturendosymbi2_FD_188042 | JGI IMG/M metagenome (GOLD analysis project Ga0210059, IMG submission 188042) | Ecteinascidia turbinata endosymbiont from Florida, USA - Sample 2 (SPAdes) (version 2) | ecosystem: Host-associated > Tunicates > Ascidians > Unclassified | place: Key West, Florida...
TTTCACCACTTTTGGCCACCCCCTGGAAAAAATGTTGGGAAAATCCCGTACTGCCCCCCCCCCCTGGCAAAAATCCTTTCGGGGCCCATGCTAGTAGCTGCATGCTTTTCATCACTACTAGCTTTACGTACGACGTAGCACTTGCAGAAGATTTCCCTGGTTTCTATCATTCCAACTTAAGTACGACTATCCATGTCTCAATATTCTTTTCTAAAATGAAGCTTCACAGAGGCTTACGCCTGCTGGCTACTCGTATCTTTCGTCAAACCTCCAACACCTCGTCAACGAAGCATGCTTTCCTTTCATCAGTATTTTCACTGTCAGTATAAGAACTTGTGTCAGAGAGCAAAAACTCCAATATAGTGGCTGGAATACATATTTACTGTTTACCCATTAGTCTTTTGGGTTCAGGCTCATTAACTGCCACATCAGGACTTTCTTCGAGGCTTCCTATATCACTTTTCTTTATCCTAGCGACTCTCTATACTTATTGCTTGTCCATAACAGTCCAGTAAACACGACTGTTTGCTAGCCATGCCTGAAATAGCCGGATAAGAAGAAAATTAGCCTCTGATAAGTATTTAAGGTCCTTAGACTTAAGGAGCCAAGTTGGGATACCCGGGTCCACGGCTCCTGCGTTTGTGGATTATACTGTGGATCTAGGAACCATGCGCATCAGTTTTCTAGTGTGAGCCTGACTCAAAGTAAACCTGGCATGTGGTAGAAGAGAAGTTTTTGTATCTTACTGACTGAAACCATACCAGGTTTTATTGAATAAAAAGCATATGAAAATATAGATTTCCTGGAGGAAATTGGGATTTTTGGAAAATAGGTAAATGTGGTTTGGGAGTATTATTGAGTGTTTCAAGCTATTCTATTGTAGAGACAGTTAGGCTTGAAATACATTGGTTTGAGGAAAGCAACTTGAAATTTTCGAGCTCTCTTTGCTGCAATTGTAATTTGATGCAGTAATGGATTCTTCTGGTCACCGCTTCATCTGGAAATTGAAAAATGCACATCGTGTCAAAACAAAGTGAAGACCTGAGGAACATGAGGTCTTTTAGAAAATCTTTAAAATAACTATTCGCCTGGTCTTAGTTTACGCGTTAGATATTACGTAAATTGGGGAAGCTAAACACAGCAAAAAAGAAGGATACTCGCTTTCTGCAAAAGTCGCGAAGATCTGAAAGAAATAAAAAGACAAACACTCGAACTAAAATGGCATACAATCTATGCTAAATCTGACGGAATTATAAATTGTGGCGTAATCAGGAAGAAATGATTCATTCGCAGTAGCTCAGTCAGGAATATCATGTAATTGAATAATGTTTTTGAGAGATTTTCGCTTGTCTGTTTCAGTCACTCTTTCATGACTGTGACCCTTAAAAAAAGCAAGTCTTGATCCACCAGTCTGGATGAAATTTTTCCAGGCAACAGTCTACCTCTATCAACAATCGACCAGGAAGTAGACAATTTAACAAATAACTATTTGTCATAACTCTTTCCAATTCCTCAAGAACTCCACTTAAAACCATGCAAAATCAAATTAAATCTCGTTTCTGAAGAGTTCTATTCCTATGTTTTTTCAAACTTTGATTGGATTTGTGATCAAAGAACTAGGTAGTCAGGCAATGCAATTAGTGGTTGCGTTGAAACGAGCCAACTTCCCGAGACGAATGTTAATCATTATTATCATCTAATTCGTCATCTAAAGCATCTAAATCGTCCAAATTAATTACTTTCGAATTAGAGCGTTTTGAAGAACGATTCATGTGACGTACTTTGCAGCGAAACATATTGAAACGAGTATTTTTTCAGCTGTAAAATTTGTTAGCTAAATATGTTTTCTAGAGCTCGACCGATGTATCGGCACACCGATATATATCGGTCGATATGACGATGTTGCCGATGTATCGTATCGGCAAAATTCCGCCGATATATATCGGCAATATTTGCTCATAAAAGTGTTGCGCTGTTGCTCTGCATGGAGGGTTCGGAAAACCAAGTTGCTACTTCGTCTCTGACCCTGACTGATTAACGCAAATGCTCTGTCCTGTTCCTGGCGCACAGAGCCTTAACGCATACAGACCGTTGTGCAACTGTCCCGACACAACGCTATATGACCTAGCACTCGCTCGTAGGTTTTGGCGCGGTAAGCAGGTGATTGCATGCGAACAAACTAAGTTACTTGCTTTTGTGTTGGTTGGCTGTTTTACTAAGGTCTCTCTAAACTAGACAGTCTTGCGTTCAGCGTGCATCAAAAAAGTGCCTACGTCACAGCGAGCACGACCCAGGTTTGTGCAGAATTCGAGGTTGTGCGCTTCTTCACCGCAGTGATGTGATGGTTTTAATGCGTCGCTCATTTTTTTAGTTATGACATCTGAGCGTAGGCACAGATGTCTTCACAAGGAGTAAGCTCACTTATCTTATACGCAACGCATATTTGCTGTTTGCGCATTTTTTGATTTAGAGTTAGACTACTGTGAGTCCTAGAAATTGCTATGGACTGCAGTAGGCACAACGGATTAAACATCCTTTTAGTCAAACACAGCTGGTTGAAATGGTCACTTGACAAGAACTATGCGTAAAGAAACAAGGGTTTAGGTTTAGCCTACAGTTCACACAATGCAAGGAAGAAGCTGCTAACAACTTGCCAGCACTGAAAGCAGGGATGTGGAAGCGGAAGCGGTGGAAACGGTCCTTTTTCTGCGGAAGCGGAAGCGCGAAAATTCTACCGCTTCCGCTTCCACATAGGTTATTTGACTTGAAGAGTAACTTGGCGAAACAGTTTTGTCCATTTCCCGATGTGGATTAAACGGTGAAGTTGCACTATAAGTCTGAATGAACGTGCGATATCAGTAGTGTGAGAGAACGAAAAAAAGCGTAACTAGCATCCAGTGACGTAACAAGGGGGGGCAAGGGGAGACATCTGCCCCTGAGCGCAGCACTTTGGGGGCGCCAAATCGAGGTCGGAATGTTAGGAACTAATTACGAAATGTTAAATCTCAGCGGATGCTAATAACTACAATTTGTAAAATGTCAAATGTCATTGCGAAATCTCATCAAGATCACCAAGGTTCGCAAAGCGAGCAATTATGAACCTAAGTGACGTTTCAAGGCGGCGGTTTCTGACTCCAGCAATAAGCGCGTGCATGTGGTTTGACTCACGCCTGCGTCACAACGCTTTCAGAATGCCAGGGTTACGAACTTTCCGACTTCCCTATCATTTTATAATTGCGTCATAATGGCACGGTAATCCAGCGTTCACAGTGCATGCAGAGTGCTATAGTGCGCATGCTTTTAGAGCAGCGATAAAACTCAAGCAATGTTATTACCAGGGATGTGCAGAGGGGGCATGAACGAGGCGACGGCCCCGGTCATCAAACGCAGTGGGTCATCCGAAGAGTGGAATAACAAAAAGTGCATTTATCAAAATCTTGTAGCCTGCCAAAATTTTCTATGAATGTTAGTAGCGCGCAGCAATTTTTAGCAGCGCACACATATAAGCTTTGCCATACAGCATTCAAATGTATGAAATATAAAAGGTAAAAAACGTTCGCGCACTCCACGTTTTCGGTCGCGCGGCGCGAGTGCGCGACTGCATTTTTGCACCCCTGAACTAGACGCTTCTTATTGGTTACAAAAACGTGCTGCATGGATCTGATGGGAACTTGCCTGAGGGGGAATGCAGGCAAATGTATGTAAAATGACCTGAGAGAGAGAGATGAAGCACTGCCATCGTTACCTTCATCTGTTTTTACTGAACAAAACATCCTTAGAAATTTGTTTATAGTTCAGAAAAATATGAAGGGCGGCAATCCATCAAATTGCATGGTCATGCCACTTTTTTTCAGATACTGTTTCTAAGAGAAACAATAGACAATTCTACCTCCTAACATACCGCAAGTGCTATTTTCTTTTGGTGGGCCTATCTGATATTTACTTGTATGGATAAATGCAATATCTAATTCCTCAATGCATAACTTGCCCATGAGTGGAAGAAATTTGCTTGCAAACAGACGTCTCAAGCCCACAGAATAAAACAAGTTATTAAAAACCTAACATATTAAAAACAAAAAATACTCTTTGAATTCATTTTCATTCAATTTTTCAAAACTTGTTTATTTGTCAAAACTAGTTTTACTTATTCCAAATGCCTGTATTTTTCACATTTCTAAATACTAGAATTTTGTGTGGGGCATGCAATCAAGCAGCTGCCCCGTGAATCACCAGACCTACCTGCATGGATCTGGTTGTCACGATTACAGATCTGGATGTTTAGGAAAATATTTGAGCTTTTATGGTTTGACAAACTTCATGTTGAAATGGATTTGGTGTGGTTCTGAAGGAAGTTATGATGATTTTTGTTTGTGGGATATTGAAATAAATGCTGAATACGTTTGCAAAATTGTGAAATGCTTACTAAACCCGTCACGTTGAAAGCAACTGCTGCTTCCCGTGCTGGATGTGTTCAGCGTGGGCTGGGTACGAATACACCCTTTTCAAGGCGCGGCAACAGAGATGCTACCGAAGATGACTCACGACCCAACATACTCCAGCTGAACACCGAGGGCTCACTGCAAACAAGATCAGCATTATCGAGCAGCTAGCACAAAAGAACAAGGCTTTCATCATCGTCCTACAGGAGACCAACTGCACAACTTCAGACAAGCTAGTGATTTCCAACTTCTAAATAACTGCGTCAGTCCTGAGCAGGAAGCACGACCTTGCCACGTTTGTTCACGAGTGGTTGGGATGGTCACTGGTTGATCAGTCTCCAGAGCATTCAGAGACTGAGTGGTTGTGCGTAGGCGTTGCAGGATATAAGATCATAAACGTCTAGAAACCTCCACGCTCGTGACTCACACCAACGGCCATCCCGACGTTCCCACACCGCAGTATGTTGCCATCTTCAACTGCCAACATGCCAACTGGGGTCACACCAAAACATCTCCTGACGGTGAGAGCCTGGACATCTGAGCAAAAGCCAATAACCTTGGGCTGCTGTACGACCCAAACAGAGCTGCCAGTTTCGAGTGTCGGAAAGGACAGCCGACTCCCGGCAGACGGGTTGTAGGAACGTTCCCGCGGCCACAACACCGACCCTCCCTGATAGCGCCCCCGAGGCTCAAAGTTCCTGCCAACAGCGATCCGGTGAACGTTGGAACTTTCGCAAGGCCGATTGGAAGCGCTTTTGCCTTCTTACAGGTGATTCCGTTGAGAGATTGCCACCTCCGGACACACCAAATATTGAGAGGGCATCCAGGATTTTTGTGAGAGCCTTGTGGCTGTCGCAAGAACAATGTGCTATGCTGGGACAAAGAGTGCGAGACCCTTTATCGCTCCTTTCAAGCTCCAGTGGGAACTGACTCTGACAGAGCCCCTTCGTCCCTGCTATCTCGGCTCGAACAGAAGAAGCAGGAGCGATGGGAGGAAGCTGTCAATTCCATCGACTTTTCGCACTCCAGCCTCAAGGCGTGGAGCACCATCAACAAACTCACTAGCAGGTCTGGACGCTCCTCTTGCCTGTGTCGGCCGTGTCAGCAAATTCCATCACCTCACAACTCGCGAAAAACGGGGAACACAGGACCGGGAGCCGCGAGTCCACCAGGCTCACCAACAAGGAGCTGTCCGACCTATGGAAGACCTGAGGAAAACAGTATCTCTGTCCCTCATAGACCAGAGCAACTTGCTGCCGCCCTCAGGCGCCTGAAGCCCAGGAAAGTCTCCGGGTCTGGATTCTATCTTCCCGGAGTTTATACTCCACGCTGGGTAGGCTCTCAATCTTGGTTTTGCGATTTCCTCACTTCCTGCTTGCGCCAACTCAAATTTCCAAAAATCTAGAGAAGAGCAAAAATAGTTGCGATCCTTAAGCCGGAAAAGGCATTGGTGAACCAAAGAGCTATCGTCTTATGTCTCTTCTGTGTGTCCCCTTCAATAACCTCGAGAGACTCATCTACGCTCGTGTCGAACCAATCATCGGCCCATTTCTCCAGCAGGAGCAGGGGGGCTTTCAACACGGGAGGTCGACCAAAGATCAGGTTATACTGTTGACACAGGACATCGAGGATAGCTTTTCGGTTAAGAAGGCCGGAGCTGTGTTTGTCGATCTCACAGCAGTCTGCGACACTGTATGGCATCGCGGCGTCACCTGCAAGCTGCTGCGATTGCTACATGACATACACAGGGTCTGCATGATCATGGAGGTGATTGGCAATCGCAGCTTCACCCTCACCACCTGCAACGACAAGCGGAGCAGGTTACGACGCCTCAAAACGGCATCCTACAGGGATCTGTCTTGACACCCATTCCCTTCAACATCTACATCTCTGACCTGCCAACCCCGTCTCCAGAGAGGATGCATAGGCTGACGACCTAGCAATTGTGCATGCTGATGGTGACTGGAAGGTAGTGGAAAGGGTGCTGAGCAAGGACATGGCAACCATAGGTGAGCACCTCCAGACCTGGCAGCTGAAGTTCAGCACTACAAAAATGGTGTCGGCAATCTTCCGCCTCAACAACAAGGAAGCCAAACGTGAGCTAAATGTCGACCACAACAACGAAGCTCTGCCCTTCTGCTCCGAACCCAAATACCTCGGAGTAACGTGGGACAGGTAGCTCACGTATCGCCGACACCTTGAGTCACTTTGCAAAAAGTTGACATCACGCGTCCCACTCTTGAGGTGACTTTCTGGCTCTGGCCGGGGTGCTGGAGCAACAACATTGCGAACAGCCACCTTAGCCCTGGTGCATTCACCAGCAGAGCACTGCGCTTCCGTCTGGTGCCGATGTGCTCACACCTGCCTCATTGACCCCGCCATCAACGACGCCTTGCGAATTGTGACTGGACGCCTGTGTCCTACACCAGCGGACAAACTTCCTATCCTCGTAGGCATCCAACCTGCTGAGCCTCTACGCAAAGGAGCCAAATTGTTTCTAGCACGCCGTGCTATGGAGCCTGGACACCTGCTCCACATAGCGCTCAGCTCTCCTCCGAGCGCGAATGCACGGCGTCTCAAATCGAGACACCCATTTGTACCCGCCGCACAACAACACATCAGTTCACCAGACAATAACAACATATGTACGGCGCTCTGGGCAGAACACCGATGCAATGCGAAGTGGTTGGACATCCCTACTAGTCTCCGTAATTTCATTCGCGACACCGGCACACACCCTCCTGGAATGTCCCTTCCAAGAACAGCGTGGGTCCGGTTTAACTGCCTCCGCACCGGCGTCGGACGTTATCGCTCCTGTTGCGCAAATGGGGTGTGACCTCCTCTGCGACCTGTGAGTGTGGCGCAAAAGAACAAATTGTCGACCATGTTGTCCTCCAACGTCCAATCCATCGACCCCCCATGGACTACACAGCCTGACGCTTCTGGATGATGAGACGATCGAATGGCTTCTCAACACCTGCCCCGAGATCTAGAGGGGCCTAGCAGTGGACAGCAACAACTGGCTCAAAAGAAGAATTGTGTCAAAATCGAATTTTTGTTTGGTTGTCATGTTACAAGGCCTCCAATAAACAGTTTTGACAGGTGTTTTTCGTCCTTCTGTTAAACATTATACTGTAGTTTCACTAACTATGGCGTTGATTCTAAATCAGATTTTCAAAAACATGAAGAAAAGAATGGAGTCTCAGATGCTGCTTTACGTGTTACGTGGTTCTGAAGTCAATCAACGAAATTGTTGCTTCTTTTACGTAGCGGAGTTTCAAGTCCATATTTACATTCAGCATGAAGTCATGCCGGGAGTTGTAGGCTTAAAACATAAATGTGATTAAATTTTTGGTTTTGCTCTTTATATTCCACCTTGTAGATAATTTATTTGTAGAACATTCAACATTTTCAGAGTAAAGTAACAATGAAGCAGAAATTGCGGAAATGGGTGAGGACACATAAGGTTATAAATGTGTTTAGTGAGGTAACAATTCAAATTATCTGCTATTTTTGCGGAAATAAGTCATTTAGAATGTCATTTTTGTCACAATGCGTTTCATCGGTCGACTATTGGTTAGTTTTTACAGAGTAGGGTTTAAAACGTCAAGGGTAACCCACGAGAAAACCTAATTTCAATGCGGAATCGTTTTCAGATTCTCATAGCACGCATGGGTTGGGTGCTCGCAAGCAAAAAAAGACTAAGTGAAGCGATGAAGCGCACCACAATGATGCTTAATATACCAAACAGCCATAAATTACCTTAACTCCAAAATAACTACCAACGAGGACTACGAGGCAAATACAGGAACTCTAATATGCAACAATAACGAGCTGATGGACTTTATAAAACAAAAGGAAAAATTTAACGACCCTGCCACTAATAGCACACTGCCTCAGAATAAATTGTATAGCTATAATACACCGGGGAGCTGAAAATAAAAGAACAGTCGGACTAATTCAAGGATAGAGTGGTCACTGCAAGACACTGGTAGTGGCACTTGATCTTAATTTTAGCAACCTCTTTACAATACTACCTTTAATCTCAGCATCCACAAAGCTGGATACCGGTTCTTCAACAAATTCGGCGATGTTTAATTAACAGCGTTGTTTCACAACATTGAATTAGATAAATTTTGCATCAGGTTATACCAAGTCTTTTTTTCGTCGAATCTGTTAAAGAGAAGATCTAGCTTTTCTGAATATTTGCGAAAAAAACTGTATAGAAAAATAGGTGCTGAATCTAGCATTTCAAAATGCTGCAGCCGAAAACGCAACAGGACCTGATATTTGTGGATCGTAACACTCGCATGTGCCTCAGTGAAGTGTTTGCGTTTTATGTCTGCTCTAGCGCGCTTTTGACTGTAGGCAGTTGCTCTCCACTAGCACTGGTGTGCCATTCCGTCACGTGTTTTAGTCCTATCGTGTTTTTATCTTCAGCCCCCCAGTTTTCCTGATCCTGATCTTGGCAGAATCAGCAAAAACTCAACATAATACCAACGGAAACAAAACAACTTTTTATGCTTTTAAACCAAATGCGCAATTTTTAAGCACCTTTGCTATGCACACAGCGCAACTTGATCAGTTGAATGTTTGCGAAACGAAGCAGTCTAAAATTTTGAGTTCAGTATCTTGCAACTAGAAAGTGTAGTCGTTTTAACAAGAGTGTAGCAGAGGGAGTTGCTTGGGTGGGAGAACAAACTAGCATTATTTTCACAGTCGTATTTTGCACCCGTCGGTCCTGTGACGAGTTCGCATTGCAGATGTTGCGACACAACACATTTTCATTTGTTTGTCGTGCATATCAGCTACTCTCAGTTGCAACTTAGTTAATGATTTAATATCAGTTCGAGGAATTCAGCTAATTAAAAAATTTCATAAGAAAGTGCGTTGAAAACTTTTGCAAATTTGTGCAGTCCGTTACGATATTTGCAACCCTGAAAAAATTTGACTACTTTGTCCAGCAAGCACTGATAGTTTGCCTTATAACGTAAAATATTAAGAGTCTAAGTAAGCTATCCGTCCTGTTCATCGCCAGCACACCCCAAGTCAAGTAGGTAGAAACTGGAACAACTGGTTGGTAAATATGCACAAGCGATAAAAAGGTGAGCATTTGTTGGGAAATGCTGAGGCGAGCGCCTTAATTCAATTAGTAGTCAATGAACTCAAACGAAATGCAGGCCCAGCAACTGGCTGAAGGCAGGTAGATGGTTGGCTTCTCTGTAGGTACCTAACAAGGAAAGAGTTTCTGATGCTTTACTGAAAAGTAATTGTAGGAGATCAGAAATCGAAAGTCTATTTTAGCAGAACATGCAAGTGCTTGTAATGTCTTTAAAGTAACGCAAGTCAGAACATGCAGTTGTCTTACTGTTTTTCCACGTTACCTGTAATTTCATCTAACCTTAAGTTTGCGTGTTTTAACTGATCAAACCTATGGAAAAATTGAACGGACGAAAGCAAACACAGTTTACCACGAATTTTTAATTATGTAAGTTGGCAAGAAAAAAAGCAATGTCGTTTGTTGCGACAGCATTTGTGTGTTCACTTAAAAGTAGAGAAAGAATATAATAATAATAACAGTATAATTATAGCCAAATGAGAAAAGCGAGAGTCTCATGAAAAGTCTAAAAGTCAAAATTCGTTTGGCACATGTGGCCATTATACAAATTTACCAAACTATGGATTGTACGTGTTATATTATAGTCAAATCTTAGTTGTTTCCGAAACGTTTTTGCATATCTAAAGAGTTTAGGTTTAAGTTCTGTCTTCTGAAAATTTTAGGAGAAACAAGGTAGTTGCCCAAGATTGTGAAACTTTATGTAGATTCTCAGTGTTTCTTGCTTGAGATGCTTGACGTTGATGTCACGCAATGCGGTGAATCGACGATAATATCGCTGTTTTTACCTCCAAACGACGTTCATTGCATGGAAAGAATTCTTGGATAGACTTTGACCTAATTGAAAAAATGTTACACCACACAACATATAAGCATCGTTTTGCTTCTTCGTTAAAGCTGCGAAGTGAAAAGCAATGCCGAAGAATACTGCAACCTTCCGGGTATCAACACAAAATGGCGAACTGATTACAAGCAGAGAGACAAAACAACTGTTTGTAAATAAAGATTAAAAATAATGTAAAAAGGATCCTTGAAAAAACACACCTTGCGATTGTAAAGGCTCATTTCAGTGATGTATTTAAGAATGCAGGGTCTGCAAATCTGTCAAAGTATTATCTGGTCAAATTATCGCTGGAACCTAAGTACATTATTAAAGAACACCATGTAACAAGGAATATCGTTATATGGCACTGCTTGCGTCTCAAAACAGTTCGAAATCTATTTGCTTCGTTTTTTGCTGTCAGGGGTCTGACTTTGGATCACACTGGGTAAGGACTTGCTCGAAAAATTTTGACTCATTTATAATAATTGTCTGCTGTTTTCATTACTGGAGGCTGCTGAACAGTTTGAAGAAAAGTTCCTGAAAAATAAACTACACGAGGCAAGCCACCATTTCTAAAACGAAACACACGAAAAAGTTAAACAATTTTGCTGCACTCTACATTGTGTCCACTTTTCCTGCCCCGAGTAGCCTTTTAATGTTGCCACTTCCAAACCTATTTGACGGTTAGCACAAGAATACAAATTTGCAGCAAATGCAACAAATGATATTCACGAGTTTTGAATGACAATTTTTGGACAAGCTGCAGTTATGTTTACATTTTTGTACCTTTTTTCAATTTAAAAAATTGATTTTCCCAAATAAAAAGACGAAGGGTTTGTTTAAGTTCCAGTGAACTTTTGTTTCATCCAAAAATATATTGCTACCTTCAAGCGCACGTTTTTTTAGTAGTTTGAAGTCATCGGTGCAAATGCTATCAAGGCTTCAACAAAGACATTTTTTACTATAAATGGCACACCACAATCCGTGTAAACCAGGGACTGCAGGTTTCATTTAATATTTATAAAGTATCAACATGCACTCCCAAAGTTAGCCACATGCACAAGGAGGTTAAAATTTCAAAATAGCGAACGTCTTTGGGAAATGTCGTGTCAGCTGTGCCTTCCATAGGAATTCAAATAAGAGAAGAAGTGAAAGAGTAACCGCGTGTAAGATTCTTACAAAAGGTTTTGGTTTAATCTGAACATCCCTAAGAAAGGTTTGTTTACTAAACCGTACAATATGGCTGTGCCTTGGAAGTTGTGGAAAAAGTGATTGTAAAACTCTTCCACTGTTCACGTGACGAAAAACTCCGCAACTATATAATTAGTTCTACCAATAGGTTTCAGTCACGACGTTACTTCACATCTTAATATGTTCTGTGAACAAAACACTTGCAATTTTATAATTATTTGCTGTTTTTGTTAGAGTTTTTATCTATTAAACGTTTTCTTTTGGAAATCACCTGGGTAACTTAACATTCGTTGCATGAGGGAAAGAAATGTGGAAAAGCTAACCAAACGGGTTGCCCTTGTTAACGCTCAATCGTGCGCAGACTTTCAGCTGAAGCATTTCAGATGGATTACAACCAAGTTCGAGATTTCGACAAGCACGTGAACCAACTGCACCGGCGTCGCCACTCAGTCCCAGCTGATGGGAATTGCTTCTATAATGCCGTTGCCCACCAGCTGTCGCTTTTGGATGAGAATTTGACCTCGAATGAGATCAGGCGTAAATGTGTCAACTTCCTCCGGCGCAATAAGGTTGTTGGCGACATAAACTGGATAAAAGCAGTAGAAACCAGTGAAAGTAGCGACCAATACCTGCAACGTCATTTACGTGATGGCGAATGGTGTGATCAGGTCATGATGCAAGCCACTGCGTCATCCTTGCGATTCGCAATCTACATTGTATCGACGGAAAAAGTAGTGAAAGTGGAGCCCAGTGAACAAAGCTATGGCGACATATGGATTGGAAGACCATCCGAAAGTTATTTTGTTAGCCTGCTTCGAGATAAGAAAAAAGATTTGGGAAAAAAATTTCAAGTGGATGAGATCTTTCATTTGGCCGAGATGACTAGAAAGCCTGGCATTCTAAAGCAGAACGGAAACGGGGCATCACCCCATCATTCCTCAACACCACCAGCTTACACCAACCCGACTGCTGGTAAGAGTGACATGTATCTGAATTTCAATGGCGACGTTAATCGCATACTTTTCATCTTTATATTTGAACATATCGCACCGTGCACAATCATTTTTACGAATTACCACCAGTTTACGGGCACCTGCTGAAACTAACTGAGCGTGCTGGTCAAAATTTGCTACCGAAAGAATTTTAGTCGAAAAAATTATATTCAGTTTTTGTGACGGACGTGTTCAGCACAAAATTTGCACGATGGAAATGGTAGGTGAAATTTCTTACAGCTATACCTGTGCAATTACCAAACCTACGGACTTATTTTCTCTTTCAAGCGTGCATGAGATTTGATTCTTTTATTCAACCATTTACTAACGATTCACTACCTTTCGATGCTTGCGTATTGATGCCATTGTTTGTAAAACTTTGCAAGACTCGCACAGAAAAAAACACCATTTTAGGGCACTTTTACTTTCCATAATTGATTAGTACAGTTTAGTCATGTTGGCAATTCCTGAAACAAATGTCTTACTACATAAATATATTTGAATCAGATGTGGCAATGCATACTAAGCGGGCGGAATACAAGCTCTATTCTCTGTTATAATAAACCCGAGAATAGTTTGCGTAAAAGGGCTCTTTTCAATAGATGCTGCCTTATATACATCTGTTGGAAGTCTAAGTGACTAAGTTGAAACCACTTTTAATAACAACCACAGGGTTAAATGAAACTTAAATTTTTAATGATCTTTTAAGCAGCTGGATTAGTATAACTCAATTGCGTAAAAGCGCTTGAAGCTCATTAATTAGGTGTTGCTATTACACTTATCTGATGAAGTTATGTTAGCAAGCTTTTGTGCTTAATGTTTCCGGTAATAATTTTGTCATCCAGCCCTCGCACCAGTAAAGCAAAAACTATGGTTTATCACAACTTAACAAAGATTCAATGTAATACAGCTCACAAAGTCACTGCATATTACTTAGCTGGGGTTTTGCTGCCTCAGAAGCTGTCTGCAGAGGCGCGCATGCTCTTTTCCATGCGAAATTTTTGACAACGATTTCACAAGTATTTTGGTGAGAATTTATCTTGGGTTTCTCGATTCCTGCTTTCGAGTTTTGTGAAACTTATATTTGGCTTTGTGCTCAAATACGAACGTAGTGTTGAGTCCTTTGCGAATATTTCTATGTGAAAGGGTTAATATTTAGTTTCTCTCTTGGAGACAGGTCATACGGGACATCTGCGGCAGGAGCACTCGTGAGCGTACCTCTTTTTACGTAGAAAACATTGAAGTTGTAATGGAATTTTTCTGTTATCTTCTCATAGTTCAGTTAATCGTACCTTGTTCTTTGATTCGCAACCATGCCGGGAGATCTTGTCGCTGGTACTATCCACTAGTTATGCCATTTATTGATTATTAAAACCTTGCTTAGATGTGACTTGAGTTTGAGAATGAAACAATGAGATCATGCACGTTCTTGAAAACTATCATTAACGACCACCAGAGCCACTATAGTGGCTCAAGTTTTTTTTGTTATAACTCGCCAGCCGCTACAGCTACATAGGTGTTCAAACCCTCTACGGATGCGGAAAGTCTTCTTGGTTCTATTAAAAAAAATTTTTTTATTGGGGTGAGGAGTTCGCCTGGGGTGGGCTCGCAAAGTTGGGGTGTTTTCGGTTTTTTGACCAACTTTGACGGGCCCTGGACGCCAATCCCATAGACCAAAATTTTGCCGCAAACTGTTTTTGGAAACTACACGATCTCCCGCGTCGATAGAGCCCTTGCTTGATCTTCTAGCATGTCTGGAACCAACGTTATGGCCCAAAAACCCCATTTTACCCCCAAAATCAGAAAATTGCAGAAAATGCATGAGTTTCCCACTGGCGGCTACTGTAGCTCGCGATAACTCTGCGCTAGAAGATGCTAGCGAGCTATACGAGCCCTCAAAAGACTCATGAAGTCTTCTAGTTTGCACTGAAAAAAAAAACATTTTATATTTGGGTTCGGGGTTTTCGGTGGGTGGGGTTAGAAAAAGGGTAGTTTTGACTTTTTTTTATTGTTTCATTATGACGTCATCGCCTCCACAAAGGGCCAAATTTTTGGCTCAAAGTTTGGTTGGATGCTAGGCTGGAATATGAAGCTTTAGAGACCTTGATCGATTTCCTAGCGTTTCTGGTCCCCAAGTAGGGGCCCAAAAACCCCAAATCGTTGAGGACACGGCTGAGTAATTTCAGGGGATCTCCCTAATTAATTTATGCTTATTTTGCCATAACTTTTGAACCAGAAATGCTAGAAAGTCCATCAAACCCTCTAAAGACTCGTATTGAAGCCTAGAATCCAAAAAAACTTCGAGTCACAAAATCTGATGGATGGTTCGACTCCCAGGAAGTGACGTCATTATCCAAATGTATACAAATATGCATAAGCACCCTCTCATTGTGTAAACATTAACAAAAACCCGTGATCTCCAGCAGAAAATTTTTTTTTCCAGTCTAAACTACTAGTCTTCATGAATCTTTAGAGGGTTTGAACAACTCTCTAGCCTATTCGTATGGCGAGTTATGGCCATATACAAACAGGGTGTTATTCAACCCATGGTTACCTTTTTAGGGGTACAAATTTTGACCACTTTTTGGTTTTTGTGGCATACGTTTTGATCCAGATATGCTAGAAAAGCAATCGAGGACTCTAAAGACTCGTGAGATATCCTAGTTTCACAAAAATATTTGATCGAAAATGTGGCCCCATTCGATTGGCGTCTAGGGCCGGGCAAAGTAGGCCATAAAAACGCGAAAACACCACCACTTGTGACGCCCCCCCAAGAGAACCCCCAACCCTAAACTGAAATTTTTTTTTTTGACTCGAAACTACTAGACTTGCTGAATCCGTAGAGGGTTTGAACACCTCTCTAGCTGCAGCAGGTGCCGAGTTACAACCAAAAATGCATGAGCCACTATAGTGGCTCTGGTGGTCGTTAACGGGAAGAGTTAGAAATTCGGAAAGGTTTTCACAACTGCACAGTAATTTCGTCAAAAAATATAAGATACTATGTTATTCATTCTCCAGACGGCAACATTTTGTCTTTAGTCTCGAAGAGCATAGGGTTTGTACGTTAAAATTACGTTGATAATTTATTAAACCGTGCGGCTTTTCGTAGTTGTGTTCGAAATAAGTTTCCAAGCTAACTCTTATTCTTGTCATTCAAGTTCGTAAACCAAGTCAGTTGCCGAACCCACAACTGGCCAAAGCTGATCATAAACTCATTTGGTTTAGGTAAGAGGGTTTGAAATCGATCTTCATAACTCCAAATATTGGAAATGTTTTCCAATCAATGCTAACGTCTTTCACCTCCAACTGAACAACTCAACATTTGTAAAACAAACTATTTGTGATTTCTCAAGTATTAAAATTTGAGACTTTACCTCTTTGCAACAATGAAAAATTTTTGCATAATTGGCAAGGGAACGTTTCTGCTTTGTCATTGATTTCGTCCATGACTTCCTTGTTGATAAACTACAAATATGGTTTGCATCAAAATAAATTAGCAGCAACAATACCCGTAACTTAACATAAAATAAGTTTTGCATCCGTTTTATAAAACTGTTTTTACTACATATTTCACAAAAATAGCCTTGTACTTCTTGGAAATATACATTGTGTATGCTGAATGTGCATAAAGAACCATTATTTCCCCAAAGCTGAAACAACCACTTTCCTCTGGCACTTGTGAATTTATCACTAGCGCTTTGTTGTGTGATGTTGCTGTAAGCAACCTCTGGTTGACTTTCAACCAACGAATGAGTGATTTTTGTTACAGCGAAAAGTTTTTCAAACAAAGACGGCAATTGTTAATGGTTAACTCGGCCCAAGAATGGAATAGGCATTCCTGCTGGCAATCATATGTGTGTGCTTACTTAAGAGGAAGCACAGTTACTTTCCCTGCTGCAACTTTTACATTCATTTCTGTTGATTAACCAGATATCCTGTACGAAACGGTGCAAGAGATGAATGGTCCGGGGTTAAACCCCCACGATGATTTGATGGACGAACTTTTACAGAACGATGATGAATTGTACGAGTAAGTACAGAAAAGTGTTGGTTTCAAAATTTTAAAAATGTCTAATTTCCGTATAAAGATTCAATGCATTGTTTTGATGATTAAACAAGATTTGTTGAAAATTAGCTTTCTATTGATTACTTCTTTCAGTAACGCTCTAGCCTGATCTTTTGGCACCGATTGTCCTATCCATCTAAAAAAATTGTTACAAATCTATTTTAGTTTTCCTCTTACTGTATTATTTCTGTTTGAACTTCAAACACACACAAATCGCTAAAGATATTGTTCCATAATTTCCGTTAGTCACAACAATTTACTTTAATGTTCAAAACCAGCAAGTACCTAAACACATGTATATTATACAAAATAGTTGATTACACTGGCTTACAAAAAAAACTTTTTTCGAGTTGGTTTTGCTTTGACAACTGATTTTTGATATTTTGAGGTTGCGCATTTCAAATCTGAAGTCATTTTTATCTTCATCACATCAGGTTTTTCCTGAAACCGAGACACAAATTTTTAATAATGACCTGGTTGCCATACACAGTGTAACGGAGCATCATTCAAATAACACCCTTTATGGAGTCACTGTTGAAAATGAAAATTGCGTGTCCTATGTTGCAATTAAGATACATTCTGCTTTTCGTAAACAGATCATCATTGAGGCGTTAAGCTGGTGTTTGTAGGTTCTACTTCTAAAGTTTACATACAAAAATGATTTAAAAGTAAGTAAAACAAGGCTAGAATCCTCACGTGAGCAGAATGAAACATTGCATGGAATATCAGGCAGTTTTGGACTGTGCTTAGGCTTCTTTATGATAGAAAGTGTAGCTTTATATTGACAGGAAAAAATGCAGATATCCACGAGCAAAAAGCAGGCCAGGTAGATATCTTCTGCTGGTACATTTGGTGGGTCTTAGATACGGAAGTTGTTGAAGGATCCACAGTTTGTCAGCTCTATGGCTCCAGTGGAAGTAAGGGCATGGGATGCTTTGTTCAGAGGTGGTTAAAATTTTTCTACAATGACCTTGCTGAGGAACCATTTTACAGTTATCAGGCAATGTGGTGCAACATGAGCATCAAACCTCACTACCTAAAATTTCATTTGGACAAGTTTCCAGAGAACTTGGGTGACTTCAGTGAAGAGCAAGGTAAGCGTTTCCGTCAAGATATTAAAGTAATGAAAGAATGCTCTCAAGGCCATTGGGGCATGCTTATGATGGCGACTAATGCTGGTCTTTGAAGAGGGACAATCCAAGTGCAAAGCATTCCAGGAAATCTATGAAGTGGAAGTTCTTCATTTCCTCGGATTGCTGACTTGGTACAGTTTATTGTGTTGTTTGTAGTAAAATGCTGTGATGTTGTTCTTTGCACTGGTATGCATTTACGCCACTTTCCCGCTGATAGTGTTATGAAGCAGGTATACAGATGCTCAATTTGTTCATATCATATTTTGATAACATAAATATTATTTAAAAGAAGTATTTAAGGCTAGAACACGTATTCCACGTGATTATATACCTGGCATGTGCTGAGTATACGTGTGATGTGTGCAGACCATTAGCCAGCTTGAAACCAGGCGATGCCCCTTTGAATCTTTTTTCCCGTTCATAAATTGTTTTGTTGAAATATGCCTTAACTTTCATAAAAAACGAGAATTTTTATGCCTTCTTGTAGCCTGATTGCCCCCATTGCAATTGCATTCTGGCTACGGGCCTGAATGTATGTCAGCAGCATTCTGGTACGTTGAATGAAGTCGTTAAAATACTTTTATCGAAGTTCTACTATATTTAAGTGAAAAAAAACAATTACAAACAGCAAAATGACCTATAATGAAAACCATCTGTGATAGAGAAAAACTATGATGAAAACCTGACGTGATAGAGCAAAAAGTACTTCAGTTTTGAAATTAACGTCCACAAGCCAGTCCAAATCCGTTGTCAAAATCTAACCAACTGATCCTGTCTTGACCAGTGCTATCATTTAGCAAGTTGTTTAGGCGTAACACGAGTAAAGCGAAAAAAACAAGTATGCGTTAAATGTTTCAACAACTACGAAACGCAACGTTTTCAACTGAAACCTAACTTCAAATACTAATTTCTCCACCTGTTAGAATGGTATTTCAACTGTGTTTCAAGCCTATGCCAAATAGTCCAACTCCGTTTAACGTCCTTTGGAAAGAGTGTGCTGAGTACGCTTTTTGTCCATAATTTACCAAAGTCAGGTTAGTTTTCACAAAGTATCACTACACCATAATGACGTTTTACACTAAAAAAGTTTTGCATGAAGCGAACAAAGAACATCCAAGCTTTTGAATTACATAGATAAGTAGGAAATTTGCCTTTGGGTTCTTTGGTGAGAGAAAACTGCTTTATACTTCACCTTCCAAAGAAAACAAAGCTTTTCTTTGAGAATAAAACAAAAATTTCAAAACATCGCCCAAAATTCTCGAAGGCAGAAAGGATGAAACATTATTTCAATATTTGATCACATCTTGACTCAGAAAACAAACGCGGCATAAGCTCGAGAACAATCTGGTCGCACTTCAAGTAGGTTCCAAAGTACTGACTGTTGGCAACGACCAACCGAAGATTTAATTAAAATTCTAGACAAAATACGAAGCATGTCAAGTACGGAGCCGTGCCCACGAAGACACACTTTGAACAAATTACTTGTACTATTTGCTTGGTTATCATTTCCTTCTGCTTAACTGTAGAGTGAAAGCAACGTAAACTACGTACTGACGTTTCAGGTTCGGAACAGTATATTGCATACATCAAACGTTTCTTACCGAGGAAACAGAACGCTTTCAATGTATGTTGTTCATGTTCAGCATATTTCCGTAGAACAAGACAAATGTGCAGTTTTTTCAATGAAATATTCAAAAGCTCATGTAAATCCAAAAATTAATTACAGCAAAAATAACATACAGCATTACTAAGACGTACCTTCTTAAAATTACAAAATTACAAACACCTACCACAAGGAAAGGTATCATTTCAGCTTTATGAACTTCCAGTGTGGGTCTTGGAAACATTTTTTTGCCAAATCTTGCTCACGACAAGCTGAAATCTATCATCACATTCATTGCTTCTTGCTAGTACAAGTTAGTTTCGTGCACTTCAACCTCATATTCTGAGTATTGTATGTTTGGTAATGTTCCGTGGCTTCTACGACATATTGTATTAGTACCACACAGAAATGAAAAGGTGCAGATGTGCTAAATGGAATGTATCAATTGTCCGTACCGTATTTACAGTATCAAAAACTCTAAAAGCATCTTGCTTTTGTTGTGATGCGCTATTTTCAACATGTGACCGTTGAGTTTCTGATTTCAACATCTCTTTATGACCGTTGAGTTTCGTTGACTTTGTGATGCTCATTTACACCTGACTTGAATAATGTTTGCCCAAAGAGAGTAAGCCACATATTATTTTAGTTAAATATTTCTTTTCCTGGATCAATTTGTCAAACAGAGATGTGTCAGATTGTTTAGCAATTTTTGTCAAATATAAGGCATCAATTACAAAACTTGCTGGGAATATGGTCTAAGTATGCTTTGAAAAACCTTACAGAGATGGAGATGACTGCTTTTTTGTTTTTTTTTTGTTGTAGGCAGGCACCAAGAAGTCATGCGTTTGAACATGCGACTGACAGTTACCATTAAATACTTTATTAAATACTCAAGACATTTTCAAAAAAATTCCTGAAACGCCTCTGATTTCCGTTAGTCCTCAAAGTACAGGAGACAAGCTAAAGCACGAATTATGCTATACGAGACCTGCAGCATGAAGTATGCGACACTCGCATGCATCATGCAAGCGAATAATTGAACATATGCGCCTAGAGTTTCCTCTCTTTTCATGTTAGTGGTCAGCTGGACATTTCTAGCATTCCTGTTTACGACGCTTTTTCCAGCCTTGTACATTATCACTTCGAGCCCGATGTAATTTCGCAAGTGTTCAGCTGCAAAGCTGAAACAAGGCAAAAAATCTATTGAAAGTTTTTCCGAATTTCTGGCCACACAAAGAGACGTGACAATTTTTGCATTGATGAAAATAACAATGCATAAGCCACGTGTTTTAAGCAACCGCGTTGAACTCGAAAATCACTTTGATAACTTTTGCTAAAGTGATTAATATAATTTTAATATTTTTTGTTTAGAACAATAAATTTATTGCAATATTATATTTAGCTCATCTGTGAAATTGCGAGAGAGAAGTTTTAATCTGCCCGCTAAATTTTCTAAACCTCGACTCGGACAATAACAGTGATGCCAACCATCAATTACTTTCAGCCTTGAAACAAAACATGATTTGTGGAAATTTAATCGCAAAAAACATGTTGTAGAATTCGAAGCATAAGTAACTTTTTGTGTGAGAATAAAAAATATTTTCAAAACACAAACTTTTACATGCAAAAATAGCCTATATGCTGTTTACAATCCTAATGGGATATGCAAGTATTTGAAATTAAGTGATAACTTCTACTGAAAAAGTAACAGCCGTGACGTCGGATGATCTTTCAGGGAAGAAATCCCACCGTACGATACGTTTATATGTGAACCTCCAGAAGATGAATCGAGGACGGCGTCTGGAGTGCTCAAGTTTTTCCAGAAAACTTTCAAGCTCTTATCGTACCTGATATTCGGAGGTTTGGTGTTGGGCGGTGCTATAATCAACAAGGTGAAAACAAAGCACGTATACCAAGAATCTGTGCTTTGCTAACTCTTTTCAAATCTGTCTTGTTAGTTGCTTGTTACACTATTGAAGTTTTATCGGCAGTATGGAAACACAAAACAAGTCGCCTGTCAACGATGAATGCACTCATTCATAACGTAAAACCGACTCGTAGTCATTTCTGATGAAAACAGGGTTGTAGTTTAGAGTAATTTGATGTCGTGTCCGCTTTTGGTAGCTATAAAGTACAAATTTCATATTCAAAACTTAGCTGTTTTTTTTCAAAAAATTAATGAATCTCACACATCTCAAAAATATCTTCTTTGAAATAAGATTAACACAAATAAGCATTTTTGCGCCTCACAGCATAAAAAAGCCCTACAATCTTTGACAGGGAACACGTGCTATCACAAGACGGGTAACTTTTGCAAGCATAGCGGTTTTTCTATATTTTTCTGTTCTAGTATCCAGTTAAACAGCTAATTACAAGCATTTTGCAGCACATGCTGTAAGCAAGGCGTTTTCCTGTTTGTCGCGTAGCGAAAATTTGCAAAATATTGTAGTCATTTTATCATAAAAATGTATTTGCCAAGGTCTAATGTTCTGAAAACACGTACAAGGTTTCGGAAACATAAGATTTTGTTAAGTGTCGTCAACAGGAAGCGAAAAACGAAGGTATTTTTCACAAATATATAAGGTGATAACAAAATGTTTGTCTACTCCAACGACTCGTTTAATGGAACCAACTGATGCATTGTTGTTATTTCGAAGGCAACTCTCATGGTACTGGCAAACGCAGCGAAACGCTTCTGCGATCCATGTGAGGGAAGCGAAACCGATTTAAGGCTGCATGATGTCATTCGAGTCTGGAGCTATTTAATTCTGCTTTTAATACTTCTGGTACCTGAAGTGCTGACAATGGGCTACAGCTTGTACAGATTGATTATGAAAGGAGAAAAACCTTTAAGCATGGAAGCCCTTTGCTGGGTGAGCATTTATTTTAAGGAATGCGAAGTTATAAACAATCCGCTTGGAAAATTTGTAACTTGGAACAGAAAAAAACTAATGGTAGTAAGTGTAAAAGGTGCTGATCCTCTAAATACTGTAGTTTCGTTTGGACAATTTAATAGTTAATAGGGTGAGGTTTTCATTTAGCTCGGGTAACATTATTTCGCAAAGGTAAATATCATGTTTTTTCTCAGGGTGGTCTATGGGAAATCCTAAGTGCATTTGGTGAAGGTATCTTGTTCCTCAAAGCCTTGCCCTACCTTGATTCCACATTTGCTTTTCTCTTGTTTCCACTAATTGCGTTTGTGCCAATCTGTATCCACATCCACGCAAAAGTAACTTCCATCACACATAACAAGAAGCGACAACAACGCACGGCAAAGTACAAACGTTACAGGAATCTTACTTTGGCGATTATCGCACTGGTAACGAATTCATCCTTATTCTGGTATTTTACCGCCAAGTGATTTGCTTTTTTGTGTAACAATTAGAAGTGTTCTGTGCTTAAAACATTTAATTTGCACATGGTTTCGTGGCAAAAATACTCACAATGTTAAATAATATTTTTGCATAGGAAATAGCAAAGGGCTATAAATTGACACACCGCAGAATATACTCTTCATCTTTTGCAGGTACTCCAAATTGGTGGTTTAGTCGCATGCTTTGCTAATTTTTACGGCGAAGAAAAACATTTTGGTTTTCTTGGCAAGAATTACACTTACGCATGGACTGCGGCTGGTAAGTGTTTTTGAACAAAATTGTGACCAACATGGTGTCTTCGGTTTAAAGGCGCAGGAGGGTTCATGACATTTCACAAATTGCGTCCCCAGATTCGTTCTTCTAGTATGCGTTTAAAATGTTATTGCCTTAACATTCCTGCCCTCTGCCACGAACCGAAAGCTTTACATAGCAAGTTTTAATGAGAACTGCAAATTGTTTTTTGAATTTTGTATCTTGAGAAGTTACATGTTGCCGTCACCAGTAGAGGCTCCATTTGCAGTTTGCCTTCCCCAGCTATTGATAGCGATGAGATTTTTAGTCTTCCACTGAATGTTTTTGTTTGTCTGTTTGCCCTCCATTAATAGTCAAAACCTGGCAAAGCACCTGGACTTACCTGAAGGGCACCCTTCCTCTTCAATGACGTAATGACGCCGACTTTGAACCTGTTCCTGCATGCGAAAACGTACATTTTTCTACTGACATAAGCATCAACTTCTATGTACTTTACTTCAAGAAGATATCGCACATTTTCGATCTCCACCAAATTTAATATACGCTCGAGACGTTCAGACAAGAAAGCCATCATGGTTACGTTTCAAACTATATACCGGTTGTTGTGGAGAAGTTTCTATTATGAAGGATATGTATCTCAATGGCAGTTTGGACTCTTTTGAAAGCTAAAAAATGTGCTAGTAGTAGCTGCTTGCAATGTAAAGAGCATGTAAGTTTAAGAGTAAATTGATGCTTCACACCAGCATGCGGTAAGGGACCATGAAGGGTAAGCAATTAGCAATTTATCACAGGTCCAGCTTCAATTTTGTCTTAGTTTTCGGAGGGTAATATCCTGCAGTTCAAATGCCATATATTAATTTGTGTAAGGCCTGTACATTTTCAGCGGTTGTGATAAACAATTAAATCCTGCTGAGTTGAAAACGTTAATATCAAGAAAATTATTCTTTATAATGTGCCTCATGGATGTTTAATGGTAAACAGACTTCATCAAAAGCTTTTCCCCACTGTAAATTTTTCTTGACAGAATGATATACGTAAGTTTTGAAAGTATTTCCGTAGCCAATTTTTGGTGCAGTTCTCAAACGTGGTTTTGGAGTGGTCGTGTGTTTTGCGAAGTTAACACAGAAACAAAACTCTTTGTCTGCACTGTGTCGAAAAGCAAAACTGGAGAAAAATCTTCAACAATTTAGCCCAGGGGTGCCGCAACTTTTTTCAAGAAGAGTCAAATTTGATCATGTCTAAGCGCCCACTGGCAGGCATTTCCTTCCGACATTTTTCATGGTTAGCATATTCCGGCATTTTCGCTCAATTTAGGTTTTGAGATAAAGACTACTTGCGTTGGTAGCAACACAATTTGAAACCCAGGCCATGCGAAATGTGCCCCGCAGGCCGAATTTTCGTCACCGCTGCTTTAGTCTGATTATAAAAACAATGAACATCTTACAGAGTTAGATCAGTAGGACGCTGGATTGTATTTTACAAAGTATAGTCATATTTTCATTTTGAAATCACTTGGTAACCGGCCTTCCGTTTTCAGCAATAACGGATAGCAGGAAACACAAAATCAGGTCATTTAAAATCAAGAAAGGAATTTATCTTAAAAACATATGTACACGTTTTTGCATGTACCAGCGTAATCAGCGTTTTAAATTTAGTGTAAGTGAAACACATAGATGCTTTATGCCCCGTGCGTTCTACATGACAGCAACAACGACTTGTGATTTAACCACAGTTTATGCGTAAAGTTCAATATTACTTCATCAAAATTACTATCGTTTGCGAAATTGCGGTTGCGCTGCGTGTATTGGAAAAGCACGAAACAACAGGAAAATTCCATGCATTATGATGTTCTGTTGAATTTATGCCGGTATGATATGCTCTTGAGATTAAACAATCCTTTACGAACTTTTTGCAGGAATCATTCTGGCCTCATGTCGGCACTGGGAAAATTTCGTTACGGGAGACTTTGTTTTTACCAAAACGCTAAAGATCAAAGCTCACAAACTTCAACAAAAACTCGACCAAAGCAGGTTTAAGGCTTCATTTATCTTCTCCTTGGTGAAGAGCGCAATTCTCGTTGGAATTATGTTCCTGGTGATCTTGGTTTTGGAGAAAGATACATTTGCAAGTGCTTACGCGACTTGCACAGATGGAAGCGACAAGTGTCATACATCGAACAGGATCATGTCGTTGTTCAGCCGTTCAGGACGCTCATCGCACACAAAGTATGTTACTGAAGTTTCTTCCTGATTCACAATTTTTCAATTGTAACGTCAAATTGTGTTTGTGATTTTCGTCAAAAGGATCGGTAAAGTGTAGTAAATATTTTGTCGGCTTAAATGCAGAAACAAGATAATCGACAGCCTGCTCTACGTGTTTGCCTGTCAAGTTTGTTGCTCCTTTGCTGCGTTCTTCTTCGGTCGAGTCGCGTGCCTCACTCTGATCCAACGAGAAGCCTACGCGTTGCCAGTTGTTCTAACAACACCTTTAATGGCTGCTTGCTCTGCTGCTCTAGCCGTGTGGAAAGCAAGCGAACCTGAAGCTGCAGAAAATGGGTTGCTGGCTTTTGTTGGTGAGTTTTGTTAAAGACACCTATGTGATGTCCGTTGTCCCTCGCAACGAAATTAATTGTTCATCTGAATTTTATTCCACAAAACGTTTGCTCTTTGCGTGAACATAAATGTTGTTCTTCTTTCCCGTTTTGCAATTTGTAAAAGCAGCTGATTTAGATAATAAACGATTCTCTATTTCACTTATTCAAAATATTGGGCTTGTGAAAAACCCGAGTAAGTTAGCGACGTTGTGGATGACAAGCAAGATGTTTGAACTTAAGTCTCTGTGTTGACTCTACCATAATTAGGTTTCCTAGGCTGGCTAGCGGCGCTCTCAGTGCCATAGCCAAGGGCGTAATTGGGGTCAGTGTTCCTGTTGATTTGTAGATTTAGCAATGCACGCGTGTCTGCTAAAATTCAATCTCGGATTTTCGCAAAATTTATCCAAAATCCTGAGATGTCAGTTTTTCCGAAAGTATTGTTTAAACCACTGCGAAACGTATGGAACAAGATACAAATTTTGCAATTTTAACCAACTTTTTGAAACATTCGCACAATTTTGTGTTAATTTTACCCAATTTTTACATGTTTCTGATAATCTATCTCCCATATCCCCATCTCGTAGGCTAAGGAGCATGTAACCACGAGCTCCCGAAAATACAGGTTGTCATCCGCAATACTCGTCGTATATACTCAAGCATCGATTTATTTTGAGTGATCTTTACAATCGATTCGAGCTCAGTAAGCTAGTTTGCGAATGGACAAATGCTATTAGTTTGTGAGAATTCCACAAGAAATGGTAACCATACGATGTAGGGAACACCCTTTGGGTTTCACCTAGACCTGTTTTTTGACAAAGTAAGCTACAATTTTTCAGCTAAGAAGTACAAATGTTGTTAAGCGTTGTTTTTAAGGAGGACGAAAATGTGATCGTTGCCCTAACATTTTTTGTTCATTGCTACTGCACACCAAATGTTCGCCTACTATCATACTGAGAAAAGTACGGTTATCCTTGTATGTTCACCGTGTTTTAAGTTTTGTAACTACGGCGCGTAGGGTTTTTCATAAATGGTGATATTTAAAAATATTCCCTGAAATGTAGGGTATGTATTTTCAGTTAGTAGGAATGTTTGCAAGGACAAGTGGTAATTTCATGTCGTTCATGTCAGAGAAACCTAAACGAAGACCGCAGGGCACGAAGCATATGATAGCAGTTTACCGATCAGTACTGCAAATTAAAAAAAATGGTTGAAAAACTGCGTTGGATTTAATTGTTCACTGCGTTTGATTTAATTGGGCTCGGAGCAGAAGGGCAGGATTTCGTCATTGGGATTGACTTTTAGCTCACGTTTAGCTTCCGTATTGTTGAGGTGGAAGATTGCCGATACCGTTTTTGTAATGCTGAGCTTCAGCTTGCAGATCTGGAGGTATTCACCTACGGTTGCCATGTCTTTGCTCAGCACCCCTTCCACTGCCTGCCAGCCTCCATCCATGCATGATTGCTACGTCGTCAGCGGATAAATAGTTACTTGCACAAAAACAGCAAATTCTGACAACAACAACAACAACAACAACAATTTTTATTTTTAGCCTTAACGCCAAGCACACTTGTCAAAACAGACACAGTAAGGCTGGGAGGCGGCGAAAAGACACTCCGGTCATCCCGTCTGCCACCACCCAATCGCATGTTGTCAAACACCCTAAACGAAAATACTCACTATCCCTGCGCCAACCAGCAGAAGCGAAAGCAAAGAACAAAACATTGCTGTAAGCTTACTCAATCATACTTGTATAATCCAAACGATGAGCAAGACCATGAAATAATGGATATGATCCACATGCAAGATACGTTTCAAGCAAACGTCGCTAGATAACATCACTAAACTATACATCCATAGATTGCTGGCATCATCAGTTTACATAGTGGTTAATTAAATGATTGGCGTATTTTTTAAACACCAGCAAAGGTTTTGATTTGATATCCGGTGGAATTTCTTGCCAAATCTTTGGGCCCCAATAAACTATTGATTTTTCCCCGTTTCCGTTCTAATTTTCGGTAGTACATAGTTGCCTTTATTGGAGTATCTGGTGTTACAATTGTGTGTCCAATTTACTCGTTCAAAATTTTTTGAAATATAGTCCGGCAAGTGCTCGTTGTTTTCTATGTTATGCATGACTTTAACAATTTCCAATTTGAAAACATCGTTTAACGTCAACAGATTTAATTTGTGGAACAACGGCATCGAAGAAGCTTTATTATGACTAGGGCAAGTTTTTGCAACTTTTGCAACTTTTTTTACAGCTTCCAACAGCTTCCTAAATACTCAAAACACATGCAGTTCAATGTTTTGAGCTGTTTCCAGGGTTGTTATATTGCAACTTTTTGCAACATTTTCGATTTTTGCGTGCAACTTTTTACTGCAATTTTTTTCAAGTGTTGCGCAAAAGGTAAAAGTGTAATTAAAAAAAATACAAAACTATTTCAGTTTAGTTCTATTCTCTTTGATTGCATGAAAAAGGGCTATATGACGGATTAGCTGCGTCTCATTGGTTTGCAAGCTAGAAGTTTTACAACCCCAGCCAAGTACGA
>Ga0210059_1002659_pt1 | contig 28130 bp, 19 predicted proteins | sample Ectturendosymbi2_FD_188042 | JGI IMG/M metagenome (GOLD analysis project Ga0210059, IMG submission 188042) | Ecteinascidia turbinata endosymbiont from Florida, USA - Sample 2 (SPAdes) (version 2) | ecosystem: Host-associated > Tunicates > Ascidians > Unclassified | place: Key West, Florida...
CTGAATGCAAGTGAATGCAGTGAGGAGCCTGAATGCAAGTGAATGCAGTGAGGAGCCTGAATGCAAGTGAATGCAGTGAGGAGCCTGAATGCAAGTGAATGCAGTGAGGAGCCTGAATGCAAGTGAAAGCAGTGAGGAGCCTGAATGCAAGTGAATGCAGTGAGGAGCCTGAATGCAAGTGAAAACATCTCTTTCACATCTACTATCATTCACTGACAATTTGGAGGCAACATTGGTTTTTATGACAGACATCACATTGCAAGGATTTTACACCAAAAGCTCAAGCACAAAATAAATATACGCAATGAATTAAGTTACTTATGCTTCTAGTCGAACAGCGTGGGGAGATAAAACAACAATGTGTAGACAAACCAAAAATACGATTCAATCGCATCATGTTTTCACATAATACCTACTGTATCTGAGCGAATTACCAACGCTACTCCAGTTTAGAAAATTACAAACTTCAAAACATTCAATTACGTTGTGAAGCTAACTATGACAGCTTTAATCAATCTGAAGAGAACAATGTTAGAATGTGATTGTGTTAAAATAATGTTGCACTGACCACCTCTAACCAGCATATAGCAACTCGGAGAAAAGAGACCTCAATGAGGGAAAGTAATTCGTCAAACACCGCCACAGTCAGCGAAGACCATGGCACCGAAATGAGCAATGCAGCATATAACAGCGTCTATCTGCGTTACGATGCATTTTAACCTTTCTGCGGTGATAGATTACGATTGTTTGATGATTTTTTGCAGGTCGGTGTCTGATACGCTCTGGTGGGCGTGAAATTCAGGTTGTGTGGTTAAAGTGAACAGTGACGTATCTAGGGTATGGCAGGCATGACCAGGGTATGGCAGGCATGGCACCTGGCATGGGCGCCACTTTGACGGGGTCGCAAAATTTGCTTGGCAAAAAATGAAAATTTTTATTTACGATTTCTTGAGCGTCTATTTTGCGACCCGCTTAACCAACTGCACAGCTGCACCAACACAGCGGCCTTATGCAATGCAGGGCGTCCAAGCATTATGACAAAACTGTGGTAAGGAACGCTCGCTTGCCGTATCTACACGACCTCATCATTCTCACGTTATCAGAAAGGCCAAGTCAGTCTGAGCTGCTACCTTTCAGGCAATAGGATATTGGTTAGTAAGAATCTGGTTGAGGCGAGTTTAAGTCCGTGACTGTGAGAATCCGACCATTACGCAAATAACTGCTGCTAAGCTTCCACAGATTTAAAAATTACTTAAACAGCTGCGGCTCACTCCGACTTTACGAGATTCCTTCGATGGCCACTCGTGCCCGATAACAGGCTAAACACAATGGCCCAGTCCAGTGACTAAGGAAGAGAATTTTATTTCTCGAAACATCAGTAGTGAGCAATGTTTCCGCAACAGTTGCGCAAAGTGTTAACTCATGAAAGAAGAGTCTTGTTAGTCTTGTTTAGAACTAGCTTTTTCTGTCCAAATTAGGCTTTTTGTTCGATATCCAAGACCTTTATTACGATCCTGACTGTTAAAAACTAAAATCTGTGTGTGAGAAATAAGGGCTTCGTACAGTTCAGTCGTAGATGGCAAGCAATTATACGAGGAGATTTTAGATTGCAAATTGTTAATATTGCATCGTGCAATGTAAAATTGTCGCGTACTGAGGTCTTCCTGACATTCATGTCGTAGTATATAGTTAAACATGGTGATGAAAGCGTCTATCCTAATCTTCGAAATGCCACGCAAATATGCTGACAACGGCAGTATCTATTGCAAGCTGAGAGAAACTGATTCTTTCATACCTCCGAGACTCAATGAATCAGGACAGACTGTGTGATCTAGCTTTGAGTTTAGAAAGGGGCGAAGAGAAAAAACTGACTTTGATGAAATCATAGACGACTGCTTCGGTAAACCCACAGAGAGTGTTGTTTTGTTTAAACAAGAAAAGGCGCTGGCTATACTGATGTTTTGTCTCTTCATAACAACACGTGTATTGTATTAAATAACTTTTACTATACCATCCAAATTAAATCTGTTTCATTTCAAAAGAAATTGTCGTTTCCAGTTGCGATTTGCAAGATTTACAATTTGGTCAGCCAGTACTATGTATAAATTATGATTGATAACGTTATTACTTGAATGTTTTGATATTCCTTATAACATAAATCAATGAGTATAGAAGTATGTTATGGTCCTAATGGATGATTTATAATTTATTTTCTGAAAAGTTTCAATAAAAAATAAATACATATTTTCTGTTTTGAAACATTTATCATCTTCATAGTTTTTCTTTCATAAAAATTGTGCCTATGTCTAATATTTAAATTATTGAAAAGGGTGCACATTTAAACTTTGCCAAATGGGCGCTAGTTTGCATAGATACACCACTGAAAGTGAAGGTTGTTCTTATAAATATGTGTGATAGATTAACTTAGCAAAACAGTTCGAACGAAGCATTATATACCAAACTCATGCTTTCATGTCCACCAGCAACAACTATAGTAGCATCTTGGCACAGGATTGCTTGATATGCCATTGCAACTGCACGAAGACTTGAGCCACAAACCTATACTCACACAAAAAATGATAGTTAAAAAAATTTGTAGAGAAAAGGCTTAAGTGGCACAACGACAGGAACACAGCAGAAGAGGTTTGCACACAGCACATGACATGATAACATATTACATCGATCATTTATCAAAACTTCAATCAATATTGCAAATACGTTTTTAAAAAGTTGGAAAAAACGAAACTTTGACAGCTGCTTTAGGATTAGCAATAGCTACATTACTACCTTGCTTCAATGACAGGCTGCAAATGACCACAGGAAAAACATGCTCTTCCAAACACCTTTGCACACAGGATTTAATGAACTTACTTGGTTGATAGTTGCTGATGGCACAGAATGAGGAATGTCTGCAAGGAGGGATGCATGCCTGGCTGGGTTCTGACCCTGTCCTGCAGTCAAAACCTTTAAAAATAAAAACCAGCAAATCATTTTGTAAAAAGGACAGAAAAGTAGATGTTACACAGAAATTCGCGAATTTCATCTGTTTAGCCTGCATTGAAATTCAGTGCAAATTTGAAGCTGAAAATTTTCCAATGGTACACACATTACATTAAAGTGTTCCATAGAGTTATGAAAATGAGTTAATTTTCCAGCAATTTGCAAACCACAGGAGATGCTGCTTCCAAGCCAGAACGTATCAGTGCGTGCAATTGCGTTTGCCTACAGCGTGAATTTGTGCAAGTGCCAGTAGGACTTCATTAGTAAATTATCTCCTTAGAGTAAACAAAATGAACTATGAAAGTAAGCAATTTACCACATAATAAAATGCTACAGGTCTGGCAGACTATGCACTACATGCATAGGACAAAACATTTGACTTCAAGAATATATCCTGGCACTTATTGCACTACTTTGAACAGCTAGTGACCACTTGTTTCACTGCGTTATATGATCACGAATAAAACAGCCTACAATGCAAAAACATGCATGTAAACACACTACTATTGTAGTCAAAACTGAATACCATAACCATAATTTAGTTTTTGATCTTGAAATGAGACTTGAGATGAAAACCTGATCATATAAGGTTGTGGTGTGACGCAAGAGTCTAATGGACACTCAACTTTGTGAGATTGAGTTTCAAGACCTAAAAGTATTCTCAGGGTGAGCAAATAGGCCATTGAAACCTTGAGATATTAAGCAACTTTCCTATTATCTGAAGGGTTATTTTTGAATTGGCTGCGAATCCTTGCACTCAAACACAGCTATAGTATTGACAAACGATATGAAAGTCCTTTTCCTTTACAAATACCTGACCAATCCAGCAGCACGAAATGACAAAAATGATTAAAAAATCCAAGCTGAAACAAATGTTTTGAAAACCCCCATAACCAAAACAACTTTACCAGCAGCATAGTCTGTACAGCAATTTCACTAACTCACATTGTAGTTAAATGATAAAAAAAAATTTATATCTGCGTGTACATGTGTTTATGAAACTTACTACTGGACACTGCTTGAGTGTGAAACCTGGAAGGTTGCAAAGGAACTACCACATTCTTCAGACCATAAGGTGCACTTATCATGTCATGCAGTGCGCCTAATGTATGGTTGTGCATTCTTAGCTAGGACCAATTTTATTTGGCAAACGGTGCTATTTATTCACTTGTTAGTTACGATTTTTTTGTAGACACACCATCATGTTGCGTAATAAACCAACAACAATTGCAATGAGCAGCAGTGGTTCTATGAGTAGCTAGCACATACCTTAATATTGAAGCACATATCGTATCACTCTGCAAGGCTACTGCATAGACAGAGCTGTAAAATTACCTGACCAAAAAGAATTTCAGAAATTGCACTTTTTTCCACATTAGCTCTCTGCAACACTTCTTCAATCACTATAGAACCCAATACATACGAAGGAACTGAAGATAATTTTCCAGAAAATGTACCTGAAATTAAATAGTATCACTGCATGTACTAATGATAATAGCTACTGCCATTTGTCAAACACTGTTTTTTTATCAAAAATTCTAACAAACGGATTCACTTCCATCTTTGGAATGAAATTTGTAGTGTAAAAGGTCAATTTCTCACTAAAATCTTGTGATTGGAAGGTCCGAGCAGAAAGTGCTCAAAGCCTCACAGCGTGGCAGCAAGCAACAAGAGATCACATGCTGCGATCACTCTATTATTGCTTGCTCGCACCACATATATGGGTGTTGCTCTTCACACACATCGCATTCGTGGTGAATCTCACATTCAACACAACACCAACTGAGAGGTTGCAACACTATCATGTGACTTCAAAAATGGCATCTAATATTAAGAAATTGTGTTTCCCATTAAATATGATTTGCACCCTGTTTAGAACAGAGAGAACCTAGTTTCTTTATGAAAACGATCAAAAGGAATCCTTCCACAGCAATGAATCAGACACTGTGTGTACTGATACTTACTGAGCAGGTATCTTCAGTTCTTATTCACAGAGTCTTCATTTATGCTTTTTATATTTTTATCAAACTTTACTGCCTCAACAAGCATAGAGCTAACCAACATAGGATTTTAAGTTTCAATTTCCTTCGCAGCAAAGATTTTATTCATTATTGCAAAATGCTGCAAGATGTTCACAACAGAAGCCAGACTTAGTTCCTATAAATAAGCATTTCTTAACTACATTCCTAAACAACAATAAGGTAATTGTTATCTGAAATAAAGCAAAAGATGATGTACAACTTACCTATAGGAGTTCTCACAGCAGATACGATAACAACTGAAGTCATAATAAATTGTGATCCTAACAATCACACAAAACAAGAAGCAAACTTTCTGCGAATAGCATCATTCGATATATGTTTACATACCAAATGTTACAGTCCACTAATCACATGCAAAACTTAAAATTTTAGTGTTACAGACTTAAAAACTATGCATGCAAAGTTTTAGTCAAATACAAAGTGTTATGTTAATCAAGTATAACTTGTGGAAGATTAAGCAATGTCTAAGTTGTGTGTTCCCTTCAGCACTGAAGCATTTGACATACATTCAAGAAAAGTTGATGATAATTTTGAAAAAGCTGGTGTGGGCCCATATTTAGACACTGGCGGAAAAGGCACTCTGGAATATCTGCAATATTCACATTGCAGCATTGTGATGACACTGAACGTGGATTTTATTCGTCATAATAACAGGATATGGATTGTAAAGAATAATAATTTTGAAAGGCATAAATACTATGTTTAGAACATCACATATATTGGTCTAAGAACTTAATTTCTGAAATTACTTTGAGAAAAAATTCTAAAATAAAGTGGGCATTTGACATAAATCACTGATTCTGTTCACTAAATGTCTTAGAGTAAATTCTGTTGGTTGATAGGCAATTTGATCAATACAACTGAAGAACCATTAAACAAACGACCATTTTTAATCAACTCTTCTAGGATGTACTCAACAGGCAAGACTTCTCGGGATTTAGCAGAACCAAGTCTCAACTTTTCATTTCCAGCACAATGGTTATCATTGGTGACTTGTAGTTGGTTTGCTAAATAATCCACAGTTTTACCTACTGTCCACTGAGATGAAACAAAAAATGCATGCTGGCTGTTGTCCATTGCATTTGTGACAGAAAGGTAAATCCTTTTGTTATCTATGATATTTTTTGGTCCAACAGCTTTCATCTTTAGCTTCATCAAAATCAATTTAGCTGCAGTCTTCTCTGATTTTGATGATCGGAAATTTTGTTTTAAAACAATCTTTTGTGCACCATCATGAAATGCTTGTGGCTTCGACGCAGCAGGATTTGCAATACATAGATGGTCCTCAGGAAGCCGATGCTCAAGACAGTACAACTTTTGGCACAGTGAGCAAACAATAGGTATCAACTGATTTGCTTCACAGTCTTGGTACGAACAAGTATGTTTTTGTTTGTTCACAACCACAGTTTTGCTTTCAAAATTAGTATTTGAACAGTCATGCACAGTTCTGCTTTTGTGTTCCAAACAAAATACTTGGGAACAACCCTCACATTCAAATGGTAAAAAATCAAGTTTATTGCAATCTTTAATGCTGCAGTGCATACCAATGTTAAACTCAGCCATTATAATAAATGATATGTGACAAAACACCATTAAAATAAAGAGATTCTACATGAAAACCATAGTTAAACTAATTTCATTACTAACTTTTTCAATGACCCAACACAACATATAATTCTAAAGTTAATCACATTCTGCAAAAAAATACAATACATAAAGTAGCTTAAAGGCAATACCAGATACACACAATGCGACATATTCTAAACCATGGGAAATTTCTAACCTTCTTTCATTATTGATAATTAGAATGCTTACGCCAATTTAGTAGACCACATTATCTTTGTTTTACAACTTATTTAGCGCTTCTTTTCTAATGAATGAATAGCACATGACAGGTATTTGAATTCTTTAACACCTTCAGCACCAGCTAATTTTCCCATTAAAGGTACGATATGTCCATATTGGGCAAGTCTTTACAACTACGTAAATCGCCAGGCAATTGAGCTAGAGAGCTGTTCAAATCTCCAAAAGATGTGGTGAGTCTTCTAGTTTGCAATGAAACAAAAACTTAAGTTTTGAATTCAGGTTTTATGTGGGTGATGTCATGAGTGGGGTAAGTTTTAGGCCATTTTGGCTCAAGTTACCTGGCCCTGGGCACCAATCGCTGAAGGGAATTTTTTGACACAAGTTTTTACTGTAAACTAGGCTATAATCCGAGTCTTTTTTGAGCCTTTGATTAGCTTTCTAGGGTTTATGGTTCAAAAGCTATGGCCTAAAAACAACAAAATATGTGATTAAACCCCTAATTAATTGATTAATCAATTTTTTGTTTTTAGAAACTGCAATGAGCAGTGTGTATATGGTTCTGAGAGTAGCTAGCACATACCACCAATCGTATTACTCCACAAGGCTCCTGACTACATTGGCACCCACTGAATCAAACATGTGGACAACTTTTATTCTATTCGTGTCTAGGGGATGAGGCATACGTGACATTTAAAACTCCTTCGTACGTAATGACTAATGACAGATTAAACTCCCAGTGGCGACTCTGGCACTCGGGAGTTATTGTGAAGGAGTTGAAAAACAGTAGGGCTTATCTAACTTTTGCTTCATTCAATGTGCCTTATAATCCCCTGTGCCGTATGTATGAAACAAGAACAACCAGCATGTAATTTCTGATACTACGCCTTATAATCCACTGCGTTGTGGTCCAAAAAATATCGTATGTTACTGATGATGCACTGTACAATGCATGCCACCGCAACAACTTTGAATGTATGCTCCATTTGATGACCATTGGTTTGCGAAGCACTGCAGGATATCAAATGTCAGGACCATGAGGCTTTTAGAACTTCTAGAAACACTTTTATATCCCGCAGTTCTAGAAATCTTCATGTTCGGCATCAAGCCACCCAATATTATCGGCATCAAAAAGCAAGCATGTGGACAGAAATAGAATTAGGTGGTAAACTTGTGGATATTTGTCTGATACGGATAATCGCATATTCCTGTTAAACGTATGAAAAAGCTTAGCAAATCGACTATGCAATTAACTGTATTTATGTTGGCGCAATTTCTTTGGTCCTAGCAAAAATCCTATGTTTCATGTATTTAGGTTTGTCTAATCAGTAGGATTTTTCATCCCCCCACGTGGTTTGTTCATTTGTAACAGCACTTGTGGCTATAACAGCAGAGACACACTTCTAGAATATAATATTTGCCAATATTTTAATATTAACTGTAACATAACAAGCTCGGCTTTAAAACATGTTACATAGCCAACTCCAACAAACAAATAATTGTGCTACTATTTTTTGCATTTTTTTATGGTGGTGATGTTAGGCCTAAAAATAATTATATAATGTATATACTTCAACAGTGACTGTGGTTTTAGAATGATTCATGGTTATTCATATACAGTACCAACCGAATTAATTGACTCAGCAAGATTTTTTTAACCTCCCTAATGTTTGAAGACATAATTTCAATCTTAAACTTAACAACTAAATCACCTAAATGCTACAGCATTGCTGAATAGCATTGTAGTTCAGATTCGATGAGGAAAAATTAAAATCAAGATGTCACAATTATTGTCATGATGTCATAATGTCCTTACATTTGTCTGAAGGCAACTTGCTAAAATTCGTTATTTTGACTATCAGAAGGTGTATCATTGAAATTACGGCTGACACAACCCCCAAAAAGCGTGAAAGTATTCTTACTGTATATAGGCACTGTCAGAAGACATCAAGGGAGATTGCAGGTATGGTTGGGGTGAGTCAGTCCACAGTTTGTAGAATTATTCAACGCTATAAGGAAACTGGGACAACCCCTCCAAGACGCAAAGGGAAATGTGGCCGAAAGCGTAAAATGTCTGCTAGGGATGATAAAATGCTACATCACTCTGTGTTCCTAATCCCAGGAAGACCAGTAGTGATTTACAAAGAGACATGATGGCTTATGGATTTCATTTAAGCAACACTTTAATAAAAAGACATCTCATTAAAGCTGGAAGAGTTGCTCAAAGACCACTGACAAAGCAGCTGCTAACTAAAAAAATGAAGAGTAAAAGACTTGTTTGGGCTAAAGAATACAGAAAGTGGACTTTGGCTGATTGGAAAAGGGTAATGTTTTCAGATGAAACTCATTTTTTCGTTGGAGGCAAGCATTCTCGCTTTTTGAGGAGGAGTGTAGGAGAAAGGGTAAAACCATGCCTCCTCAACCAACAGGCAAAACATCCCCCCCAAAAAATGTTTTGGGCATATTTTAGCTACAAAGGTGTTGGATCGCTCTTTCCTGTCCAGGGAATAATGAAAAGTGACCAGTATGTCGAAGTTCTCTAACGAAGATTGATTCCAGATATGCAAAAGGCTTTTTCTAATGATGAGGGTATTTTTCAACAAGATTTAGCACCCTGTCATTGTTCAAAAAAAGTGAAGGTTTTATCTGACAATAACTTTGCAGTGTTCAAATGGCCTGGTGACTCACCTGACCTAAATCCGATTGAAAACCTGTGGGCTATAATAAAAAAAGAACTACACAAATATGACTGCACCACTACAAACACCACTATTTGTTTGAGTCAATTAATTCGGATGGTACTGTACATCAGCAATTCATATACATTGGCACTTTTTCTGAATATGTGTAAGGTGCTACTATAGGTGAATTCTACTGTAATTGCTAAGGAATGTGGTATTGTAGTTTTGAAGTCCTACGGATAGGACCTTGTAATAAAAACAACATAGCAGCAAAAGCATCCATCTAATTGAATGAAATAAAAAATAAAATGTTCTGAAAGCAACATAGAAATATCAGCAATATTCTCAAAAATTTTATCAAATTAATACTTTTTGTCTAGTCTGATAAAATAACATAGCTAGTACGATCTTTGTATATTTGCAAATGTTACCAATACATCAGTATACTAAAAACTGCAAAACCTAATCAGCTTGTTTTGCTAACTTTTTGATGCGTTTAGATTTAAATGACTAATTTTATTTCAAGTTTGTTTAAGACATACAAACAACCCACTAATATGAATTACTATAGATACATAGACTGACAGTTGTTTAACATTAAGATTGACAGAACTACAAGTCACGAAAAAGCTTTGTTGCTTGGCAACCTACAACTTGTTAATTGCATATATGTATGAACATAGTTTCGTTTTGCAAAAGGAGCTTTAATTTTATGATGGAAATAAGTACTCATCACTACTCAGTTTCCTGTTCCTTCATAATAATACTGATAAGCTGAGGGAGAAAGCTTCCATCCACCACTTCGAAGCTCAATTATTTCTAACAGCATTAAACGTGAAAACTGTGAGGTCTTTTCATTAAGGAACAACTTTCGCAACATTACTACTAAGTCTTTCATTTTGTTGTTGTTTAAACGATCCAGTTCTTCGCCAACAAACTGAAGCTGCATAACAAGACACTGAATTGCAGCCTCACTATGAGCAAAAGTAGGTTGAGCAAGCACGCTGAGAACTTCAAAAACAGGAGACACCAAAGCTACCAAAGGCATATTATTCAATCTTAATAAGTCAAAAACAGCACATAAAAAATTTGCAAAGTTGATCCAACTTTTCTCTTTTGCGTGATTGACTTGCATTTGTTTTTCATATTCTACTTGCAATTGTTTAAGAAGTATTGATCTAAAACCAGAACTGTTACAATATGCAGCTTCTGCTTGAACAATATAATTGCATGTTTTTGCAGCAGCACGTCCTTGTTTCATATCATTCATTGAAGCTTCAACAAGCACATCAATCACATGCTTCCATGCTTTATCATCAAATGTCCATGGTTTCCTGAAAGCTTCGTTTATCAATTCAGATGCTCCAGAGGTCAATCGAATTTTTCTTACACATTCAGAGAAGACCTGTAAATCACACATGTCTACCAACTCGATGCAACAGTGACTTGTACGTGAAGATTAACAGCTATCTCCTGCAATGTACATACATTCATTATACATCTAACAGGGTGACATTATTCATTTAATAAAGTTTAGCACATACGAACAAGGTATCAGTTTTGTTGTGATCAGAAAGCCCGAGCGGCAAGTGCGCAAAGCTTCACAGTGTGGCAGCAAGCAACAATAGAGTTCACACACCATGATCACTCTGTTATTGCCACATATATGTGGTGTTGTTCTTCGCACACATTCCGTTTGTGGTGAACCATGCATTCAGTGCAACGCCAGTGGAGAGGTTGCAACAACACCCCCTCCTTTTTACAACGAACCGCACCGATCGTACTTTCTTTTTGTAAAAGTTTCACACAGCACGACGTTCACATCCTGGTCACAGTACCATTTTGTTGCGATCAGAAAGTCCGAGCAGCAAGTGCGCAAAGCTTCACACTGTGGCAGCAAGCAACAATAGAGTTCACATGCCATGATCACTCTATTATTGCTTGTTCATGCCACACATGTGGTAATGTTCTTCGCACACATTCCATTCGTGGTGAATTGCGCATTCAGCACAACACCAGCGGAGAGGTTGCAACGATTTTAATGAACATCAAACTTATGTATCTAGTATGTCTCGTAACATATGCCATATTAACCTTGTGTCTGATGCAAACACATGAAAAAAATGAAAATGTGCAAGAATTCTTGTGTGCACTACATGTTGTGTGTTTTGTCATTCTGCTTTGATTACAAATGTAAATTTGTTTGTAAAAAAATGATGTGAAATATGGATCTGGTACGGTTTAAGCTAGGTAATTCTATTTACAAACAACTTGACCTTATAACTAGTCTTAGATTTTTTTATGGTTGAAATATATCTGGTAAAGCTCAGAAACCAAAAAATTTTGAAAAATTTCTTTGAGTTTAGACAATGGGTTTCTTAGGGTGATTAGAGTTTTGAGTGCTGGTCACACTTTTATGGTTTTCTATACTATATTTGCTTCTCAATCTACTCATATCATTTTCCAAGACAGAGAATTTATTTTTTGATGTGAAAATGGTGTTAGAACAGGTGTCTCAAACATGCAGCCCGCATGTGTCCCACAAGGGCATTTTGTGCGACTTGCAATGATTTTTGTGAATTTTCAAATAATTAACATTTATGTTATTTAGTGTATTCGCCGATGTTTAAAACAGGGTTCCTACACAATTTTGAAAATAAATTCCAGACTTTTTCATGAGTTTTTCCAAACATTTTCCGGACTTTTTCCAGATCTAACATTCCCGATGATCTACCTAGGTTAAATACAGGCAGAAGCTCATCCAAGGGGTATGTTTGGCTGTCATGACAGGTCTATTTGTGTTGATCAACTGTTGAACACTGGCACAGCAGGTCTCTAATTTTCCAACTGTGCAGGTTGTTTGGCACAGACAGGCAACAGCATTTCTCTTCTGACGTTGCATACAGTAGTATTGTTGTGAAACAACCACAACACTGCGTTTAGTATGTTGTCAAATCAGCACTTACATAGCCATCTGAAACAAGCAATTGAAGACCAGTTGCACCAAATGCGACACACAAAAGTTGTTGCACAAGAGTTACTTTCTTTTATTATCAGAAGTGTTGCATAAGAGTTACTTTCTTTTATTATCATGGGAAACCCCGACTTTGCGTTGCTCTTGCTCTCAGGGGTGGGGAAGCTATTTACTATGTGGGCCGCATGAATTGTGGAATATCGCTGGCAGGCCACAAAAGTTATTTGGTTTTTCTTAAACTTCTACCTTTATCTTCCAAAGGAAAGTGCAAAGAAAAAGCTATATCAAGGAGTGAGAGAGACTTCTCTTGACCTACTGTTCGCATGTCTGCTTGTCATGGAATTTCATTTTGACGCAATGTTGTGTTCTTACTTGGGTAATGAACATTCTGATGTGGGCGATATTAAATGTTCATGCGGGCCACAGGTTCCCCTGCACTAAATGGTCTTGAACGTTGGTGAACATTGGTGCTGTTGCTCCTGGCATGTTTGCTCCACACATGAGTTTCACATGTTTTGCCTCTGCATTTGTGGTATCAACAGAATTCCCAAATTACAGGTAAATTTACATTGATTACAAGCGTATTGTGGCTTGTCTGTTTTCAGTTGGCTATACGTTAAGCCAAATGGGAATAAAAAGTTGTTTCAGTGAAGTAGAAAACATCCATTTTGCACATGGCAAGGCATCAGATATCCATCATGGAAGATTCAACTTTTTATCAGGTAGTTACTTTTCAATTCTTTGAAGGATGCAGGTAAAGTATGTGGGCAACGAATTGTGTTACCACACGATCGAAACATGGGCTAGAAAGTGTACATTGCTCCTCCTACATAGCGCAAGGTTAGGTATATATTCATAAGTATGCACAAACATGCTGTATACTTGCCCTTCCCCAATGTTGCTAGCTTCACAACCTCACATCAACAGTACACAGTTTTTATGACATGTCTTTTCAACTACCTCAGAGGCCCAACATTGATGCTTCTTCGCATGTTGGATGCTTCTCACCTCAATGGATGCTTCTTTGCATGTTGCGACAAGCACAGTGCATATTATGTAATATTCACGTTCAATCTAAGTGGGTCCCCGTGCCAATAAAGGTCGACTTGTCTTTGCTTCGCGGCATTTCCACACAGGGTCTTCGCTGCTGTGTGGCTGACTTTCTGACTGTTCCACAAGGCACGTGCTTTAACAGTACCGCATAGGCGATCCCAAATTTTACTGCACAATAAGAAAACGATTGTGATGCAATAAATGCACTGTGACCAACAAGTGTAAAACGAAAGCTGTAGTTTGCTGACATAACTTGATCATCGGTCCTTGTGCGTTTGGACGATGCGACAGGTATCACTGTTTAAATAGCTTGTTTGTGCTAGGCTGCTAGCCACGTTTGATTGGGTTTTAAAACATCATACCTGTAGAAAACTTGGTTTAATTTGAAAGTCACTGCATTCACGGAAGGTGCAAAGCGCCGTCTAGATTACACGCGTATAGCAGCGGCATACATGCACATGTCACACCTCATGTATAAGTCGCACCTGACTTTTTGGTGAATATTTAGTACAAAAAAATGTGACATACTCAAATAAATACGGTACTTTTTTGATGTGTGGTGTGTAAATTAAAACTTTTTTGTTACCCACAAGCTACAGTATGGGAATAATTATTACCAGTCCCATCGCATCGGGGGACTTTGGTGGGATTAGTCCCCCCAAGCAAAGCTCCAAGCCCCTCAAATTAAAATATGAAATACTATAAATCAGTGGAGTTTTAGCAAATTTTCAGAAGGTCAAAACCCCCTGCACAAACATAAAGCACCCCTATTGAAGACTTTCTGGTGACGGTTCTTGACTATATAACCACTGAAAAATATTGGACTTCATCTGAAAAACATGGTGTGAAGGCAGAAATTTCATCTGACACAAGCTCTAGCCATCAAAAATTGCTTGGGCGCCGGCTTCACAGGGCTGGTAAGAACCTTGCTAACACCTTTGGTGCTGGCCCAGTTACACTAAAAAGTATAATTTGCCTATATTGCCCGAGTCTTTGCAACTCCATTACTCTCCAGTCTATTGTGCTAGAAAGCTGTTCAAACTCTTAAAAGACTCGGCTAAGTCTTCTAGTTTGCAACGAAAAAAAGGTTTTATTGTTTTTTGTGGGTGACATCATAAGTAGGGTAAGTTTTTGGCCATTTTGGCTTAGGTTACCTGGCCCTGCGCCCAACCGCTAGATGGAGGTATTTGACACAAGTTTCTATTGAAAACCAGGCTAGAGGCCAATGCTTTCAAGATGTTAGCTCCCCAACTATTTGGCATTCCGCAACTGACAATAGGCCAGTGCAACAATGTTTTTTCGCTTTTGTTAATGTATGTGGTGATAGTATTTAAGAAACAGAACTTTTTTGGCTCTAACATGCTATTTTTTGTCCAACCCTTAAAATTATATCTCGTGCAGTAACTTTGGCATAAGCTTGCATTAGATTATGCAATAAATAATAATATTAAATATGGTTATTTATTGCAGACTGGTGGTCCGTATCACAGATGCAATCATACACACAAAGAGCACAAAAAATGGTTAGTTATGCTGTAGCGTGTTACAGAATCAGTGTTTGCACACAACCAACACTGAGAGTGAGCAAAATACTTTCACAGCACCCCAACTGTAGCGTTATTCACCCATCATGATGCAGGGATCCAGTAGTGTGAGAGAAATGAAAGCATTCTAACATCAAAACTTTGAGGTAAACAGCTAACAGAGAAATAGAAAAAAGTGAAAAATAAGTTAAATGGGGGTGGACATTGGTGCTCAGAGGCATGCAAACTGATCCGATCAAAGCTTCAAATGCTTTATAATGCATTTATCATGAAATCAAGTCCCGGGCCGACCACTTTTTTGACCAAGCTTTGCAATGCCATAACTCACCAGCTGATTGAGTTAGAGAGGTGTTCAAACCCTATACGAAGTCTTCTAGTTCAGATTGAAAAAAAAGTTTTTCGTTTCAGATTTGGGGTTCTCTATGGGTGACGTCACAATGGGTGCATGTTTTTGCCTTTTTGGCCAAGTATATCTGACCCTGGGTACTAACCCAAAAAGCCATTTTTTTGGCTCAAGATTTTTTGGAAAATGGGCTATAATCTGTGTCTTTAGAGTCCTTGATTGGTTTGCTAGCATATCTGGAGCCAAAATTATGGCTCAAAAACCCCATTTTTGACAAAAATAATTAAGTTGCACAAAAAGTATCATTTGCAATTCAGGTCAAACTTGGGCCAGCCATAACTTGGCAGCAGATAAGCTAGAAAGCTTTAAAACCCTCTAAAAACTCATGAAGTTTTGTAGTTTAGAATGAAAAATATTTTTAAGTTTTGGGCTTGGGGTTTCTGGTTGATGACATCATGAGTGGGGTATGTTTTATGGTTTGTTTAAATGACGTCATTGGCCGATCCAATGAGCTGATTTCATGGCTCAAAGTTTTATTGGACCTCAGCCAAAAAGCGTGACAACATGCCCCCATTAAGATGTTATCCACAGAGAACCCAATCCCAAAATGAAAAAAAAAATTTTCAATCTGAACTAGAAGACTTGCCAAATCCGTAGTTGAACAGCTCTCTAGTTCAATCAGCTGACGAGTTATGGCATTGCAAAGCTTGGTCAAAAAAGTGGCCAGTGTGAGACTTAAACGCTAGAACCGCTAAGATTTCATCACTCACAAAACCACCAGCAGCAATCCTTTTGACCACAACTGTTACAGTGGTGTGAATGTGATATTAGATGCGCAGCTTAGTCATTTTTCCTGGCAAGATTTAGCTGTTTTGTTGGGTCAACTTGTTTATTGTCAAGGGACTTGAAGCAAAGGACAATTACTCAAAGGGGCTGTGATAGAGACGAGGTTAAGAACCACTGATCTAAAGTAAAGCGATCACTCCGTTTCACGTATCAATGCGTCAAACAGTCAGATGAACAAGGTCCGGCATTTCAATCGTATTTTCACGCAACCAAAACTTGTTTTCTTGTAATCTGCATAAGAGCACAGACCTACTGTGGTTATAAACTTTTTATTTAATGACAAGACGAAGGTTGTCTATAATGAGTTTGACTTAATCAAAAGATTGCTGCAACTGAAGACCTGATTTCACCCTTTGCTTCACTTTTCTTTGGTTATGCTAAGAATATTGCCAAGTACTTTGCTGGAGTTTTTTTCTGGAAAATTCAGATTTGCCCTTTTTTTAAAAAAAGAAGAACAGAGCTGTTCATAAGCACTTGTCTAGGTACTTGGCAATTGAATGAGGTCACATTTAAATCGCTCTACCCAAATTTTAATTTTTTTTTAATTCAAATTTCCTGAAAGCCAAGTATAAAACGTCTTGTGTTGATTGAATATTCACCAAACTCCACGGACTGTCGCCAGAACAGCGTAATAGATGACGTTATTTGTAACAGTAACACCAGATATTTTCTACAACTTTATGTCTAACGACCATCATAAGTATTGTTGCAAAGCAGCAATAAATCAAACTTTTCAGTGAGCTAAGCTGTATATCTTGATCCCAAATTTCCGTAAGCCTAGAGGACTGCAGATGTGGTTTGACCTAGTCCCGTCGCCACAGAGGGGCTTTTGGGGGCTTAGACCCCCCCAAAATCATACATGAAACACTAAAAATCATTTGAATTTTGTTAATTTTTAGAGTGTCAAGCCCCCCCCACATAAACCCAAAGCCCTTCGCAGAAACGCAAAGTACCCCTACTAAAAACTTTCTGGCGACGATTCTGGTTTGACCCCTATATTACAATAATTTCGAGCCGTAAACGTTGCTTAATAGCCGGTTTACAAGCTTTCGTTGGAACCATTCAATCTCACCAACTTAAGGAAGGTAACACTATTATGCAGACAAAGCACACTGCACTATGCGAGATGTTAAATTACCAGTTTTCGGTGTGGCATTCCACATGCAGAACCATCGCCAGAAAGTCTTCAACAGAGGAGGGGCTTGACATTGAAAAATTGATTAAAAAAACTCCACTGATGTAAAAGCGTTTCATGTTTTAGTTTGGGGGGGCTTGGTACTTTGTTTGGGTGTGCTAAGCCCACCAAACCCACCCTGTGGCGACGGGATTGTCAGCATGATCTTTGTTTTTGTGAGCAACAAATGTGCATTCTGCGCCATGGGGGTGTACGTTTAGAGCAGTTGTTTACAACCTGGGTTCGCAACCCCCGTGGGGTCGTCTGCTATTTTTCTAGGTTTGCGAGAGCTTCTATAATTTATAGGCTATTTGGTATATGGAATCGCTTTTTGTCGTAGTGAAAATAATATGATCACCTGGCAAAAATGATAGCCTACTTTTTCATGCAAAATTGTTTTAAGTGTGATTATGACCATTACAGTACTGTTGCGTTTGCCACCCCATGAATAACTTTGTGACGTAAGAATGTGTTTTGTTTGTAAATTAGATATATGAATGCGGTAGCTAACTTGGGAGTTCTAGTTTTCCATTTGTGCTTTGGAGTGATTAGAATACAGCACGGGTCTCTCTCGCTGATGGTGGCATGTGCATGGATTTGATAAATGAGTCTTTGTTCAACATAACAGCGATAGGGTACAGTACTTTTTACCCATTGTGATTTTATACAGTGCAAACACAACTGCATTTCATATGCCTGATTGGAAATTTTCAGATGGGGGTCGTTAAATAAATAAATTGGGTTACAAAATGTGTCGCTGCATGAAAAAGGTTAAAAACCATGGTTTAGTGGGAAGTGTTTTACTAGTGTGACCATTGCAATGTATTCAATCCATGTACTCGACATTGTCTGTTCGCTCAAGTTAGCTGTAAACGCAGCACACGGATTATAGGTAATATGCTTTACTTCCAGGCCATTGTTTGAATGTCATAGATCTTTAGTTTTCAGTTGCTTTATTGTGTGGAAAAAGTGAAGCATTCTGCGCAGTGCAGGTCTGTTTTGAGCACAAGCATCACAAAACTAACTCCTTTTTATACTCTCGTTCGGTGTTTCTCTGCATCTTGTATGGTTGGGCTGCACCGGATAAAAACATTGGAATGCAAGTGTGGTACAGCATGTAAGGTGTGCTGGAGGTTAGCTGGAGCTTTGCAGAATGGTCGTGCCCGTCGATTTTGTGATGTCATTATCTGCTTTTGCCGTGATGCTATCGCCACGAAAATTGGCATGTGACGTCATCACCTACCCATGACGTTGTTGTGATGTCAATTTTCCTTAAGTTTGGTGGGTGGTTTTCTTCACTAGACCCACTTCCACAGCACATGTAAAACGAAACACCATTTTCCGTACATAGTTGTGCCGACCCCACGTGAACGAAAACAGCTGCACGAAAGTGAATACAATTCACAAGAAAACGAAATGTTTCCACGAATTCCATCTTGATACAGAGACAAGTTGGCTGTTGATAGCGAACTAATTTCGTCAAAATATTCTTACTACAAAGCAAATTAAAAAAAAAATAAACCATCTACCAACAGATTGGTGATTACTGACTAATCTGTTTTTGTGTAAGCTTATGGACATTTTGTGAGCGTGGTGCAACCACTATTGACTACTATTGCAAGTGTTATGCCTGCACGCAGCGTGGATAGGGTGAGTGAGGACTATTCAATGCCCTATGCAGTTGCAGGGCCAGCACAACCTATTAGTCCGGTATGGCCACTGCCGTACCAGTTTTCTGACTCAATAATATGTTTTCAGTTTTAAGAAACCTGCCCGCAAAACTGCTGATAGAAATCGCAAAGTCTAAAATGACTGCTCTTGACTATTCTCCCAATTCACTGCCCACTGAAGTTAAATTAATCGATCATGCATCGATGTTGGATAGTGGATACAGGATAGGAGAGTGCAGACATATATCCACGTGAGATCACAATTCAGTCTGTGCCGCAATACGCAGGAAAAATGTCATTGTGGAGCACATGTGCTTGCTCGAAGGCTCGGAGTTGTCTGGATTACTGGATACTAAACGCAATCAACTCCAGGCAACACGATGACAACAAAAGTCGCACAACAACAAAAATTTGACAAAAGAAAACGATCATTTCAAGCAACTTGGTTTAATCGCTGCAAATGGCCTCATAATGATGCAGGAAATGATTCTGCAATTGCATTCTGTTTTGCATGTAGCAAAGCTGCCAAAGGTGGGAAGGTTAGGGCAAGCTTTCATGAAATGCAGAAGAAAATTTTCTATTTGATCAACCTAGTTATCGTATATGTAGAAATGTGCAGGATGCATATCAAGATCAGCTAGAAACAGTCCTGGAAATCTATAAAGACGATTTCTTGAAGCTTGAACTAGAAGTACTTCTGAAACCACTCTCCAAAGATGTTTGCAACGATTTGGCTACTAATTTCTCTGTTCATGATGCAATAAAAATTTTGTGGAAACTGACAGTCTCTGAGACTGAGAGTATTGCATTTTCCGGTGTCTGGAAAGTTTTGGATCAAATTTTAGTTTTATCTGCCATGAATGTCCCAATTAGATAGGTCTTTTTCTGCACTAAAGCGGATGAAAACTTACTTGCGTACATACATGACCCAAGGACGATTGAATGATTTGATGATTTTACATGTTCACAAAGAATGAGATAATAGACTGGATTTGGACAAAATTGCTGAAGATTAGGTTTGTGGTAGAGAAAACACACTGAGAAAATTTGGTTCATTTTTGCGAGTGGCATGAGAATTTTGTCGGTTCGTAACATTGCTTAAAACTTACTGGTAGACACACTTTTATCTTTATGTTTGTTGACTCAATGGCGAAGAGTTAAAGCAACAACTCCATGACGTGCATTGCAGGCAATGTTTTTTTAATTTGCAGAGTTCGTGGGGTAGAATAGTCAAGAGCAATGCTTCTGTTAATTGTTTGGAACTGCGAGGAAAGAACTAGCTTTTAAGCAGTAAAGTTTCACTTTATAAAATTTTCAGTTCAGGTTGGATTTAAGATTTAGATTAGACCCACAACTGTGGAATAAAGTGTTTACGGAGATCGCTTACTTTGAATGCCTGAAAAAGATCATCTTTTCTAGAGAGTACAGAATCGCAAAAGAACCGCTTGCTTTGGGGAGCAATAGTTCCATGAATCCATGATATCAGCTGACCTTGGCCATACCACCGAAAAAGAGCTAGCGCCGGCCTTGAGTTAACAGCAGCAATTTCTCTGCACCAGTTGCACCTATAGTAGCATAGCAGCGCCGCAGATGGGAGTGCATAGGCGTTTAGGGCGCGTACCTGATAGTGTTGCATGCTGGCCGAGCAAACCGTGCTCTTTACAACGCTCGGGTTAAGTCAATCACCGACAATAGCAAGATGTAACAACAGGCTTAAAACTTATTTTGCAGAATATTCTCAACATAGTCGTTCATTTAAATATTCGCACTTAATTTTCCTCTGACTGATCCTCAAAAGCTGACACTTTTCAACCCTGCGGTCATTTATGACTGTCTTGCCATAAGCGAAACACGCACTATCTCTAAACCTAAACAGATTCAGACAAACAGACAATGAGCAATATAATTCTCGCACAGTCTACGTTAGAATTTTATATCCTTATCAACTCAATGTAACTTTACTCCTTCGATTGTCATCTTGACTGTCGTAATCATCAAGGAAATCATCTAAATCTGTTTTTTCAGCTCGTACCCTTTCAAGTAAAAATAGATCAATGTTTCCCAATCTTTCACTGGTCATGGAATTTCTGGGAAATGTTTTCACTACTTTCAGTTTTGAAAAACTTCTCTCGCATGAAGCGCTGGTGACGGGAAGAGTTACAGCTACCACTAACAACCAAACGCAGCTTTTTAAGTAGCTATAAATGATAAAAATTGTTCGAGCGATATAGGCAGCTACGACTCCTTCCGAAGCAAATTCTTTGCCAAAATTCTTTCATGTTTCAAATCCTTCGCACTAAATGAATACGATTTGCGAATTCTTTCAAGTATTTTATTGATAAAAATGTTTGACCTCCTGGACAAAGAGCTGAAATGCGCAAAAGAATTGCTTCTAAATTATCACAGAAAATCCGTACAAAATTCTACGAAGTTGCAGGACATCCGTTTGTAGAGTTAAAACTGTAGTCACGAACCACTTACGCAAGATGCTTCGAAGTCATATGCACAAGGCAGAAGAATGCAATACTGCAGCCAGCATAAATACGGATAAATCAAATGAAACCAATTCTCAATGCTCTCACAAACTTTTTGCTACTGGGACAAGCAACAATCTGCTGACAGTACTTTAATCCATTTCCATCTCACCCTGAAATGCATGAAAGATCAATCTTCCCATTTCTGCGACTGTTTCTTACTTTCGAAATGAATTTTTCACCACCACAACCGCGGTCTGACTAACTTTCACGCAGGTTCCGAGGTACTACAGTACTGATGTGTGTCGTCATAAACAACTCTAGTTACCCGACCGTCGAAACAACAACACGGCTGTCTTATCATGTATTTGGGAAATATTGAATGCAGGCTAGAGGGTTTCTAAATTATCGTCTAAAATATTGCTGGCCGAAAGCTATCTACTCTATATGTCAACCAAACGAATTGAACGGGAAATTAAGAAAAAAACTGGGGGGACATGGCCCACCAGGCCCTCCCTTAGAATCGCCACTGCTACTTCACAATCTGATGTTAAAATGCCTTCAGTTTTTTTTCCATTGCTAGATTACTATTTGATGATGAGTGAATGCAGTTATAGCTGGTGTGTTGTTTCAGTGTTTGTCACCTCGCTGTGTTGTCTGCGTATCTGTAACACTTGCTCTGAAATGCGCTATGACTAACCATTTTCGTATTATTGTGGTCTTGGGTCCATTTGCGATATGGGCCTTGAGTCTGACGGAAAAAAAACTGATAGTCATTTCTCTTTTGGGGAATGAATGAGCTTCTCTTATCAATGCTGCTAATAGGGATCGCCTTGAACTTTTTGAAGTGTCAACTGTCAACTATTATGGTGTTGTGAGCCAAAGGCAGAGCATAAGTCAGTCATGTGCCCGAGTCATATTTGTCGAGTCAGAGTCACAAGTCTTTCGAGTTAGAGTAGAGTCAAATTCATCTAAAAATTTTTTCTTGTCGGGTCAGAATCGAGTCATTACTTTGTCGAGTCAGAGTCAAGTCACAAGAATTGTAAAGTCAATTTGAGCAATTGGTTTGCAAGCTCGAGTCAATGTCAAGTCAGATGAATTTTAGCACTTTTCGTATGTCTTTTTTTTGATAAAAAACGGCGCCCAATGAGCTACAAAATGGCACCCGATGAGCTAAAAATGGTGCCAATGTTGTTTCAGCAATTTTGATTCCAGGCTATTTAGATCTAACCGTTTCAAGTCTCTCCGTCATTTCCACAAGTCTAGCCCAAACTTGCTTCAAGAAATATACCTGCTTGTCCATCACATGCCCAAACAATGACCAGAGATGAACATGGATTTGGATTCAAATCTTTCTGCATTCTAGTATTTTGATGGATTTAAAGATTTTTAATTTCTGTTCAACCGATTTACATTGCATTTGATAATATCGTTTTGAACGCCTTTGCAACCTTCTTCAGTTCAGCTTCACAACCCTCAGTTCAGCTTAGGGATTGCAGATGATAATAATAATTCATTTATTACAGACTCGTGGTTCGTATCACAGGAACAATCAAACAACGCAAGAGCACATTACTGTATTGAAAAGTTTGATTCAGGAAGTTTCTCCATTCCGTCACGATTGCATATTGTCTTTGTTCAAATGTTGAGCCTTGTCTATGACCAGCGAAACATGTCTTCTCATTTATGTATCATGCCATCAAAGTTACAGAATTAGTCCGACTCTCATTGATCCAGTCCCCTGTTTTGACTCATGGTTATTATACATACCGTAATACCTATACCTCATAACATTTAGCACAGGGTTATGTGTAACCCAGTTCTAATGAATCGTTTGTGTTGCACACCGGTTAAACTTCATTTGACTCGACATTGACTCGAGCTTGCAAACCAATGACTCGGAGTAACTCGAGTCTTACCCGTCTCGACCAAGTTATGACTCGACAAAACTTAGATAACTCTGACTCGAAGGGTTTGTGACTCTGACTCGACATGCGAGGTGTGTTTGAAAAGTAACGAGACTGTGTGCATAATCTGTTATTCCAAATACAACTTGAAAACCACACCATGTCGCCTTCGAAGTAATCCCCTTGAGATATAACGCACTTCACCATCCTCTTCTGCCATACCTCCATGCATTCCTGGAAGGATCTGTCCGGGGTCACTAGGAGCTCCTTCGTCACGGCCATTTTAATGGCTTCTATGTCAGGCAAACGTGTTCCTTTCATGACTCCCTTGAGCTTAGGGAACAGGAAAAAATCACAGGGAGTCAGGTCTTGTAAGTATGGAGGTTGCTCCCGCACAGCATATGTTATTTTTGGCAAGAAATTCCTGAATGCTCAATGCACTGTGCGCCGGAGCTTTGTCGTGGTGAAACAGCCATTATTTTTTTCGTACATTTGTCGCCCCGTCTCTCGCACTGACTGCAACAAACGACGCAGGACGTCCCTGTACATGTGCTGGTTGATGGTCTGGCCCTGTGGCAAGAATTCTGCATGCACGATGCCCCTCACACCAAAGAAACAATCAACATCACCTTGATTTTTGACTTTGCCATCCTTGCTTTCTTCGGCCCTTGCAACGTTGGACTCTTCCACTGAAGACTCTGGCGCTTGGTCTCCGGATCGTACTCAAAGATCTATGACTTGTCGCCTGTGATTACTCTCTCCAGCAAGTTCGATTTGGTTTCGAGTTGTTCCAGGATGACATGACACACCTACACACGCCTACTCTTTCTGCTCCTCTTTGAGCAACTTCGGAACCATTTTCGCACAGATCTTCTTCCTCATCCCCAGATCTTCCGTAATGATTGTCCACACCCTCTCGCAGTTCATGCCAAACTCATTTGCAATCATTCTAACAGTCAGGCGGCGACCTCCATGCACCTTCTGATGGACAAGCTCGACATCTTCCTCGGTCCTGCTTGTGGCAGGCCTACTGCTCCTGGGGTTATCGTCCGCATCCCCCCTTCCCTCCTTAAACCTCTTGTGGCACTCGAAGGCCCGAGCTCTCGAGATTGTGTCATCCCCATACACATCGTGCAGCAATCTGGTTGCTTCTGTTGGAGTTTTTCCAAGCCGAACAAGAAATTTCAAGTTGGCTCCTTGTTTGGTGGTCAATCTGTTACAGCAAAAATTGCGGGCCTAAATTTTTCACAACGACCAATGTCAGACTAACTACAAACAAAAGCCTGCAAAAGAGCATAGCGTACAGTTAACACAGAAAGTTGAAACTGCAGTTGTACACTCATGAATGAGAGGTTGTCCTACATTGTAACGTACAGCGCTAATTGCGAGTGGACACATAACGGCGCAGCACATACAGTCTAGTTACTTTTCAAACACACCTCGTATATGACTTGGGTAGTGGGCACATCACTGGAGTCATCCGACTCAGTCCAAATCAAGTTTTAAAGATTTTGCAAGTAAATTTCCTGCTCATGCAAAGAAAAAAATCTTTAGGTCCATTGGAGTAATAGATTTTTTGGCACGAATTAGGTTTACACCAGAGATGAGCGAACTGTGAAATTTTTTAGTCCAAGTCCAATCCTGATCCAAAAAATGGAACCCCATCCAGTCCTGACCCCAAAAATTTTTGACAATCATCAGTCCAATCCACTCCTGATCCGCCCATGTAAAACCATGTATTGTATTTTGCCTTATGAGGCAAAATAGACATAATCTTTTGGCATTGTCAAAATTTAAGAAGGTAGTGTCTATTTTGCATGATACAGTAAACCTTGGTTAACCCGGATCTTCGTCAAATCCAGATAAAACTGGTGGTACGAATGATTTCTAATGTTTTTCTTTATAAAAATCTTCGGTTTATCCGGATTTTTTAAACCGGATCTTTGCCAATACCGGATAACATCTGCTTTTTTCACATTTCGTAATCCGAAATTTTGTCTCTAGGAAAGTTTCGGCAGCTTTCAGACGCAACATAAGCGTGCTCACAATCACCAACGAGCGTATGGAACTGTGATAATAATGGCCACAACTGCGTGTAACATTCAACTGATCGTAGAGACGATTATTGTGTCACACATGGGCATGGCTTATGTTGAACATAACGCCCAAGGCACGCCACCGCACCACGGTATCAGTCTATTCATCAGTGTTGAGTGTGCTTGTGCAGAACATTATCCCTGAGTGTATTGTACTCAGTAAGATGACTGTATGGCATTACCCTCCAAATAGAGTGACTGCTTCAGAGATGAGCGGACTGTCACATTTTGCAGTCCAGATCCAGTCCTGAATTATCAAAACTCAGTCCAAGTCCAACCATAGTCCAAAAAGTTCAAAAAATTTGAAATCCAGGTCCAAATAAGTCCAACAATTTAGCAAAATACAGTTTTTTAATGACAAAAATTACGCAATTTTTGTCCATAAACTCAGTCCAAATCCGGACCGGATCCAAAATTTATGAAGCATTTTACGGCCCGGATCCAATCCAAAATCAACAAAATTCATCATAGACCGGATCCAGTCCAAGTCCAGTCCAATGCTCATTTCTGGACTGCTTATTGACCAGTCGCAGAAATCACTCCGCCAGTCCAAAATCCAAATTTCGTTGCAGCCAAGTAATCTAAAATTATGAACTTGAGATTGTTCATAACTGCCTGGATATGGCGGTAACTACTTTGACGTACCATTATAAAAGCATCAATGAATTCGTTTTGCTTAACTGCGAAAGTCAGCTGTTGGGTCGTAAATGTGTTCAAATTAAGTAATTTTCACCGATATCTCAGTACTTAGATGACGTCAGGTTAGAAACAACCATCTTCGGATAATCCGGATCTTCGTCTAAACCAGATAAAATCGTCGGTCAAATCGAATCCGGATTAACCAAGGTTTACTGTATTAATTTTCAGCAAAGGCAAGAAAACTTTGTCTATGACTTTGGATAATTGCACTTAGGCCTGCAACTCACAAGTAAAGCATTACATCGCAATATTTATTTTCTGTTGGCGTTTCAGAATCTTATATCCAAAGAAATGTTTGAGAATTTTCCAATTTTGTAATTGCCTCGTAGTTTTGTATAAAATTATTTACCTTCAGTTTTTCATATTGACTCTTCTGCCTGTCCTTATCTTTCATGTATTCGTGAGTCTGACGTCTGCCAGTCCCTTATTACTAAAACTCAAAACCTTGGGAGTGCATGCTCCAAATCCCTAAAGCTCGCACCCGCGGTAATTCTTACAAGACCTGAAAAGAGAGGGGAACAAGCGGGTAGGCTACGCTCCATTCAGGATCTTCAAAAGCCCTGACAACCGTGTGCTTTAGAAAACAAAATGCAACTCGGGCCAATTTTATGCTGTGTTATCAGTAGATTATTGTGCCCACACACTTATCAGTAGATTATTGTGCCCACACACAACCAGCAAAGAAAATATGCTCAGCAAAAATGCCATGTTTGCCAGCTGCATGATTTAGGGGTAGTTTGTGAAGTAGAGATTTAATCTTATAACTGTTGCACATCAAGGCATTAATCCCTTCAAAATTTTCCTGTGAATTTGTATTTTGTTTCACAAAACTGCCAATTTCACAGTTTTGTGATGAGCTCAGTGGTAGCCTACTGCGAAGGGGTTTTTCCACATATTAGTGACTGCTGCATGTCCAGTTACACCTCCCACTGTTGATGTATGCCATGATTCTTGCTTTTTCTGATGTTTTGCTAGAATTTTTTGGGAGAGTGATCCTGTAAATATCGACGACTTCCTGAATCCGTCGAATCGAAGACTTGCTGAATCCGTAGAGGATTTGAACAGCTCTCTAGCGCAATCGGCTGGCGAGTCATGGCTTTGCAAACTTTTCAAAAAAATCAAAAAAGTGGTGCATGAGGGACCTAGAGTGTTAACCACATTATCGTGGTTTAATGTAGTATTTGCATATTGTGATCATGCCAGTCGGCCTTTGGATCTGTTCCAGAGATGAAGGGATTCGTGTTTTGCAAATCCAAATACAATCCAAAATTTTTATTTCAAAATCCAGTTTAAATGCGAAAGACAAATCTTGTCTAAATCCAAATTCCTACGACTGTAATTAGGCATGGCCCAGATGTAATCCAACTAACAGATTCGAAGACAAATAAATAATTCAGAAACTAATTCAAGTTAACTTATGCTCTACCTTTGGCTCACAACATCGTTACAGTTGACACTGTAGAGTCTTCAAAATAATCACTGTTAAGAGCAATGCAACTGGAAGCTCTGTTAAGATCAGCAATAGCGTGTAAGATATCAAAGCAGACGACTAACAGGTATACAACACAAACGACTTATTAGAACTGGGCTGCACATAGATAGATAGATAGATAGATAGATAGATAGATAGATAGATAGATAGATAGATAGATAGATAGATAGATAGATAGATAGATAGATAGATAGATAGATAAATAGATAGATAGATAGATAGATAGATAGATAGATAGATAGATAGATAGATAGATAGATAGATAGATAGATAGATAGATAGATAGATAGATAGATAGATAGATAGATAGATAGATAGATAGATAGATAGAT